>Ga0247737_1000889_pt1 | contig 12596 bp, 14 predicted proteins | sample UWRJL028104C2_FD_180937 | JGI IMG/M metagenome (GOLD analysis project Ga0247737, IMG submission 180937) | Plant litter microbial communities from Arlington Agricultural Research Station in Wisconsin, United States - UWRJ-L028-104C-2 | ecosystem: Environmental > Terrestrial > Plant litter >...
CGACGCCCGCCTCGATCGACGGGGAGATGGCGTGCCCGAGCCCGACCACCGACACCAGGGAGACGGCGAGCAGGATGCCGCTGATCACCGTGGTGCGCAGCGACGGCGGAGTCGCGTGCTCCTCCTCGGAGATCGGCTTGCCCGTGGAGTTCACCGGGAGGAAGAAGTCGCGGTGCCGCCGGGTCTGGGTGGAGATGAAGACCGCGTAGATCGCCACCGCGGCGATCGCGACGAAAGCGAGCTGAGATCCGGTGAATCGACCGCCGGATGCCCCGGTCGTGAATCGCGGGAGCACCAGGGTGATCGTCACCAGGGTCGCCACCACGGCTACCGCGGCGCCGGTACCCTCCGGGTTGAAGCGGGGGAGGCCGTGACGCACCGAGCCCAGCAGGAGCGACAGCCCGACGATGCCGTTGCAGGTGATCATCACCGCGGCGAAGGCGGTGTCTCGGGCGAGTGTCTCGGTGCCATGGCCGCCGGAGATCATCAGGGTGATGATCAGTCCGACCTCGATCACCGTGACCGCGACGGCGAGCACGATCGAGCCGAATGGCTCGCCCACCCGGTGGGCGACGACCTCGGCGTGGTGCACCGCCGCGAGCACCGCGCCGATCAGCACGACGGCGACGATGATGACCATGACGAGCGGGAGGGTGCGGTGCCAGGTGGCGATGAGCAACACGAGGGCGACGAGCGGCACGACGATCGGGGCGACTCGCTGCAGCGTCTTGATCACCCGTCAACCCTAGCCGTGGCCACCGGACCGGCCATGGGTTCGCGCCGGACCTTATGTCGCATTCAGGAGGAACTGCACGGCCCGGTCGCGGAACGGTCGGGATGTCGGCGCGGTGAAATGATTGCGCCCCGGGATCTCGAAGAACTCGCCGTGGGGTACCGCGGCTGCCAGTGCACGGGACGCCTCGAGGATCGGATCGTCGCTGCCGGTCGCGAACAGCACCGGCTGTCGCGGGGGATCGTCCGGATCGGGCTGCAGCCCGCCCCGCATCCCCTCGACCAGGGCGACCAGTGCCGTGAGGTCGTTGCCGGGGAGGCCAGCCGCCATGGAGAGATACGTGTGGGTGAGTCGATCGTCGATCGGGGTGCCGTCGGCGATGAAACGCCGCGCCTCATCGAGCCTGAAGAGGGTCAGCGGGTCGCCGCCGGGGATGCCGCCGAGCACCGCGCTGCCGAGGCGGGTGGGCAGGTCGACCGACGCGTGCCAGCCCACCCGCGCACCGAGGGAATAGCCGACCAGCGCGACCTCGTCGAGCAGATAGCCGTCGAGCACGGCGAGGAGGTCGGCGACGAGGTGCCCCATCGAGTAGCGGGATGGGTCTTCTGGCTTGTCGCTCGCGCCGTGGCCGCGCTGATCGTAGGCGATGACGCGGAAACCGGCCCGGGTCAGGTCGCGAGTCCACCCGGTCTGCTGCCAGTTGAGCAGTGCGCTGGAGGCGAAGCCGTGCAGCGCGACGACCACCGGGGCATCCGGGTTCCCGAAATCGTATGTGGCGAGTCGCAGGCCGTCGGTGGTCATGACGCCGCGGGCGGGCGGGGCAGCGGAAAGGAGACTCACCCTGTCGATTATCGCGCGGCATGAGGACGGCGCCGATTCGTGTGAGGAAGGCGTGAGGATCGTCCCGGGCAGGCTCGGGCCGGCGTAGACCGGTTCGGTGAACCTGAAATCCGCCCTCGCCATCGCGCTGGAGGGCCACCATCCCTGGGGAACGCTCGACGTTCCCAACCCCGTCGATCTCGGCCGTCGTGGCTGGGGGCGCTACCGGCTCCGGGTCTACCCGCCCGGCACCAATGCGACCGAGCGTCGCGCCCTGACCTTCCATCGGCGCTGGCCGGTGGGCGGCGGCATCGCCGCGCTGTTCGCCGAACTGATCGTCGGAACCCTGTGGGCACCGACCGCCGCCACCGTCGCCATCCTCTCCGTCTATCTCGGCGGCATCGCTCTGGGGCTGCTGAACACCCGTGGCCTGCGGTCGCGCGTCCGGTCGATCACCGTCGTCGTCACCGAGCTGTCGGGGGAGCGGCACCGCTTCGGCGACATCGCCCTGTACGAGGCGAGCGTGCGACACCTGCTCGAACTGGATCGACGGATGTCCGCGGGCGAGATCGTGCACGTTCAGCATGAGGCGGGCTGGGCCGTGGTCTACAACTCCCTGGAGGATTCGCCGATTCGCTCGCATCGCTTGCGCTTATCGCGTTAACGATATATCGTTGACGCATCGCAGAAGTTCTGCGATGGCTCGAGTTCCAGAGGAACGATCCCCGACATGTCCGGGTGACTGCGAGCAGAATGCGAGAAGAGACTTCCATGAGAAACGCACATAACAACAACAACAAGTACGAGAACATCCGCGCCCTGCGTGCCGAGTCGGCGCGCTTCCATCACGGCGGCCGCGTCCACGATCACCTTCACGACGGTCCCGGTGGCTTCGGTGCCGGCTTCCCCGGCTTTGGTGCGGGCTTCGGGCCCGGCGGTTTCGGACCGCGCGGGTCGCGTCGGGCGGGCAAGGGCGACATCCGCTCGGTCATCCTGTCGCTGCTCGCCGAGGGTCCGTCGAACGGCTACGGCCTGATCAAGGCCATCGCCGAGCGCACGGGCGGCGTCTGGCGTCCGAGCCCCGGCTCGGTCTACCCGACACTGCAGCAGCTGGTCGACGAGGAGCTCATCGTGAGCCGCGGCGACGGGCGCAAGACCGAGTTCGAGCTCAGCGAGACGGGCACCGCGTACGTCGCCGAGCATGAGGACGACTTCGCCAAGGCTTGGGAGGCGACCCCCGGTCGCTCCGAGGCGGCGGGCGAGCTGTTCGAAAGCGTCGGCAAGCTGATGGGCGTGCTCGGTCAGTTCCGCCACGGAGCGACCGAGGCCCAGCGCAAGGCCGCCGTAGAGAAGATCGACGAGGCGCGGCGTGCGCTGTACCTGATCCTCGCGGACTGACCACAGCGCAGGAGAACGACGGATGGCCGTCCCGGGAACCCGGGGCGGCCATCCGTCGTCGGCGACTGGTCTCGCATTTGCTCGCGAATCGCGGCCCCGGCGCCCACCGTCGTCATTCAGGAGGTCATGGGACTGATGGGTTCTGCGTGGCGGATGTGAATCACGTGCGCCCGACCCGCCTCCGTGGTCACACACTCTCCTGAATTCGGTGCTCTCGAGGTCGGGTTCGGTCGGGGATCACCCCGCGGCGGGTTCGGCCACCACGGGATGGACCGTGTCCGGGATGGCGGACCGCCGGGTCGCCGCAACGACCATCACGATCACGGCACCCGCGGTGATCGCGGCTCCCGCCCAGAGTGGGCTGGTGAAGCCGAGGCCGGCACTGATGGTGAGTCCACCGATCCAGGCGCCGAGCGCGTTGCCCACGTTGAAGGCAGCGATGTTGGAGCTCGATGCCAGGGTGGGGGCGCTCGTCGCGTAGAGCATGACGCGAGTCTGCAATCCGGGGACCGTGCCGAAGCCGAACGCGCCCATCAGCAGCAGGGCGACGATCACGGCGATCGGGTAGGTCGCGGTGAGGGCGAAGCCGATGAGGACGAGGGTGAGTCCGATGAGCAGCACGATCAGGGTGCGGTCGAGGCGACGCTCCGCGGCCTTGCCGCCCAACAGGTTTCCGACGAACAGCCCGACGCCAAACAGGATCAGCAGCCACGGCACGGCACCGCTCGGGAATCCGGTCACCCGGGTGAGGGTGAAGGCGATGTAGGTGAAGGCGCCGAACATCCCGCCGAAGCCGAGCACGGTCACGGCGATCGACAGCCAGACCTGCCCGGAGCGGAAGGCCGACAGCTCGCCGCGGAGGTTGCTCACGTGGGCGGTCTCGCTGGTGGGCTTCGGCACGAGGAAGACGATGCCGAGGAGGGCGATGACGCCGATGATGGTGATGGCGACGAACGTAGAGCGCCAGCCGAGCGCCTGACCGAGGAAGGTGCCGAAGGGCACGCCCAGCACGTTGGCGAGGGTGAGGCCGGTGAACATGATGGCGATCGCGCCCGCCTTCTTCTCCGGTTTCACCAGGCTGCCCGCGACGACGGCGCCGATGCCGAAGAACGCACCATGGCAGAGTGCCGCGACGATGCGGCCGAGAAGCATGATGCCGTACGTCGGTGCGAGCGCCGAGATCAGGTTGCCGGCGATGAACAGCACCATCAGCCCGATGAGCGCGGTCTTGCGCGGAACCCGGGAGACGGCCGCGGTGATGAGGATGGCACCGACGGCGACACTCAGCGCGTAGCCGGAGATGAGCCATCCCGCGGCGGCCTCGCTCACCCGGAAGTCGGCCGCGACCTCCGGCAACAGGCCGGCGATGACGAACTCGGTCAGGCCGATTCCGAATCCGCCGATGGCGAGGGCGATCAGACCGATGGGCATCGAGGCTCCTTGTGCGACAATCCTGGTGTATAGACGGGTATTCCGCGTACGCTGTTAGTTGCATACGCGTCATAAATGGTTGCACACGCGGGGTAATTCTACAAGGCCGTGATTCTGTGAGACCACGTGCCGCGACGAGGCGAGAGCACCGCTGGCAGCACGACGACAGGCACCACGACGACAGGCACCACGACGACAGGCACCACGACGACAGGAGCAGACGATGAGTATCGATGACGACGCGGTCGAGGTACGGGCGCAGGGCTGGTACACGCTTGCCGCACTCCACGGGCTGATCGATTCGCGCCTCGAGCGCGCTCTGCAGGCGAGCTCCAACCTCTCGGTCGTGGAGTACACCGTGCTCGACGTGCTGAGTCGGCAGGACGGCTGGCACATGCGGATGCAGCAGCTCGCGCGCGCAGCAGCGCTCAGCAGCAGCGCCACCACACGTCTCGTCACACGCCTCGAAGACCGTGGGCTGCTCACCCGCATCATCTGCGCCGACGACCGACGTGGCATCTACACCGAACTCACGCCGGGCGGGAAGAGACTTCTGGCCGAGGCGGGGCCCACCCACGACCAGACCCTGGAACAGGCGCTCGCCGAAGCGCGCGAGACTCCCGAACTCGTGCCCCTGGTGGATGCTCTGCACGCTGTTTCCGTTGGCTGAGCAGTTGCCAGAAGCCCCGTCGGAGGGTTTGCACGACGAGGCCACCCTCGTCGCCGACTTCGTCCGCCTGGTCGAGGTCGTACTCGAAACCGCGCACGGGCTGACCCGCGACCGGGCGATCGTCGCCGGTCACCTGGTACGCATCGTCAAGATCGGACGACGGATGCTGCGCGACCTCGCCGATGGGGACGGCGACCAGCAGTTTCCGCTCACCCGCCAATACCTCGACTCGTATTCGTCGCTCGTCTACCTGCTGTCCCCACCGCCGTCCGACCAGACCCGGTTCGACCAATATCTCAAGGACAGCCTCGTCGCCGAGCTCGACCTGCTGCGCGCCGCGCGCGAGGTCGGGATGACCGACGCCGCTCCCGAGCGGATCGGGTCGCAGGTCGAACAGCAGCTGCTGGACGAGCTGGATCGCGCGCTCACCACCGCCGGAATCACCGAATCCGAGGTGCCCGGCCGCCGCAAGATCGGCTGGCCCTCGGCCGAGGTGCGGATGCGCGCGGTCGGCGATGGCGCCTACCTCGCCTACCGCAGCGGGTCGAACGCGGTGCACGGCACCTGGATCGACCTGTTGCGCGCGCAACTCACCCTCGCCGGCGACGGTACCTTCTCGGCACGATTGGCGGCGGAGCGGTTTCGGCCCGATGTGCTGCGCCGGTTCGTGCGGCTCGGGGTGCCGGTCATCCGTCTCTGCCTGCCGGATGCGCGGCTGGACGGCGCACTCAGCGCGCTCGAGCGGCGCGCCGGGGAGCTCGAGCGACGCGCCCGGGAACTCGACCGGGCCTGACCTCGGCGCCCCCACTCTCGCCGCAATCGACACCGCCTGATCGACACCGCGCAGTCGACACCGCGAGAACGGGAGTGGCACGCTTGCGGAAGAACTGTCGACGACGAAGGAGACTGCGATGGACAAGCACTGGGTGGCAACCGATTTCGGTGATCTCGACGTGCTGGAGTTCCGCGAGACGGAGGTGCGTGCCCCCGGTATCGGTGAGGTGACCATCGACGTGCGGGCGTCGGGCGTGAACCCGGCCGACTTCAAGCACATCTCCCGCCCCTCCGACCGTCAGCTGCCGATTCCGATCGGCTATGAGGCGTCCGGGATCATCTCGGCCATCGGCCCGCAGACCGGCTTCCAGCTCGGTGACGCGGTGCTGGGCTTCCGGTTCCGCGGCGCCTACGCGACCGCGCTGACCGTGCCGGCATCCGATGTCTTCATGAAGCCGCCCTCGCTCGGCTTTCCCGAGGCGGCGAACCTGTTGCTCGCGGGCACGACCGCGACCGAGATGCTGCACCTCACTCACGCGGGCCCGGGCGACACCGTGCTCATCCACGGGGCATCCGGCGCTGTCGGGGTCAGCGCAATTCAGCAGGCCGTGTTCGTGGGCGCCCGGGTGATCGGTACGGCGAGCGAGAAGAACTTCCCGTTACTCGAGCGATTCGGAGCCGAGCCGGTCAGGTACGGCGAGGGTCTCGCCGATCGCGTTCGCGCGCTCGCCCCGCACGGCATCACGGTCGCCCTCGACACGGTCGGAACGAAGGAGGCGGTGCAGGTGTCGCTGGAGTTGGTCGCCGACCGCTCCCGCATCGTCACCCTCACGGCCAGCGACGACGCGGAGCGCGAGGGCTTCCACATCATCGCCGGTGCGGTGCCGTCCAGTGCGAGCGCCCAGTACCGCAACTCGGTGCGGGCGACCCTGGTCGACCTTGCCGGGCGGGGCAAGCTGGTGGTGCCGATCGCCACCACCTTCCCGCTCGCCGACGCCATCGAGGCGCTCCGGCTGGTCAAGACGGGACACCCGGGCGGCAAGGTGGCGTTGATCCCCTGAGCCCCGGCTCCGAGAGCCAGCCGCGCCGGTAGCCTGTCGGCGTGCCCCGCGAATCCGTTCCCCCGTCGCGTGATCGCGCGGAGCGGCGCGCTCTCGATCGCGAGATCCTCCGTCTCGCGGGCCCCACGCTCGCGGCCCTCGTCGCAGAGCCGCTGTTCCTGCTCGTCGACACCGCGCTGGTCGGCCATCTCGGCGACACCGAGCTCGCTGGGCTGGGCATCGCCAGCAGTATTCTGCAGACGGCGGTCGGACTGCTCGTCTTCCTCGCCTACGCCACGACACCCGCCGTCGGCCGCCTCCTCGGTGCCGGTGATCGCCCCGGCGCACTGCGCACCGGTGTGCACGGAATCTGGCTCGCGCTCGGTGTCGGGGTCGTGCTGCTGCTGCTCGGCCTGGTTTTCGCGAACGGTGCCGTGGCGCTGTTCGGAGCGGGGTCGGATGTCGCGACCGCCGCATCCGTCTACCTCCGGATCTCGGTCTGGGGGCTACCGGCGATGCTCATCGTGCTCGCGGCCACCGGGTTGCTCCGCGGGCTGCAAGACACCCGCACCCCGTTGGCTCTCGTCACCGCCGGCTTCGCCCTCAATGCAGGTCTCAACGTCCTGTTCATCTATGGGTTCGGCTGGGGAATCGCCGGGTCGGCCGCGGGAACCGTCGTCGCACAATGGGCGATGGCCGGCGCCTTCCTCGTCATCGTGGTGCGTCTGGCGCGGGGGAGCGGGGCGGCCCTGCGGCCTGGGCTGGCCGGGGTGACGGGGGTCGCAGCATCCGGCGGCTGGCTGCTGCTGCGCACCGCATCGCTGCGGGCCGCGATGCTGGCCACCGTCTTCGCGGGCAGTCTGCTCGGCGCGAGCGGACTCGCCACTTTGCAGGTCGCGCTCGCGCTGTTCTCCCTGCTGGCCTTCGTGCTCGACTCGCTCGCGATCGCCGGTCAGGCGATGATCGGGCACGGCTTCGGCGCGGCCGACGTCGGGCGGGTCTCGCAGATCACTCACCGGCTCATCCGCTTCGGACTGCTGGCGGGGCTCGCGATCGGCGCTGTGGTCGCCGCCCTGTCGCCCGTGATCGGCCGCGTCTTCAGCTCGGAGACGCCGGTGCTCGTCGCCCTGCCTCCGGTGCTGCTCGTGATGGCGCTCGGCGTGCCGATCTCCGGTTTCGTCTTCGTGCTCGACGGGGTGCTGATCGGCGCGGGCGACTCGCGCTACCTGGCCCTGAGCGGGCTGGTCAACCTGGCCGTCTATCTGCCGCTGCTCTGGTGGGCGACAACGGTCGACACGGTATTTGCCGTCTGGACGGCCTTTGCGCTGGGATACATCGGCGTCCGGGCGCTCACCCTCGGGCTGCGCGCCCGGGGAACCCGGTGGATCGAGCTCGCCGCGGCGCGCTGAGCGTGGCGAGAATGGGACGACAGATCGAAGGAGAGAGCCATGCGCGTCGCAGTGCTGGGAACCGGGACCATGGGAACGGGCATCGCGCACAGTCTGCTACGCGCGGGAATCGACGTCACGGCGTGGAACCGCCACATCGAGCGCGCGGAGCCGCTCGCCGCTGACGGTGCGCGGGTGGAGGCCGATGTCACCGTCGCGGTGGCCGACGCGGACGTCGTGCTGACCATGCTGTTCGACGAGACGGCGGTGACCGAGGTCGCCGACGAGATGCTCGCGTCGGTGGCGGAGGGCGCGATCTGGATGCAGTGCGCGACCGTCGGGCCCAGCGGCATCCGTCGACTGGCTGCGCTCGCGCAGGCGAAGGGGGTCAGCATCGTCGATTCCCCGGTCGTCGGAACCAAGCAGCCCGCGGAGGAGGGGAAGCTCGTGCTGCCGATCTCCGGGGCCCCCGCCCTGATCGATCGGCTCGCGCCGGTGCTCGACGCGATCGGCAGCAAGACGGTCGATGCCGGACCGGAGGTCGGCGCGGCGAGTGCCGTGAAGCTCGCCTGCAACTCCTGGGTTGCCGCCCTCACCGCGGGAGCGGCGCAAGCGATCTCGCTCAGTCGTGCACTCAGGGTCGACCCGACGCTGTTCATGCAGGCGATTGCGGGAGGCGCCTCGGACTCGCCGTACCTGCACCTCAAAGGCGGGCTCATGCTGCGCGGCGACTTCGCCCCCTCCTTCGCCGTGGACGGATTGCTCAAGGACCTGAACCTCATGATCTCCGAGCTCGAACCGCTCGGCGCCTCCACGCGACTGGTCGCCCCGCTGCGGGACGCCTTCGAAGACTCGGGCGAGACCGGGCACGGCGAGGACGACGTCGCTGCGGTGATCAGCGCGTTCTAGCCGTTCATCCCGCTCTGCGCGAACACCCAGCCATGCGGAGGTATCCGCCCCGATACTTGTCTCACCCCACAGCAGTGCCAGCGTGCAATTCAAAGGAGCAATCATGGGTTTCCTCGACCGTCTTCTCGGCCGCGAAGAAGAGCCTGCGCAGCAGCGTCAGGCGCCCCGCCCCGCGGCCCCTACAGCTCAGCGCAGCGACGATGAGATCGCCGTCGAGCGCTACCAGTACCTCCTCCGCACCGCCCCGCCCGAGACGATCGAGCAGGTGCACACCGAGGCCTTCGCCAAGCTGACGCCGAAGCAGCGCGACATCCTGTTCGAGCAGCTCACCAAGAACGCCACCAACGCGAGCGAGCGCCCGGCGAACGCCGAGCCCGCCACCCTGGCGCAGGCGGCGACCCGCGCCGAGTTCCAGCAGCCGGGGAGCATGCAACGCGCTTTCAATGGTGGCGGCATGGGTGGACCGAGCTTCGGCAGCATGCTCGGCAGCTCGATCCTCGGCACCGTCGCCGGTTACGTCATCGGTTCGGCGCTCGTCAGTGCCTTCATGCCGAACGACTTCGGCGGAGACAATTCCGCGGATGCCTCCTCGGATTCCGGCAACGATTCCGGCAGCGACTCTGGCAGTGATTCTGGCGGAGACGGCGGAAGCGACGCCAGCGGCGCCGATGCCGGCGGCGACTACAGCGGCACCACCGATGCGGCGGGCTACGACGGCGGCTGGGACCAGGGCGGCGATTTCGGTGGTGATTTCGGTGGCGGCGACTTCGGTGGCGGCGACTTCTTCTAGACCGCATCCTCGACACGCGGTGTGACGCCGGTCAGGTCCAGCCCGATCTCAATCAGGCGCACCTGGCCGGCGAGTTCCGCGCCCCGCCCCTGCAGTAGGCCAGCCTTCACCGCGCCGAAGGTGACGGTCGTCTCGGCGGGCAGTACCACGCCATCCGGCACGCTTCCGTCGTCCGGGTTCACCCCGCTCGGGATGTCGACCGCGACGATCCGAGGGCGTTCCGGCCTCGCTAACACCGCCTCCACCGCGGCTCGCGCGCGTCCGCGCAGCGCCGTTCCCGCTCCCGCGCCGATGCCCAGGATGCCGTCGACCAGCACATCGAGTGTGTCCGGCACCGCGTCGACCAGCACGGCACCCGCGTCCAGGGCGGCGCTCAGCCCCGCCTCGTGAACGCGATCGCCGGTGCGCAGGATCTGCACCGGTACGGCCTCCCGTGCCAGCTCCGCGCCAGAGAACAGCGCATCGCCACCGTTGTCGCCAGAGCCGACGAGCAGCAGCACCCGTTCGGGCGCGAGTTCACGGATGGCCGCGGCGAGCCCCGCGGCAGCGCGCGCCATGAGCGGCACCCCCGCGGCCAGCAGCGGCGCCTCCGCGGCGCGAACCTGGTCGGCGGAGTATCCGGCCGACATCAGCCGACGAACAGGCAGAACGGATGCCCCGCCGGGTCGAGGTGCACGCGAACATCGTCCTGGGGCTGGTACTCGGCCACGGTCGCCCCGAGCTCGACCGCGTGCGCGCTCGCGAGATCCAGATCGTCCACCTGAATGTCGAGGTGCATCGACATCTGCTGATCGCCCGGGCCCGCCGGCCAGATCGGGCGCACGTAGGCGTGCTCGGTCTGGAACGACAGGCCCGCGCCATCCGGTGCCTTCAGCATCACCCAGTCCGCCCCATCGCTCTGCCAGCGCCAGCCGAGGAGCGCCTCATAGAAGCGCGCGAGGGCGGTGGCGTCCGGCGCGTCGAGGACTGTCGCGGACATCCGGTAGGTCGGTGTGGCCATGGGTTCTCCTTCCGTGTCCGAAGGCTACGCTCGAACTCGAATCGACCCTAAGGAGATCTCGTGCCTGGTGCTCTCGTCCTGTCCGGTGGTGGACTCGCTGGAATCGCGTGGGAGGTCGGTGTGCTCGCGGGCATCGCCGACGAATCGGCGGCCGTGTTCGCCACGCTCACCCGACCCGAGACGACCTACCTCGGAACCTCCGCGGGTTCTGCGGTCGCCTCGCAGCTGGCGGGAGGCACACCGATCGAGGAGCTCTACGCCCAACAGGTGGCAGAGGAGACCGCTGAACTCGGCGCGGAGATCGACGTCGTCGCCTTCGGCGAGCAGATGACGAAGCTGATGGAGGGAGTCGCCTCGCCCGAGGAGGCGCGCCGCCGGGTCGGAGCCTTCGCGCGGGCGGCCGACACCGGGTCGGCGTCGGCGCGCCGCGCGGTGATCGAGGCACGGCTGACCGTTCGCGAGTGGCCCGACCGACGCCTGCTGATCACCGCGGTCGACACCGACACCGGTGAGCTGCGCATATTCGACCGGGACTCGGGGGTCGACCTCGTCGACGCAGTGTCCGCCAGCTGCGCGGTGCCGGGCATCTGGCCGACGGTGGAGATCGAGGGGCGTCACTATACGGATGGCGGGGTGCGGTCGATCAGTAACGTCGACCTGATCGCGGGCAGCGATCCCGTTCTCGTGCTCACCCCGGCACCGGAGATCGGGCCGCTCGGTCCGACGATCGCGCCCGAGCAGCTCGACGCCATCGGCATCGGCGCGCGCACCCTGGTGTTCGCCGACGAGGACTCGCTCGCCGCCTTCGGCAACAACCCTCTCGACCCCGGTGTGCGCCCGGACGCGGCGCGGGCCGGGCGAGCGCAGGGGAAGCGACTGGCCGCAGACCTCCTGTCCATCTGGGCGTCATGACCATCTCGATCTGATCGGGCTCCGAACCACTGCCATGGTCAGCACACGCGCGTCTGTCGAGAACGTCACCATCGCATCGCTGGAGAGGGCGTGGCAGATCTCGACGCCGCTCACCCCGGTCGGCTTCTACCCGAGGTTCGGTCCACTGCCGGCGGTGATCGAGGTGCGCCACCAGACCGGCGCCTGGGATGCCGCGGGTCAGACCCGCCAGCTCATGCTCTCCGACGGCGGCAGCGTCATCGAGCACCTCGAGCTGGTGGATGCACCGCACCGCTTCGAGTACCGCCTGAGCGATTTTCAGAAGTTGTTCGGCAGGCTCGTGTCGGGTGCGCGCGCGGAGTGGCGCTACACCGCGGTGTCGGGCGGCACGAGCATCCGCTGGACCTACACCTTCGAGCCGTACCCGCGGGCCCGCCCGCTGGTCAGCCTGATCGTGCGACTGTTCTGGGCGCCGTACATGCGCCGGGTGCTGCCGGGGATCATCGCCGAGATCGAGCGTCGCGCCTGAGGCGGCGCGACGCTCGAGCGCACCGGATGGTCCCGATCCGGTCGGGTCAGTGCCCGACCGGAGCCTCGGTGCCCGCCGGGGTGGCGATCTTGCGGATGAAGAACGCGCAGGGGATGGCGAACAGCGAGATCACCGCGCCGTAGAGGAAGGCGGTGTGCACGCCGGCCGCGTACGAGTTCGCGACGCCGGTGGAGGCCTGCGCGATCTGTACCGAGGACATCACG
>Ga0247737_1000890_pt1 | contig 12595 bp, 10 predicted proteins | sample UWRJL028104C2_FD_180937 | JGI IMG/M metagenome (GOLD analysis project Ga0247737, IMG submission 180937) | Plant litter microbial communities from Arlington Agricultural Research Station in Wisconsin, United States - UWRJ-L028-104C-2 | ecosystem: Environmental > Terrestrial > Plant litter >...
TCCTTAAAATTTCAAACCGGCTGACCAATTCACCAGGTTTTTGGACATTGGCTGCGGTTGGGGAACTCTCGTTGCTTACGCTGCGAAGAACACTGGATGCGATGCCACCGGTGTTACCCTCTCTAAAAACCAGACCAAGTTCGGAACCGAGCGTATTGCTAAAAATGGAGTAGGTCCCCCTTTCGGTCTGGTCTCTATGTTATCGTATTAACCCAATTTTCAGATTCCCGCTGATAAGGCTCGCATTCTCTGCTGCGACTACCGCGAAATTCCCACCGGCACCAAGTACAACAAGATTAGCAGCTTGGAAATGGCTGAGGTGAGTACTCTGTTCCCTCGCTATAGTTGTTGCGCTGACTACGTTTCATCTCTTCAGCACGTTGGTATCCGCCGCTACTCGCAATTCTTGTCCGAGGTCTATGACCTTTTGGAGGACGATGGCGTCTTTTTCTTGCAGGTCGCCGGATTCCGACCCAGCTGGCAATACGAGGATCTCATTTGGTTCGTCCTCTGTACTCTCATGCGTCTGTTCATAGCTCTTATCTCTCCTACGTAGGGGACTTTTCATGAACAAGTATGTTTTCCCCGGTGCCGATGCGTCTTGCTCTATAGGCTGGGTTATCAACAAGGTTTGTGCGGTGTTGTTGCACTCTAGATTTTGTTGTTGATATTTTTTATTAGCTGGAAGGCGCTGGATTTGAGGTCAAGAACATCGATGTCCTTGGTGTACATTACTCTGCAACAATCTATCGCTGGTATAAGAACTGGGTCAGCAACAAGGAGAAGGTCGTCGAGAAGTACGGCGATAGATGGTACAGGCTCTGGGTTTTCTTCCTCGCCTACAGCACTATCACTAGCAGGTTTGTGTTACAACTTTTGTCTTTGGCCAGACGATGCTCATTCATCTTTCAGGCAAGGAAGTGCTTCCGTTTTCCAGATCACCCTTCACAAAAACTTGAACGCCTACCACCGTATTGAAGGTGTGCCCAACCACGCGTCTATTCATGTCAAGCTGGACAAGGAGCCTATCTTGATTGAGTGAGCGACCAGTCTAGACATTTTGGAAATTGAGGCAACGGTGCCAAAATCTACTTTATTACCGTAACTCTATTTGTCTGGTGGACAGTTTGGAGTAATATGTTGATCTAGAATTCCTTACTTGTGCCCCCTGCTGTGCTGCGTATTCTACGTATTAGACACCAATAGATGTCGCCTTTTGCACACTTGGACTTCTGGAAGAGTTTTCCCACGATCTTTTCATCGAAATCTAAATATCCTCTTTTGAGTGGCACACGACCTCCAGAGTTCACATCATTTTACCTCTGACACTGCCATACTTATATGTCGCCAATGGGACATTGTTGTTCATTTTCATCTAAATCAATACCCCTCAACACCTCGTCCTAGCTCTGATTTAGGAAGATGCACTTCTCCAAGACGTACGCACAGCTCTTGCTGGGTCTTCCTCCGGAGCTTCGTGATAATGCAGTTCAGTACCGTCAAGTGGGGGCTTCATTATATGTTATTGAAGTCTTTCTGATATACGGCTTATCTATAGCTTAAGAAAGTCATCAACCAAATCGTCGATGAGCTTGACTCTTTAGGTCTCAAACCAGAGATCTTGCAGGAGTATATCGAAAGGTCCGAATCTAGTGTGGAGTCATCCCTAGCTGGTCCCTCTTCGCTGGGTGCGAAGGACGTGTCCACCTCCACAGATGCGGAGAATATAACACCTAATACGGGGGCCGAAATAGGCCATGTTTTGAAACTCTCTTCATTACCGAAAGTGGTCTACGAGCTCAACGGGAACTCGACAAGGATTGAGCCGCAGTTGCGGATATGGGTCAGTGTGCCTGCGCCTGGGGTAGATGTGTCTGCGCCGCAACCGACACTGGAGGAGGAAGTTGGAATGGATCCACAAGAGGCCGACGAGACTTTGATCTCACCAGGTGTGGAAGAGACTGTTGGACGGCCAAAGCACACACCAAGATTACTTTGGACCCTGCAGAGGAGTGTGGGGAAAGATATCGATGCCCGAAAAGACAAGCATCTGAACGTTATATCCCCCAGCATAGATTCCGACGCAGCAAGTTTCGTTTCATCGTCTTCATCGCCCTCAATTACACATGCACATACGACCACTCAAGAAGTTGTAATACCTCTGGTTCATGATACAGAGTTCTTCGCCATGCTCTCAAGCACCCTTGAATCAGTCTCAACACATCTCAATGCGGTACATTCAGATTTCACCCAGTCTCTGCAACAGCTATCGAAGACGATTGGGGACACATCTAGGCCTGCTAGTGTTGCTGGAGGTTTTCATCCTCATTCAAGCATTACGTCTCATGCAGGAACTATTAAGGTCAAAACAGGAGATATGAAGGTCGGAATGTTCTGCCTCTCTTCCGTGAACCCGCTGATTCTTGCCTCAGAGCGATCTCTATTCTTGGCGGGAGATCTTCCAGCTTTACGTTGAGGCAGAGGTATTCGAGAGCGTTGGTGAGTCAACGAGAGGCGAATGGACTGTTGAAGAGAGCGAGAAGAGGCTTCAGCTGTTCGCTGAAAGGATCACACAGAGGGGACTTGGTGATCATAGGAAATTCAAGTTGAAGCAGAGCGTCGAGGCTCTGGAAACTTTCCTGAACCTTAATTTATTCATATTGAATATTAAGAAAGTGGGTATCTGGGTTGTATCGTTATTCAAGGCTTCGGATTGACACAAGTACAGTTCTCGCATGCGAACTCAGAGGCCACGAGAAAGATCTTGAAGAAACATGCGAAACGCACTTCCCTGCCGCTTCCTGGCCCAGTACCTACTTCAGATGCACAGTATCAGCCTCTACTTGCCCTCGTGGCTCAGTCTACGACATCTTCACTCCCCCGCATTTTCGTGCAGGCGATTGGCGAAACACTCCTACCAGTCATACCCTCGGTGGAAGACTACGCCTGCTTGATTTGTACGAGTATCGCGTTCAAACCCATTAGGCTGAGTTGCGGACATTTGTTCTGTGTCAGATGTCTTGTGAAGATGCAGAAGAGGAACAAAGGGAATTGCCCGATGTGTAGGGCTCCGAGTGTTTTGGTTGCTAATCGGAGTGAGTCGTCTTTCTAATAATTCATCTACCTCCACTAACCAGTTTCAAACAGCTAATGTTGACTGGGCGCTACTGAACTTCATGCAGGATTGGTTCCCAATCGAATCGAAGGAGAAATTGAAGAGTAACGAGAAGGAGGCAGCTGCCGAGGAAATGGAAGAGTTGGGTTTGGATCCAAATCAAACATGCCACCTCATGTGAGGGATACACACAAGAAATACGAACAATATGGTATACTCCAAACAGAATTATCAAATTAGCCGACCGATGTGTCTAATTACGCTAAGTACTGAAGACCCGGGTATCGAGAATGAGTGACAGAAATGCATGTGTGATCAGAAGATATTTGCCTCGAGTGACATCCCTATCACCGACCTGGGACGGGGAATGCACCTGGGATCGCTTGTCTCCTCCTCTCGGGGTGGTGAAAATATGTCCCATACCTTGAGAGCCTCAATGGGCTTGACATGATACTTGATGTACCCTGCCCAGGACTGCCCATAGCATCAGACGCCGCAACACCAGGCTCACTCAACATCGATTCCGTTACCGACCTCTCCAGACCATTCTCTACACCATAATCCTCCTCACTATCATCTTCATCATGCAACCACTCCGCCTCGTCAGGGAGCATGATGACCCCAGACGCATGGTCGTAGCTCAGCCTATGGCTTAGAGTACGACCATGTGATGGTCGCTCGGTGTAGTCTTGCCATGGGTCGATGATTGAAGTTGGATCTGCAGGATCCTCAGCGGCGCTTGATGGTTCTCCACCAGCAAGGCCACCATCCCGATCTCTTGACTGCTGCCTCCCTCCCCTTCCACCACGAGCGATGCTATATCGTTTCCGCAGGGTCAATACAACAGCTTGGTCGTTGGGATCCCCGTGGGGTCGCCTTATTCCATTGCGGTCTTGATTAACTAGGGTTTGTCCCTTCTTCAGGGGTAGCCAAGGTTCAGGAAGGACACCGTTGAGGGCAGGGTGTCCATATCGGCGCTTTCCAGTGCTGTAGTAGTGATTAAGCAGGCTTGAGCGACATCATCGTTGCCCAGAACATGTTCTACTTACTTCAAAACGCCACTATACCAATTCGCCATAGGTGGTTGCGACTAGAGATAGAAGTGTAATCAGCGCGACAGTACGCTCGTTAAGAGAAACAAACCCACATAATCCGTTCTCTCGTCTTCTGGCGCCACATAAAGGGTATCATCGTTCTGCGCATATCTCCTCCTATTCAAATTACTCTGGCTCCAGGTAACGGGGTGGCCGGCCCTCAGCCGAAGAACGTCTGCTGTCTCCTCCCCTCGTTGCACCTCAAACACAGAGCTCAAACCAACATATTTGCTTAGCGGCTTGAACGACTTGTCGACATACCAAGACCACGCAACTGTTCCTGCCAGTAGAGGAACCAGGAGGGTTGAAAGGATCCACGGCTTGCGAAGGGTGAAGATTCCAATCATGAATAAGAGGAAGATGACCACACCCCAGATCAGTCTGATGAACGTGATGGGCCATGCTTGGCCCTGGGATTCATAGGGCTTGTAGAAGACTGTTGATGTAAGTTGAGGAGATGATGGAGATGAATGTGGTGACACGCGCACCAAACAACAGCTTGTATTTATAGACAACATATCCAATGCCGAAGTATATCGCACCGAAAATGACGATAAGGGGCTGAACGACGCTATAAAGCATCGTGATAACAAACATGAGTATAGCTTGGGGGTATACCACGCCGTAATTGATCATTGGAGGTGCGTTCAACTCAGCAAAGTCTAGACACTATGTTAGTCAGGTCGACATCGAAGTACTGATACATTTACCTCTAGGCGTGCGCGTGAGGAACATGCGATAGAATAAACGAGGAATAATGACTCCAAGATTGAGGAGCTGCAATGGCATGATACCGAGACCTAACAGACAGTCATTGAGCCTATACAAGAGATGGATATGAGCGTGTGGCATTACCTTGAAGGATAACATATGACAAGAAAAAGTGCCTGCGCCATCATAGGTCAGTCAGCAAGTGTATGCAAGAAAACATGGCCAAGCCTACCTAGCACGGCCAGCTAGCAATGCTTGTGCTAGCTTTTCCGGGAATTTTGCAGGTGAATTTGCCAGATCTCGGACGAGTTGCCAGTATGTGGTTGCGAGAAGGAAAATGAATACGACATTGATTAACAAGAATAAAAAATATCTGAATGGAAGTCAGCCTGAGGGCAAGAGGACAGACAACAATAGCTCACTTCTTGAGTAGTGAATATTCGACCCAGCTCCGGGCTCTATATCCTTGTACATAGGTGAGCCCTATCACAAGAAGCAAGCATCAGCCTCTAGAGGTCAAGAGGACAAGAGGACGAACGTGCCTTCAAGTATGAAGGGCAACAACGCATTCAGCGTGATCATTGCCACAGAAGGCAACGAATTCTGCACGATGGCTCTCACTTGTTCATTGCTGTCAATGAGTCGCCCAAGCCATGGCATGGCTTTTTTGATCTCCTTGTAACTCAACAAGCTGGCCAGCGCCGTAATGGGGAAGAACCAGAAGAGAAGAAGGAGAGCCATAGTCGCAAGCACAAAAATGTCGCGGAATTGGATAGTTCGATTCGAAGGTGCCATGTTCGACCATACGATATCCCGAGGTTCGGGTGCTGGATAGGTCAGGATTTGATTTGGATTTGGCGCATGCGCGACTTGCACTGCGGTTTGAGCGCTCGACATCTTCTCAAAGGTAACAAACGCTGCTCCAGTTGACTTGAACTTGCCCGTCCTCCGCTTCTTCTTCACCTGCTCATCAGCCTCCTTGAACTGCTGCTCCAGGTACTCCAGGGCGTCGACCTTAGGTTGGAACCATCGCGGTCGGATAGTCGGCCGATGACGGTGAGGAACTACGAGCTTGGTCCGAGAGGTTTGGCCACCTTCTACATCCGTATCAATGAGCAACGAGCCGTTGCCATCAGGATCATACTCCTCAACCGTACTAGGATTACCGACATAGCTGACCCAAGCCTGTTCGAGATCCAGCAGCGCCTTCGTACGCCTGTCTAGTATGGTTTTCAAGGAGCCAACTTCCCTGCAGACAGTAACGCTTTCCACAGCCATTCCCATGTTCTCGAAGTATTCAGCCAACGTTCGTTCGCCTTGGAGGTGGTGGGGAAGATTGGTGACAAGAACCGTTCGTGCAGGTATAGAATGAACTAGTTCGAGAGAAAATAATTGGCGTGATCGAATGAAGCGTCGGTAGTTCTTGTAGATAAAGTAAAGAGCAAGGATGGTGAAGAGGTATGTGAACATGAGGTGGACGGACAAATAACTGTTTGCATCGCTGATGAGATCTAGCCAGTCTGGAGGGGCAGTATGGTTTCCGGGAGGGTCCGCAAAGCTTGTCAGACGACTGAAAATCCAATCTTCTGAGTCTTCATCCCCTGGCCAGTCGTCGTCGTCGTCATATATGTCTTTGTTATGCTGAAGCCGCGTCAGTATAAAGAAGTCAGAGGAGAGGCCAATCTTACACTCCAATTTATGGGCATCAAGATGGTTATGGCGAATATGGAACAGACAGAGAACAGGTAGAAGGACATTTTAAAAAAGTTTAAGAGCTGTCGCGAGGAATGTGAGTTGAGGCCAATAATAAAATGAACACCACGCACCACTGCCGCATCCAATCCGACAATCTGCAATACTGTGAACTCTGACGTCCTGATTGTCGGCATGATCCATCCAAAGAAAGCCTGGTGGGCATGTGCCTCGTGGGGGGAGAAGCCTACGGCTGGTAAGCAATCGCGCAGCATTGAAATCGAACGTGCAACCTTTGAGCTTTGTCCGCGGAGCAAAGAGGAGCGGCCATCTCGTGCGGCAGTAGGAGAAAAGAAGGAAGGACACGACGCCAATGGTAGCTGAAATGGTGAGCTGCGTCGTGAACCAAGGGCCCTCGAATTTCTCTGAATGGAATGAGTATTTTATGGGTAGCTGAACAGAGGCACTCACGCGTTGGAGGAGTGCCTGGAGGTAGACTTCCGCCATCATCACCACCGTCCTCGTCCAAAAGCTGAAGGAATGTGGCGGCGAGTGTGTTCGCCATGATGGACGGAAAGCGCAAGTGGCTTGGCTTCAAGACGTCGTTGAGGCCGACATCCGTGATGTTTGGTAAACTGCGCGAGACCAAACAATCACTTCCATGTTTCTTTTCCGCTTACCGCCATGTCGATTAACAGCGCTCAAACACGCGCGACAATACGCCGCTCTGTCTCAGGGAGATAGCCCATCTCGGCTCCTAGGAAAGGAACATGACCGTCTACTTCGTGTTGTACAAAAGCGCGTCGAAGACCGTGCTAGACTCCAATCCGAGGTTCGTGGTGTATACGGACATAGCCATCACTCACTGACGCAGGATGCAGCTCTCGGAAGAAATGTCCTCTCCGGAGGATATTGCGCGTCTGCGAAAGTTGAAGGAATCGGAACCCCTCGCCGAAGCCTGGAACCAGTGGACAAAGGCTTCAAAGGTGCACATTTTCGCTCTGTTTTACCTACTCTATAAATAACACCGTGAATCAGTAGGAACTGGATGAAGCAGCATCTCTTGCTCAAGACTCTGATCCCGAAATGAGTGCTCTTGGCTCACAGGAATTCGACTCATTGTCGAAGACACTTGAGGACCTCGTCCGGTCCGCGCTCCCCGCGCTCCTGATACCTCAGTCCACGACAGGTCAGCTTTCTGCTTTGATGGAACTCAAATCCGGTGTCGGTGGTTCAGAGTCGAGTCTCTTTCTTGGCGATCTCTTGCGGATGTACCAACGGCTCGCTGTCACTGCAAACTGGAAAGCATCCATCATCGCAAAAAATGATTCGGATGGTGGTGGAATCAAAGACGCGACGGTAGAATTTAAGGGCGCAGGCGCGTATGACTCGCTACGTTGGGAAAGTGGTGTACATCGCGTCCAACGAGTGCCCGCCACTGAGGCCAGCGGCAGGACGCATACAAGTACTGTCGCCATCGTCGTCCTTCCGCTGATCGAGGAGGCGGATAGCCAACAAGATGAACTCTTTTCCATGGCCGACATCAAACTCGAAGTTATGCGCGCTCGCGGCGCTGGCGGACAACATGTCAATAAAACCGAATCCGCTGTTCGACTAACCCACATACCAACCGGGGTGACAGTCTCAATGCAAGATGAGCGAAGCCAGCACCAGAACCGCCGACGCGCCTTTCAAGTTCTTCGCTCTCGCCTCATGGATCTCAAACTCACGCGCGAGATGGAGGAACGTCGTTCGACACGAAGGAATTTGGTCAAGGGTGCGGACAGGAGCGAGAAGATTCGGACATATAATTACGCTCAGAACCGGGTAACGGACCATCGCATTGGACTAACCAAGAAAAATCTGGATGAAGTGGTGGATGGCTATGGCATTGAGGTGTTCATTGAGGCTGTCAAGAAGGATCATGAAGAGTCTCTGTTGGAAGATTGTTTGGACAGCATAGAGTCTGAGTAGACATGTACTAATGTCAGTGCAATTCACACTAGCTCACTTGATTTTACACCCCCTCCTACTTGATTTTGCCAGGGTGGCTCATGGTATAAGTTTATTTATGCATATATGAGAACCTTCATTCAGTTGGATTATAGCTGAATTATCCTCAATACCTCTAGGGGACATTCTGAATGTGCCTGAGCATCTTGGATTTGGAAAGAACACCCAGTTTGGAGTATGGAGTTAACTTTCTTTCACCCTCTATCTCCATCCTCTACCCTCTACTGTAATGTCAGGGTTCCTGGACTTGGAGGAACAATTGCAGTGAAGTAGGGGTCTTTCATGTCCCCCACCAGTTCCAGCTGGATTCAAGTGGATTCAAGTGGAATCCACTGAAATATTTGAGCAAATTTGGCAGAGAAAATGTCAATATTCCACTGGAATCCAGTGGAATATAAACAAAAAGATTTCATTTTAGATATAGTCTGGTAGAAAGTCTAGTTCTGCTAAGTCATGGATAAAGTTATTATGCATTTTTGACCAAGTAAATATAACTTAATAAATTTTCAATTTTTTTTAAAAAAATTGCTGGCTTTGGGAGAGTATTTTGTGACTTTCTCAACTAGCTAACTCTATAACATAATTTAAATATATTTAGATATCTTGAGAGTATATATATATATATATATATTTCTATATATAATAATTTCCATATATAGTAATATCTATGTTCAAATAATGAAAGAATTTTGTTTCATGTGATTATGATTATTGTATTATTTGCTGACTAACATAGTCACTTAATTAAGTAGTTATTTATTATAACTCTCTAGATCACATAAAAATCAGATCTAAAATCTCTAAAAGCAATGTATTTGAGGATCTAATATGCTGACAAATATTCTCTAATATAAATATAGTTGCTAAACTATTAACTGGAATGATCTGGAATGTACTCAGAATATAGTAGATGAAAATGAAAAAATCCACATATAGGTATATTCTAGTGGAATCCAGCTGGAACAGATAGGGATGTTCTGCATCACCCTGTATTGCGCTCTCTCCCAAGTGCATTTTTCTAATGTAATAACTATTAGAAAACAGAGAAAGAAAAGACTAAGCATATTGAAGATGTAAGAAAATATCAGAAAACAGAAAATAGAAAAACTAGACATACTGAATCTATAAGAAAGTGTCAGAAAATATATATCAAAACATTAGTAAAACACTGCTTTAGCAGATGTTATCATCAAGGTCAAAATCTTATTGAAAGCTGTGAATATTTTAGAAATATCTGAATAATTCTAGATACAATATAGAAATCATGTTCTTAATAAATTTTAACTTCAATATTCTATATTTATGTTCTCTTAATGTACTCAGATATATTGGAACATAATCAAAAATAAAAAATACTCTCAAGTCAAAGATTTTATATTAGATTTATTTAAAATTAGAGTATCAGAATTTCTTTAAAGCATAATCATACTAAGATCACTATTGTTTTCTGTATTACTATTCTAAATCAAACTAGTTCTGAAATTCTAATAAAAATAGTATATTTCTATTGATGTATTGAAACAAATTTTAAAATAAATAATTCTATAATACATTGAGTTATATATTGACAAAATAGATTCAGAGAGATTATTTCTAAAACTTGTGAGGTTCATATAAAAATTTATTATACAGAATTTAGAACAATTATTCTAAATCTTTTTGTCAACATATAACTCAATGTATTATAGAATTATTTATTTTAAAATTTGTTTCAATACATCAATAGAAATATACTATTTTTATTAGAATTTCAGAACTAGTTTGATTTAGAATAGTAATACAGAAAACAATAGTGATCTTAGTATGATTATGCTTTAAAGAAATTCTGATACTCTAATTTTAAATAAATCTAATATAAAACCTTTGACTTGAGAGTATTTTTTATTTTTGATTATGTTCCAATATATCTGAGTACATTAAGAGAACATAAATATAGAATATTGAAGCTAAAATTTATTAAGAATATGATTTCTATATTGTATCTGAAATTATTCAGATATTTCTAAAATATTCACAGCTTTCAATAAGGTTTTGACTTTGATGATAACATCTGCTAAAGCAGTGTTTTACTAATTTTTTGATACATATTAACTTATTATTGGATATTGCATGTCTTGATATTGTAAGAATATGATGGTGTCTAAAAACTTGGCATTGGTGTGGTTTATATCTATCATATACTAGTTATGATTTTAAAGAACACAATTTAAATAAGGTTTTGGCAACTCAATATTATTATCATATCCCTACACCAGTTGTTTTCAGAATATGTTGGTTACCATATTCTAACTATATTTTGCTTTTACATATTGTCCATAAACACCATGATTTATTACTATATTAAGACCACTTTTTGACTCAAAATAGAGGGCTATGCACCCTGTGTCTGTGAAAAAAGTATTAGAGTTCAAGTGATGAGAAGTTTAAGACTAATAATTTAGAGACAGTTAAAAATTATCAAGCATGTACCAAATCACAGTTTCCATCAGCTCTACTATCTAAGTCTCTTCAACATCAGATACTATTAGGATTTTGTAAAGATACATTATCAAATACATTTCTAGAAGCTGAATGTACAGTTTGTGGAAGACTGACTTTGCTTACTCAATTACAAAAGCTATCAGATTTGAAATTAAACTTAAGTATATTGTATCAATCAGATATAACTCAAAAAGAGTGCCATTTGATTGAGAATGCTTTAGAGAATATCACAGACCCTATTCTTGAAGAAAATCTAGAGAGCATTTGCAATACTTGTTATAATTATGTTTCTAAAAGGCAAATCACCACCACTTGCTTTACCAAATGGCAAATGAATAGAGAAAGTACCAGCTGAATTACAGAATTTATCATATGCAGAACAACTACTTATTATATGAGTTTGTCATAATAGATGTCTGATTGAGTTTCATCTAGAATGCACAAAATGCAAGCTAATGCTATTTCATATGCTAATCCAATGCCTAAGATTTATCACACATTATCTTTACCAATTGAAGAGTTAGATGAAGTTCTGGCATTTATTTATACTGGCTCATTCAAGCCTACAAAGCCAGACTTTGAGAGAATTCCACTTCTTGTAAGATGTAGCTGAGGCATTAGAATAGCTTAAATTAAATTATATTGACTACTTGGACTTGAATATTTCTTATGAGAACCTTAACAAATATTCAGAGAATGAGCCATCTATAGTTGTAGACTAAAAAGAGTCATTTGAGAACAAAGATCCAGAGTCAACTGCAGTTAATGATATGAAAGATGAATCTGATGTCAAGATTAGAAATTGTTCATTTATAGTGTAACCAGTGAAGAATATTCTAGCAAAAGTCTTAAAGCCCTCAAAGTTATTGCTTTAAAACATTTTACTGATAATAGAAAGATTATAGCTATTGGAGATTTAAAAATCTAGAGTTAATCCATAATAATCCACAGGTATTTCCATAGATGAAGCCATAGCTATTTTCTTATGGACTTGGTGGTATTAGAAATTCACTTCAGAAATATAAAAGTGCAGATTTTATCTATAGGCTGCTGTCTAGTAAAATTTTCTAATGATTTGGTTAAAGATAGAAGGCAATAGACAAAGTAATAGTGTGGGGATGTATCATAGAAGGGATGAAGAGGCTATTGGTTGTGCTAGAATATCCAGGAGGGAAAGGTGGTGGCATAAACACCAAACGGTACTGCAAGCAGGTGCTTGATGGGGCTCTTGTGGACTTTTACACCAAGGTAAAGAACAAGCAGAGTGATATTATCTACTTCCAGCAGGATAACGCATTGTGCCATACCAGCAAGAAGACGTAACAATGGTTTGACAATCATGGTATTCAGCTTTTTGATCATCCTCCAAATTCCCCAGATCTAAATCCCATTGAACCTGTTTGGCATAAGCTAAAAAAGATTGTGCGCATACACCAACCAGCCCCCTCAACTGTTGAAGAGCTCACAGCCATTGTACTTAACACCTCGG
>Ga0247737_1000891_pt1 | contig 12592 bp, 9 predicted proteins | sample UWRJL028104C2_FD_180937 | JGI IMG/M metagenome (GOLD analysis project Ga0247737, IMG submission 180937) | Plant litter microbial communities from Arlington Agricultural Research Station in Wisconsin, United States - UWRJ-L028-104C-2 | ecosystem: Environmental > Terrestrial > Plant litter >...
CAAAATCGACACTAGGTGGGAGTAGGTTATGTTTAACGTTAGTCATAGGTTTTATTCTTTAAGTTCAATTAAAAGATCAATTAAAAATCAAAAAAAAATTGGCGTCACTCCAATAATATTATTAGGAAGTTTACTGCTGCCAATTGCGCAAACAAGCGCACAAACTCCAACCCCTGTTGTTTCTGAAACTAAAACTGATGAAAAAAAAGCACAAAAACCAGTGGTTTTGGACACAGTAGTTGTTCGGTCGCGTAATCGTATTGAAAAACTTCATGATGTTCCTTTATCTATTTCAGTAGTAACCGGCGCAGAGTTGGAAAAACTTCAAGCAGTTGATGTGGCAGCAATCACAAAACGTGTTGGCAATGTGGTTTGGAATCCTGGAAACCCACGCCAGTTCAGTTTGTCGATTCGCGGTGTAGGCAAACAAGCGCAAACCGATGCGCAAGATCCTAGCGTTGGAATTATTGTTGATGGCGTTAACTACGCGTACAACCCACTTTCATCCAGCGTTGATTTTACAGATATCGCCGCTGTTGAAGTAACACGTGGTCCGCAAGGAACGCTACTCGGAAAAAATACCAGCCTCGGTGTTATTAATATAACCACCAAACGACCGACATTTGATTCTGAAAGTTACGGAACAATTTCTTATGGTCAGCGCAGTACTTTATTCGCATCTGCAACTTTAGGCGGTTCGGTGGTTGATGACTTGTTGGCATGGCGCGGTACCTTTAATGCAAATAAAGGTCGTGGTGATTTGGTTAATAGTTACAACCCGGATCTTACCTACGCTAATAAAGATCGCTTCTCTGGTCGCGTACAATTTTTATTAACGCCTAGTGAAAATTTCAATGCGCGTTTGAGTTTGGATGCTCAACCTAAAGCAGGTGAAGCTACTAATGGAAGAACATTTAACAGCCCAACACCGACAACTTATGCAGGCAATAATGTAACTGGCACTTTGGCTGGTACCAATACAAATCCATTAAGTTCAGATGCAAGTACGCGTTTAAATCGCCGTTGGTATTTGGATCAAAGCACTTACAGTTACCAAAATGATTGGCTTGGTAACAGCGAAAGAGATGCAATTAATGCGGATAATTATAATCCCATAGTAACTGGAACTAACGGCGCATCTACCGAACTTAATTGGAAGTTAAATGATTTTGATATCACTTCGATTACCGCTTACAAAGATTATTATTTTGATGCACGTAACGACGAAGGAACGCCATTTGACATCAGTAAAAATGGTGGCGGTTTGGTTGACTACAAACAATATAGCCAAGAGTTGCGTTTGAGTTCTAAAACCGGCGGCTTCATAGATTATCAAGCAGGTTTATTTTGGTTGAAGGCAGATATTGATCATGCAACACGTACTGGGTGGGGATCAGACGCGGGCGCATGGTTCGCAAGCACAAGCCAATACAATACGTTGGATACAAATACTAACGGACGTAGTTTGTTACAGGATTCATTAAATCGTTTGTATAAAGTCGTTGCCAACCAGTATGACAACGAGAGCGGTGCTATTTTTGCGCAGGCCAATTGGCATTTTTCTGACCCATTAACATTGACTACCGGTGTGAGATTTACACGTGAAAATCGCAAAACTTACAGCACAAGCTATTTGACAGATCCGGGTGCAGGCACAGCACTTAATCCAGTAAAAGTTAACGACGTACTACTGGGTGGGTTTGATAGCGATGCTACAGGTGCTTTAACTGCAAGCAATTCTGTTGCACAAATTGCGCTTGCTAACTCTGTCGCATTGAAATATTTCAACGCAACAACTTACGCCGGATTAACCCCAACGCAACTTAAACAAGTTGTAGCCGCAAAAGCAATTCGTAAGTCACAAGCTGGAGTGTTGTGGAATAGGGTAGATGCAGAAGGCTTTCAGGATACTCAACCCGCATTTGTGGTTAGCCCAAGTTATAAATTTAGCGATAATCACACTGGTTATGCCTCATGGCAGTACGGTGAAAAAGCGGGTATTGCGCAAGTTGTAAATGGAGTTTCTTATCCAACCGATGCAGAAAAATCCAGCTCTTATGAAATCGGTTTAAAGTCTAATTTCTTAAAAAATACACTTGTATTAAATCTTGATATTTTCCGCACAAAAATTACTGACTACCAACAAGCTGTGCAAGTTGTGGATGAGTACACCACCGCTGAAAATATTAAAGCAGGTATAACACCTGCAACTGCATATACAAGCTATACCGGAAATGCGCCCGAAGTAATTGCGCAAGGTTTGGAATTTGACGGCGTTTACAGCGGAATTCCACACACTAGCATTCGCTTTTCCGGAGCCTATAACGATGCTTACTACGGATATTTTCCTAATTCAGCACAACCCGTTGAAAATGGCTATGCGGGAGCTTCACCCTATCGCGATATTTCCGATCAAACTTTACCGGGAGCTTATAAATACAGTTTCAATTTAGGTGTGGATTATCGCATTCCAGTTTTCACAAAAAGTGAATTCCATTTTAATCTGAATAGCGCTTATAACAGTAAATTTAATTCGGATAACCCGCTTTCAACTTATGGCTGGGTTGATGACTCGATCACTACAGATATTGCGGTTGGTATTGGCAGTTTAAATAAAACTTTTGACGTGAGCTTGGTGGTAAAAAATGCATTTGATGATACAACTTACCAAAGCCAAACATGGAACAGCTGGAACCCGGCATTACCGCGATTTGCGCAAATTGTCGTAAGTGGAAAGTTTTAAAGAAAAGACATGATTTTTTAAGGCATGCCTATGGAAAACAAATGTGTTTTCCATAGGCAATATTAAATATATTTCTTTCTTAAGCTATAACAGTTCTACCAATAACTAATCCGCAGCTAATATCCTTTCAAAACGCTTTATAGCTTCGAATATTTTTTGCGATGCCACAAATATTCGGAGCTATGATTGCCGCCTTCCAATTCAATGCGGTCATAAGCTTTTTGTAGAACTTTAAGTTCATTTGCCATTATTCGGCTTTGTACAACAGGAACCACGACATCATCAGTAGCATGAATTAACAAAATTGGAATTTTAGTATCACTCACCAATTTTACCGGGGATGTTTTAAAATGCATTCTCCATGAAATTTATAGCAAAATTTAAAAATAACAATAATGCAAATTTTATTAAATATTTGATCGCGTTACATAGAAATAAATTTATTTTATTAAAGATAAAAATTAATAAATTGGTGATGCTTAAATTTAAACACTTCGGTGATATTATTTTTAAAATAAACATTTCTCTTGGGCTAAAAAATTTGACAACTTAATATTAAGTGATAATCTTTTGGCATCAATTAACGGATTAATTTTTATGACAACTCATCATTTCATTTCTGGAATTCCACGCTCTGGATCCACTCTTCTTTCTGCATTACTAAAACAAAATCCGCGTTTTCATGCAGCTATGACAAGTCCGGTCTATTCAATAATTAACGAAATGTTAGTTGCTATTAGCGCTAAAAATAATTATTCAGTATTTATATCTCAATTACAGAAGGAGCGGCTATTACGAGGTGTATTTGACGCTTATTACAGTGTGATGCCTGAAAAGGAGGTTATTTTTGATACGCGACGTAGCTGGACAAGCAAATTACCATTATTAGTTAATCTGTTTCCGGAATGTCGGATTATTTGTTGTGTAAGAAATGTGGCTGATGTTGTGAATAGTTTCGAATATCTACATTCTAAAAATTTCACGGAATTGTCTGGACTATATAGCTTTAAATCAGAACAAAATTTATTCGATAGGACTGAGATTTTAATGCGTCCAGATGGACACATCGGCAAAACGCTAAATTGCCTAAACGAGGCTATGAATAGCACGCACGCTAATAGATTACTGATAGTCCGTTACGAATCGCTTACCAATGCTCCTTTACCTACACTCAGTGAAATTTATGATTTTTTAGATGAGCCAGTATTTATTCATGACATTCACAATATCGCCTACGAAGCGGATGAATATGATGCTGCTATTGGAGTGCCAGGGCTCCACACCGTTAGAAGCTCTGTTAGTCATATGGAAAAAAAGAGTATTTTGCCAATTTCATTAATTAAACGTTTAGAATCATTTAATATTTGGCAGCAACCTGAATGCAATCCTCAACGTGTTAAAGTCATTTAGAGCTGGTGTTATATAAAAGCTGATAAATTTATGCGGAATATTTATTAGTCGTCACCTTAACATTCTGTCAGTGTAAATTATTTAGAAAGAAATTATTTGGCTGTAAGATGAGTGCCTGTCATTTGTAGTTGGATATGCTGCTCCGTCTTTTCGACAATCAAATTTTTGTAAAGCTCAATAATGTCGTGAATAGTAATTTCATCAATTGCCAATAAATATTGATCAGTGGTGTCAAATGTATAAATAGCATTTAGGAAGTCGCTACTATAGCTTTTGTAAGCAGTTGATTTTTTTTCCAATTTTAAAGTAGATTTAATATTGTTAATCGTCAATAGATCAGTAGCTTCTAATGTTTTTAAGTATTCTAACTTAAAGTTCTCTATTGATTTTATTAATGTGTCGGGATCTTTATCTGAGCTTTGAATCCCAAATTTATAACCATTATAAGGACCGAACGTAATTGGAGTAGCCGCTACTACATATCCCAGTTGCTTAATACTTCTTAATTGGGTAAAAAATTCTTTTGATATCAATCGATCAAGAATTGCTATAGTTGCACGTTCCTTTATGGACTGACTAGTGCTTATATAGGCGTCTAAAACTCCGCTATCATTTAACGCAGTTTTAGAATTTATTTTTATAAGATTATTTTTGCGAGGTAAAAAATAATTTTCAATTGCTCTATTTTGAGGTTTTTTTTGAGTTGGAAATATCGTTTTCACTTGTAAAGCTATTAATCGAGCATTTTCTTCAGAAAAATTTCCCGAAATAAAAACTCTTGGTAAAACATTTTCAGTTAATCTTTTATGATACATTTCAAAATTATAAAACTTTATATTTCCTATGTATTTAGTGGTTTCTTGTCTGCCTAGGGGAGGAGAAAATTCAGTATGCTCCAAAATGTCCTCAAGCTGTTGTATGACCGAATAATTTTCCATATGCTGGTTTCTTTTAACAATTTTCTTTGCGTTTTCAAACTCCTGCTTGGATATTGCAAGATCCTTAACTCCCTTTAATAATTGAATTAGAACCAATTGCTGCTTGGCCGTGTAACCAGAGAGTGTAAAGGTAAGAGAGGCTTTATTTTCTGAAGTTGTTTCAATATCAATTGAAGCTTTTTTAGCCTTGCTGATCAAAGGAATATTTTTTTGTTTGATAATCTCATTCAAAATGGCTGACATAAGGTAATTTTTTTCACTTTTGTAGTTTATGTCTGAATTTAACTCCACAATTATTTTTCCTTGATCGTCGAGATTAGGAAACGGATTAACTAAAAATGCTTCAATGCCAGGTTCGCTTATCAATAACGTTGGCTTTTGATAAACGCTTGCGGCTAGCGGTGCGGTAGCAGATGTGAATAACTCATTAAGCTCTGGTACCGCCATCGCAATTTTACGTGCTTCATCTTTCCACAAGGAGATTTTTTCAGAGGGAATATCTTTTATTCGATACTGGCCGGTATAATACGGTATGTGAGTGCCAGTTTTTTCAGCGCTATCAATGTACCAAATTCGGGCATTTTGTGGCTGCCATTGCTCAAAAAATTCGCGTATAGCATTTTCATCAAAGTGGTCATAGATATAAGCGGAATCTATAATGTGTTCTATTGGATAAATGAATTGATCTACAGATAACTTTACAAGTGCATTGTAAGAGGGGTCTCGTTTAAAATTTTTGAAATCTTTTTCGGCTACATTTTTCAATTCATCGAATAGCTGCTTTTTTATACCGTGTTCTTTAATTAAATCCAGGTAAGAGAATGTCGCAGCGATAACTCTATCACTCTGTTTAAAACCATTCGCAGTTAAGCTAATACTTAGTCGAAGACGCCCATCAAGTCCGTAACGTTTCGGTTGCAAAAAAACTTCAACAGCTTCAGCTAACCCCTGAGTCCTCAGCCAATCGGATAAAGCACCTTTAGACTCCGACCCAATTACAGCAATTAGATATTCTTTAGCTTTTAGGGACCATTGGTCATTCGCAATTTTCACCGGCAGATCTATGTAAATTGAACGTTGGCTGCCTCTTGGTCGGTAGTGTATTTCTTTGCCCAGCTCGTTTTTTGTTAAGCCCACTTCCGTAATAGTTGGCGGTAGAATATCTCTATTAGGAATAGTTGAAAAATATAACTCAGCATAAGTTTTAAGTAATGCAATAGATTGCTTACCTATAAGCGTGAGCCGCATGTTGTTGGCGGAGTAGTAGTGTCGGTAGAAGGTCTTGGTTTCATCCAGCAAATTGGAATCTTTTTTATTAACTAAGGTCTCCAAGTTGCCGACAGACATACGTGTGAGTGGGTGCGATGGATTGATAGTTAAGTAATCTATAGCCTCTATCGTGAAAAAATCATTTTGGCTTTTTAATGACCACTCATTATGCACTGCATTTCGCTCTTTATCGGCCAACTCAGGGTCAAACTGTGGGGCTGAAAATAAATCAGCAAAACGATCAAGTGCTTCACTAAAATTATTTGTCGGGCACATAAAAGAAAAATTTGTTTGTTGCGCTCCAGTGGCGCCGTTGAGCCCGTATCCTTTTGTGGCTAGAAAATTATTTAGCCCATTAATTTCTGGATAACTTTTTGAATTTAGGAGAATAACGTGCTCAAGATAATGAGCTAATCCGAGCTGGCTATCAGGATCCTGCGTATAACCTACGCCGACGGACAAGCTAGCAGCTGAGGTGGCAGATGTAGGATCGGATATGAGTAAAACATGCAAGTTATTATTTAATCTCATCGTTGCATAAGAGCGCTCATCAGCTGGGCTTTTATTGATAGTAGTATTTTCAAAAGAATCATTAATATAGTTTGGTTCTTTTGATGATTTTAATTCACTTGCATTTGAATAGTCGGACAGCCAAGCAATAAAAAATATTGATAAAAATTGCTGATGCCTCATAAAAAATTCCGTGCAGCTGCATTAATAATAAAATCCTATGGAGAAACCCATAGGATTTTATAAAACTCTTGTATTTGAAGGATGTCTCCGCTTGTGTTACGCGTACGCAAGCTCTCCACCGTTAACTCCTACTCCTTGCCAATCAATCAGTCTTCCGTCAAAAGATCTTGGCCCATCAAAATAGCTGTAATTTCCGCCGTAGTTATAATCTGAATAGCCAAAGTTAAGGTCTACTGGCTGATACGGAATGTTTGGCTCTTGAGTAGGTATTGCGGATTCAATTTCACGTTTAAGGTCCAAGTCTCTCTGATATTCATTTACATTGCTTGTGGTCTCAGAAATTAATTGGCCTTGAGAGTTATAAATTTTATTATCCCAAAGATCATTCCCTTTTTCGTCGTAACCAAGATATGATGAGTAAATCACATTTGGAAGAGCTTCAGAACCAGAATAGCCTCCGCTCACAGCTACTAATTCATTCTCTGTTAATTCTCGAACACGTTGTGTAAACATATATTTCTCCTTTTATTAAAAATTTTTAGTTAGAATCTAACTAAGTTAATCAATCCAGCCAAGTGTTAACGGATTGATATTTAAATTAAAATAATCACTTATCTAATTTAAATTCGTAAAAATCTATGTAGAATTTAGCCAGCTCCAATGCTTTGGCAAACATTTCTTCCGTGCAGATAAAGCTGTTATCTATACATACAACAAGATCAGCAGGTCTTTCCCCCATCTTTTTTGCTATAAACCCCCAAGCCAAGGCTTCTTCTGGATCTTTTATTAAATCTAACATCGCAGCGTTATTGCTAATATTCACCGCAGCTCGTGCCTGTCCTGAGGATGCAGCTTTTGCGTAGTAATTTTTAGCCAATTCCGCGAAAGCTATTTTTTGAGAGTCATTAAGATTAGCGCTGAAACTACCAGCGTTAAGTGTTAAAAACATCGCATAATCTTGTTGTGCTCTCACATCACCGGCATCTGCGTGAATTTTTAAATCATTTAAAATTTCTTCATACTTTAATTTAGTGTCTGACTCACCATTAACGGATCGTTTTAATAAATTAAAAGTACTATTAATATCAATGTAATTACCTGCTATTTCTGCACTAAAAAGTTTTGGTAATTGATCAGAGTATTTTTTACCGAGTCGAATGTATTCTGATGCTGGACTACGAGGGTTTTCTTGAACGCTATCCCCCACACTGATATGATTTTCGCCTTTTTCACTAGACGTATTGAAGGTTTTAGTTTCTGTGGTTGCTGCATTAGCGATAGACCCTATTTCCTTGCTTCTAGCATCTCTTTTTGGTATAGGCTCCTCAGCTTCCGACACGATTATTTTTTCAATAGATGAACTTTCGTGCTTGTTAAAATTTACTTGGATTGATTCATTTTTTTTTTGATAAATTATTATAGATACAAAAAAAAATACTATCAAAAATATATACGTATGGTTGTTAATATATTTCCTCATTTACCATCGCCCATTTCTAACTATTAAAGTTCAATTACCCTATCTGCTGCTCTTATAGTGAGCAGTCTATGTGCTACAAAAACTCGTGTTATGTTAAGTTGCTGCATATTGTGATTAATATGTGCCTCGTTAGTAACATCTAAATGACTAGTTGCCTCGTCCATAAATAAAATACGTGGCTCGCGATAAAGCGCTCTAGCGAGTACGACTCGTTGCTTTTGTCCACTACTTAAGCCCGCTCCCATATCACCCACCAAGGTGTTATAGCCCATAGGCATTTTAATAATTTCATCATGAATACAAGCAAGCCGCGCGCACAAGTAAACTTTTTGATGATCAATTTCAGACGAAAAGCAGGCAATGTTTTCTGCTATATCTCCACTTAATAACTGATCTTCTTGCATTACTGAGGCTATTTGACTGCGGTAATGCAGAATTCTTTTTACAGGTTGGTCGTCGATAAGAATTTCTCCTTCGATGGGGTCAATTAAGCCCATGAGGCACTTTAATAACGTAGATTTTCCGCAACCGCTTGCTCCTGTGATAGCTATTTTTTCTCCAGGTTGAATAATAAAACTCACATTTTTAAACGCGGGCTCGCCACTTTCTCCATAGCGATAGGCAAGATTTCTGACTTCAATTTTCCCACGTAATATCTGCGGATTAATCTTAGGTGACTGTGGGGCATTAGGGTCTGGTCTTGAATCTACCGCAGGAGAAAATCTAGTTTCTGTTCCAACTAAATATTTGTCGATATCTTCAGCTTGCGTGAATGCTATATCCGCCAAGCGATTCATATAAAGACCTAACATTTGAAAATTTATCCATTGCGTAATGAGTCTGTCCATTGAACTTCTAAAACTTGTTTTGTAGCTGATAAATCCGTATAGCATGCCTAAAGAAATAATATTTCCCATTACTGCTTTCGCAGCAAAATAGATCACCAATATATTTTCTATTCCGAATAAAATTCCATTAATGATTCCAAACCAAATTCCCCAGCGCGCCAATTGAATATTTTTATTCATTACATCGGCTAGTCGGTTCTGCCATTGATTTTGACGATCATTTTCACGCTGAAATAGTTTTATAGTTTGGATTGCTCGCATTGACTCCATAAAATGGGTATTTTCCTGCGCGCTTGCAATAATAGTTTCTTGCGTTAAAGCCTGTGATGGTCGAAAAAATACCCATCTCAATAGTCCATACAACAGCACTATTGAAATAACTATGAAGGTCAAATTAACATCATATAAAAACATCGCGATTAAAGTGATTATCGCCATGCAACCATCTACAACGGCAGATACCAAATTTTCGGTGAGCGCGCTTCGTACAAAACTTAATGCACCGAACCGCGAAACTATATCCCCCATGTGTCGCTTGGCAAAATACTCCATCGGTAAGCGAATTAAGTGACGGAACAAATTCGCGGACATTTGTATACCGAGTCGATTAGATAAATGTAAGACGACAGTTGAACGTAGTGCTGTTGTGCCCACTTGAATAATCATTAGTAAGCTAAAACCTAGAGCCAAGACAATTAACAGATTTTCATCTTGGCGTAATAGCACATCGTCCACAATAATTTGCGTATAGAAAGGAGCTGCGATACTAAAGATCTGAAGTAGTAATGACAGTGCTATAATTTGCGCTAAGCTGCGTTTGAATCCGATTATTTTTTTCCAGAAATGATTCACAGCAAGCGTTTCTTTATTTTTACTCTTTTGAAAGCTTGTCGACGGAGTCAACTCCAAGGCCACTCCCGTAAACTCTCGATCAAATATTTTCTTCTCAATTTTACGTTCGCCGAAAGCGGGATCATGCAATATGTAGTGATTTTTTTTTACGGCTTTAAGAACTACAAAATGATTTAAATTCCAATGAAGTATGCAAGGTAATTGCAGATTCATCACGCTCTCAACCTCTAGTCGTATGGCTCTAGTAGAAAAGTGCAGACGTGATGCTATTGTCATGAGGTCTTTAAGCGTAGTGCCATGATTAGAGATGGAAAACATGCGACGCAAACCTGTCATCCCAATTTCATAACCGTGATAACCAGCAATCATTCCTACGCATGCCAAACCACATTCCGCGACCTCGCTTTGTACAATGACCGGTAATCTCGTAATAAGGGAAAATTGGAGTAATTGTTCTGGGCGTTTTAAGTCCTGAGCTTGCGTATTCAACGTTAAATTCTTCCTTTTAAGCTATAAAGTGGTTCAAATATCCATTCAATTAATGTGCGGTCACCTAAATTAATATCGGCTGCTAATGTCATGCCAGGCTTCAACAAAAAATCTTTACCATATGCATTAACTGAGGATTTTTTCAGTAATGCGTTAACACGATAAACTGGTTCCTTCGTTGAAACAGGGACATCCATTAATTCATTTGGAAGCAACAAGGTTTTAGAGATTTGTTCTATGCGAGCTTCATAGATACCAAATTTTTGGTAAGGAAATGCGTCGTAACGAATCGCAAGCAATTGGCCTTTTTCAATAAAGCCTACAGAACGCACCGGAATTAGTAGTTGTGCTGACAACATAGAGTTGTCTGGAAATAATGTTAAGAGCGGTATATTGCCTGCTACGGTGATTTGCTGGCCCTCCCTGGCTTGAAGATTGTTAACTACTCCTGAGATGGGAGCATTGATAATTCTCAAAGTGTTGCTGTTAATCTGGTTAATCTTTTGTTCTATATCGCTCAAACGACTTCGTAACTGATCCAATGCATTAGCATTTTCATCGGGCATTACCTTTTGTTGGTTTTCCAGTTGTGCGATGGCATTTTTTTGAGATATTTGATTGCCTAATAATGCTTTGCGTTCGCTATTGAGTGAAAGTTCTTGTGCTAATACATTATCAAAATCTGAATTAGCCACAAAACCATCATTTTTTAATTTTCGGTAGCGTTCAACTTGACTACTAACTAATAGGTAGCGCTCATTAATAACGTCCACTTGCCCTTCAATAAGCTTGAGGTTTTGGCGTGCAGATAAAATCTGTTCCGAGATATCCTTGAGGTTTAATTTATATGTTGATTCGGTGCGAAATATTTGCTCTTTCAGCATAGATCGCTGTGATATATGTTCCTTTAATAAGTTTTCATGAAGACTCTCACCACCCTCAAGAATGTGCTCATCGCTTATCATTAATAGTGGTTGGTTTTTAGTAACTGTTTCGCCTTCTTTCACCAGTACTTTTTTAACTACACCAGTATTGTCAGAATGTATACGAACGATTCCTTCTGGTGGTTCTAGCCATCCTAACACTGTTTGTTTACGAGAATAATGGCTGGCTATAAGCCAAATGCTCGTAACAAATGTCCAGAGTAAAAGGAAAGAGGTAACAATATTGTGAGATATTTTTGGCAGCACAATGACATCACCGTGCAATTTCTGCTTGCAGCTTTCAACAGCTTTTTCCCTGAATAATTCTAACATACGATCCTATTGTAAATAGCTTCCTGAGTGAGTTCAAAATAAATAAAAACACAACTTTTCAATAAGGTCAATAATTTTGATTTTATAAAATATTTTTTATATTGATTAAAATTTTATTTTTGAAAACTTTAACGACGTTAAGTGTTTTGTTTAAATCACTCATGTTGATTTTTTAACGATACATGTTTAAAACCAAAATTTTATCGACTAAAAACAGGTTATTATTTTTTAAATTTTTTTTTGATTGGTAGGGTAATTACAACAAAAATTATTAGTTTAAATAAAGATTTGAACGTCATGTACATAACCAATATCAAAATAAAAAGTTAGAGTTAAATTTTTTTACAGTTATATTCACTTTAATTGTGTGGCTTATAGATTCAAGTTTGCTCTTACGAATTCGATTTTGGATTAACATGAGTTCTTATCAGTAAAATACAGTACTCAGGCCTTCAACGATAAAAAACTAAAAACACGCTAAATTAAAACAGATGAATGGGGCAGTTGTTCTAAAATCAGCACTTTGCGCTTTTTCGCCCTCCTAACTTCTGATAGGCTCCTATGTATTGAAACTTGAATATCCAAAGACATTATCTCTATGAAAGTTGATATGA
>Ga0247737_1000895_pt1 | contig 12581 bp, 10 predicted proteins | sample UWRJL028104C2_FD_180937 | JGI IMG/M metagenome (GOLD analysis project Ga0247737, IMG submission 180937) | Plant litter microbial communities from Arlington Agricultural Research Station in Wisconsin, United States - UWRJ-L028-104C-2 | ecosystem: Environmental > Terrestrial > Plant litter >...
TGGGACGTTCGGCATCGACGCCATCAAGGGTGGCGGGGACGACCAGTTTGACCGGAGCGCCGGGCGGCAGTTCGGCGTCGAGCTGGCGGATCAGGCTGACGACATCGTCGGGGGCGGCGGGGGCGATCGCGCCGTGCTCGGGAAAGCCGGGGGCGAGCCAGACGACGCGGTCGCCCTTCGCCGTGGCTGCGGCGAGGGTCTGGGCGTCCGCGCCGGGAGCGACAGCGACCACGGCGCGGGTGTCGGCGGCGTTCCACAGCACGGGCGCGGCCAGCCACAGGGCGAGCAGGGCCAGCAGCAGGAGGCGCGAGGCGAGCAGCAGCCGCTCGTCGATGGTCAGGCTGCGGCGCGGCTTGGGCTGGGGGTCGAGCCAGCGCAGGGCGGCGAAGTCGATCGTCCGGCTCTCGGTCCGGCGCGCGATATGGATGACGACCGGAATCGCCAGGGCCAGCAGGGCGGCGAGGCCGGCAGGGAGGAGGAGGGTCGGGTTCATCAGCGGCCCGTCGAGCGGAACAGGGTGCGGATGGGAATGTCCGCGCTCTCGTCGATGAAGTGTTCGACGTGGCGGATGCCTCGCGTTTCGAGACGGGCGGCCAGCGCCGCGCGGGCGGCGGCGAAGCGGGCGATGAAGGTTTCGCGCAGGGTGCGGCCGTCGCCGATCACGTCGGCGCCGGTCTCCCGGTCATGGAAACGGTAGCCCTGGTCGAAAGGGAAGTCGCGCTCGTCACCGGTCAGAATCTGGACCAGGCAGATGTCACGGCCCGAGGCGGCGAGCCGTTCGGCGGTGGCGATACAGCCCTCGTCGAAGCCGTCGGTCAGGATGACGATGATGTCGCGGGCGCCGATCTGTTCACCGAAGACGCCGACGTCGCGGGCCCAGTCGGCGGCGCCCGAGGCCTGCAGCGGGGCGAGGGTCAGGAGCACCCGGTCGCGGTGACGGCCACCCGCGTGGGGCGTCAGGGCCATGGGGCCTTCGGCGCGTTCGACCACGACGCCGAAGCGGTCGCCTTGATACAGGGCGATCTCGATCAAGCTGGCGGCCATGCGGCGCGCGGCGTCGAAGCGCGACCAGTCGGGGCGGGCGAGGTCGGCCTGGGCCATGGAGGCGCTGGCGTCGATGACGATCCAGATGGCGACCGGGCTCTCGCGCTCGGCGTCGCGGACGAAGAATTTGTCCGACCGGGCGTAGAGCTTCCAGTCGATGGCGCGCAGGTCGTCGCCGCGCTCATACGCCCGGTACTGGGCGAACTCGAGCCCGCCACCCTTGTTGCGGCTGTCGTGCATGCCCGCGCTGGCCAGCACCGCCGCGCGACGCGGGATGATGGACAGGCGGCGTAGCCGGCTGCGCAACTCCGGGGGCAGGTCGAGCGGCGACATGCTCTTGATCAGTCGGGCGTCGGCGCGGGCAGGGCGGCGACCAGGGCGGCGACGACGTCGTCGGCCGTCTTGCGCTCGGCCTCGGCGGCGAAGGACAGCAGAATACGGTGACGCAGGACCGGGGCGGCCAAGGCGACGACGTCCTCGCGGGTTGCGGCGAGACGGCCGTGCAGCAGGGCGCGGGCCTTGGCGGCGAGCACAAGGGCCTGACCGGCGCGCGGACCGGCGCCCCAGCGGACGTAATCCTGCACGGCCTTGGGCGCCTCGGCCGACGGACGGGTGGCGCGAACCAGCGAGGTGATCCAGGTCAGCAGGGCCTCGCCGACATAGACGTCGCGCACCCATTTCTGCAGGGCGACGATGTCCTCGCCGACCATGACCTGGGGCACGGCGCCGATGCCAGAGCCGGTCGTCGCGACGAGAATGGCGCGCTCTTCCTCGGCGGTCGGATAGCCGACGCGGATGTTCAACAGGAAGCGGTCGAGCTGGGCCTCGGGCAGGGGATAGGTGCCGGCCTGTTCGAGCGGATTCTGGGTCGCCAGGACGAAGAAGGGCTCGTTCAGCTTGTGGGTCACGCCGGCGTACGAAACCGTGTGCTCCTGCATGGCTTCCAGCAGGGCGGCCTGTGTCTTGGGCGGGGTGCGGTTCAGCTCGTCGGCGAGGAACAGGTTGGTGAAGACCGGGCCGGGCTGGAAGCGGAAGCTGCGATGACCGGTGCCGTGATCCTCTTCCAGCACCTCGGTGCCGAGGATGTCGGAGGGCATCAGGTCGGGTGTGAACTGGACGCGGCGGAACTCCAGATGCAGGGCCTGACCCAGGGTGCGGACCAGCAAGGTCTTGCCGAGGCCGGGCACGCCCTCGATCAGGCAGTGACCGCCGGCGAGCAGGCCGATCAGCAGCTGTTCGACGACCTCGTTCTGGCCGACGATGGCCTGGCCGATGGCGGCCTTCAGCTTGCCTAACTGGCTAAGTCGGGCGTCGATCTCGGATTGGGTGGGCGTGGTCATGGAGGCTCCGGGGAGGAGAAGAGGTCAGGCCGTGAGGGCGTAAAGGATGATGTTGACCGCGAACTTGGTGTTGTCCTCGGCCAGGAAGCGTTTGTTGCGCCAGTCGTAGTCCCACTCGCAGCCGTAATCCTTGTTCGAGTAGAGTACGCCCAGCCGGCCATCGATCTCGATGCCCTTGAGGTAGTCGTGGATGAGGTCGTCGCCCCAGCCGTTCAGTTCGAAGGTGGTGGCGGGCGGGCCGTCATCGAACTTGAAGAAGCTCGAATAGATCCCGTGGTCGTTGGGAAGTTTCTTCAGCGCGTCGGCGCCGAAGATCTCGGTCATCTGGCGCTCGAACGTCGTGGCGAAAAGGCCGTCGATATCGTGGTTGCAGTCGTCGACGAGGACGAAGCCGCCGTTCCGCACATAGCGTTCGAAGTTGCGCGCCTCGGCGGCGTTGAACTCCACCAGCTTGTGGCCCGCGAGGTAACAGAAGGGGGCGGTCAGCATGGCCGGATCGGCCAGGGCGACGACCCGTTCCTCGGGATCGACCCTAAGGTTCGTATAGTCGACGAGCGACGTCAGGATGTTGGCCGGCATCCGCTGATCCACGTCCCAGTCGCCGGAATCGTAGCGCAGCCGGGTGAACCAGAAATCGTAGGTTTGTTGCGCGTCGGCGGCGCGCGGGAAACCTGCAAGCAGGGCTCCCAGCGCGCCGCCGGTCAGCAGTCGCAAGGCCTCGGCGCGTGTCATACTCGAACTCGACACGCACCCCTCCGGTCAGACGGCGTCGGACAGGGAGGTGAAGGTGAAGTCGCGCAGACGCATCGGCGGGATCATCATCGACAGATTGGACTCATCGCCCGCGACCCGGACCGGACGGCCCAGTTCGTCGATGTTGTTGAGCATGATCACCGGCGACTCGTTAAAGCGGAAGTTCTTCAGCGGGTACTTCAGCTCGCCGTTCTCGATGTAGAAGGTGCCGTCGCGGGTCAGGCCGGTCAGCAACACCGTCTGCGGATCGACCATGCGGATGTACCAGGTGCGGGTCACCAGGATGCCGCGCTCGGTCTCGCGCACGAGCTCCGAGATCGACTTGGTGCCGCCCGACATGATCAGGTTGCCCGGCGTGGCGTTGGCTTCCTTGCCCTGTTTTTCGGCCCAGTAGCGACCGTAGTTCAGGTTGGTGACGACGCCGTCCTTGACGAACTCCATCCGTTCGCGCGGCAGGCCGTCGCCGTCCCAGGGCTCGACCGGGGCCTCGGCGTTCCAGGGGTCGGCCGTGAAGGTGACGCGCGGGTCGAAGACCTGTTCGCCGATCTTGTTGCCGCCGCCGGCCTTGGACAGGAAGCTGCGGCCTTCGTCGGCGGCACGGGCACCGAAGAAGTTGAACATGAAGGAGATCAGGCCGGCGGCCGCGGCGGGCTCCAGGATGACCGTGTATTTGCCGGGCTCCAGCGCCTGGGCTTCGGACGAGGCCGAGGCCTTGCGCATGGCGACCTGGATGTCGCTGTCGACGTTGAAGTCGCCGGCGTTCTGCAGACTGCGACCGACCCAGCCCGACCCCTTGCCGTCCGCGGTGCGGACCGTGCAGGTGTAGTTGAGATTGGTCGAGCGCTGGTAACCGAAATTCCCGTTCGAGTTGGCGAAGGCGGTGAAGCCCGCGCCGTCGTTCAGGAAGCCGGCGGCGATCAGGTTCTGCGCCTTGCAGGGGTCGATGGAGGCGCGGGCGATCTCGGCCCGGTTCTCCGGCGTGATCGCGGCCGTGGCCGCGTCCCAGGTGTTCGAAGCGCGATAGGTCTGGCGCTGGACCGCCGGCATGAACTCGGGGTTCTCAGGAGCCAATTTGGCCAGGTCCTCGGCGCGGCGAACCACGCGGGCGAGGGCCTCGTCCGAGAACTCGTTGATGGTGGCCGTGCCGACCCGTTTGCCGAACGCCACCTGGACGCCGAGCTGGGTGTCGGTGACGACGCCCGAGGTGGACACGTTGTTGAGGGCGAAGCGGACGTTCCCGTCGATCGATCCACCCAGCTGGGCGGTGCATTCGTCGGCGGTCGACAGCGCGATCACCTTGTCGAGGATCGTCTTGGCCTCGGCTTCGGTCATGATGCTCATGTGATTTTTCCCTTGGGTCCGATCAACCGAGCGAACGCGCGGTGTTGATGACGTTGATGCCGTCGAAGCGGGTTGTCGACGAGCCGTGGCTGACGGCCGAGACCTGGCTCGGCTGGCCCTTGCCGTCGAAGAACGAGCCGAACATGCGGTAGTCGCTCTCGTCGCAGATGGCCGAGCAGGCGTTCCAGAACTCCGGCGTGCGCATCTGGTAGGCGACGTCTTCGAGCGGCTTGGTGATTTCGCCGTTCTTGATCTCGTAGAACAGGGTGCCGCCGAACTGGGCGTTGTAGCGCTGCTGGTCGATCGAGAAGGAGCCGCGGCCCAGGATGTAGATCCCGTTCTCGACGTTCTTGATCATGTCGTCGACCTTCATCGGCGTCGTGCCCGGCTTCAGCGAGACGTTGGCCATCCGCTGGAACTGAACCGACGACCAGCTGTCCGCGTAGGAGCAGCCGTCAGACGCCGTCTTGCCCAGGATGTGAGCCTGGTCGCGCGTAGCCTGATAGTCGACCAGCTTGCCGGCCTCGATCAGGTTCCATTCCTTGCACTGGACACCTTCGTCGTCATAGCCGACGGCGCCGAGCGAGCCCCGCTGGGTCTTGTCGGCGACGATGTTGACGATGTCCGAGCCGTACTGGAAGCGGCTCTCGCGCTTGTCGAGGGTGGCGAAGCTGGTGCCGGCGTAGTTGGCCTCGTAGCCCAGCACGCGGTCGAGCTCGAGCGGGTGACCGACCGATTCGTGGATGGTCAGACCCAGGTGGTTGGGGTCCAAAACCAGGTCGTAGGAGCCCGGGCGAACCGAGGTGGCCGTCAGTTTCTCACGCGCCTGTTCGGCGGCCGCGATCGCGTCCTTGGTCATGTCGTAGGACATGCCGTAGCTGACCACGCCGTTGGAGGCGACGATCTGGTCGGCGACATTCCCGTCCATATATTCGTAGCCGAGGCCCATCGGGGACGAGAGGCCGTCGCGGGTGCGGAACTTGCCGGTCGTCTGGTCGATCGCGGTGACCGTGAAGGGCGCCCAGATGCGGTGCACGTCCTGATCGATGTAGGAGCCGTCGGAGCTGGCGAAATACTTCTGCTCGTTGACCAGGAAGAGCTGCGAGTTGACGAAGTTGGCGCCGGCGTTGGTAGCCGCGGCATTGACGCCCAGCAGCAGTTCGACCTTCTCGGCGATCGGCACTTCCATGGCGTTCCGGCGGATCGGGGTCTTCCACGAGACCTCGCCGACGCCGCGCGTGGGCGCCAGCTGGACCGGCTGGGTCTGGTTCTTGGCGTTGGCCTTGGCGATGGCGACGGCCAGGCGGGCCGCGTCGGCCACGGCCTCAGGCGTCATGACGTTGGTGGCGGCGAAGCCCCAGGCGCCGTCGGCGATGACGCGGACGCCCGTGCCCATCGACTCGGTGTTGACGATGTTCTGGACGTTGGCTTCGCGGGTGATCACGAACTGGCGCATGTAGCGGCCGACGCGGACGTCGCAGTAGGTCGAGCCGGCGGCGGCGGCGGCGCTGAGGCCCGCATCCGCGAGGCGCTTCTTGACCGCGACCTCGATGGTCTCCGTCAGCTGCGACGCGGCGATGGCGCGTCCGGCGAACCCGGGCAGCAAAAGCCCCCCCGCGCCAATGCCGCAAGCGGCGAGGAATGAACGTCTATCCAAGGCTTCTCTCCACCGAATGGCCCGTTCGCGAGGGCGAGCAGGCGGTGTTGAGCGGGCGTCGTACGGAGCCCCCTCGTCACGCGGGCGGCATCTTTGACAGGCGGATGACACAGGTCAAACGATCGGAGCCGATACGGGCGATCATTACGAACTCTTAACGCCGCGGCCAGTGTTGGCGGGCTTTCAGACCGTCGGGTCAAACGGTCGCAGAGGCGCCAGAGGGGCGAATTCCCCATCGGCTCGCGCCACCCGCGCCTGAATCGCGGCCATGACGTCGGCGGGACTCCATAACGATCCCTGCATCACCGCGATCCATTCCAACCCCTCGGCGACCGTGTGATCGCGGGCATGGTTGAGAGCCGCCTTGGAGCCCGAAACGGCCAGCGGCGCCTTGGTCGCGATCCGCTTCGCCATGTCGAGCGCGGCGGCCAGAACGGCGCCGGCGTCGGGCAGGACGGCGTTGACGACGCCCAGCCGTTCGGCCCGTTCGGCGGTCAGGGTCGAACCCGTATAGGCCAGCTCACGCACCACGCCCTCGGGCATCAGCTTGGGCAGGCGTTGCAGGCTGCCGATGTCGGCCATCATGCCGATGTTGATTTCCTCGATGCGGAAATAAGCGTCCGCGCTGGCCAACCGGATGTCGCAGGCGGCGATCAGGTCGAGCCCGCCGCCGACGCAGGCGCCCTGGATTGCCGCGATGACCGGGAACCGCACCTTCTCCAGCGTAGTCAGGGTCTCCTGCAACTCACGTGCTGTCTGGTGGAAGGCCTGGCGATCTGCCGCCTTGTCGGTGTTCAGGATCGCGCCGCCGGAGAAGACGGAGATGTCCATGCCGGCGCAGAAGTTTCGACCCTCGCCGGACAGGACCAGGGCGTAGACTTCACCCGTCGCATCGAGCGCCTTCAGCTCCGGGCCGAAGCGACGCCAGAAATCCATGTCCAGCGCGTTGGACGCCTCGGGCTGGGTCAGGCGCAGATGCGCGACCGGCCCGTCGCGGGTGATCTGGAAGCTGGGCAAGGTTCAGGCGGTCTTCACATCGCCGCGGCAGGTCATCAGCGGCTGGATCTTCTGGCCGAAGTCCTCGATGCCCTTCTCGAAATCGTCGAAGGTCAGCAGGACCCCGCCGGTGCCGGGCACTTCGGACATCTCGTCCAGCATCCGCGCGACGCTGGCGTAGGAGCCGACCAGGGTGCCCATGTTGATGTTCACGGCTCCCTCAGGCGCCGCGAGTTGGCGGACGTTGGTGGTGGCGTTGACCTTGTCGGCCGCGCCCTGATCCTTGAGCCAGCTGATCGCATCGACGTCGACGCCGTCGTTGTAAAGCTTCCACTTCGCCATCGCCTCTTCGTCGGTGTCGGCTGCGATGACCATCACGAGGACGAACATCTTCACGTCGCGGCCGGTCTTCTCGGTCGCCACGGCGAGACGCTCGTTGTTGAAGGCGAAGGCCTTAGGCGTGTTCACACCCTTGCCGAGGCAGAAGGCGTAGTCCGCCCATTGGGCCGAGAAGGCCAGGCCCTCGTCCGACGAGCCGGCGCAGATGATCTTCATGTCGGTCGAGGGCGTCGGGCGAACCAGACAGTCGTCCATCTGGTAATATTCGCCCTTCAGGTCCGAGCGACCCGTCTCCCACAGCTCGCGCAGGATGCGGGCGTATTCGTCGAGCATCTGGTAGCGGTTGCGGAAATGCTCCTCGCCCGGCCACAGGCCCATCTGGGAGTATTCGGGCTTCTGCCAGCCGGTGATCAGGTTCAGGCCGAAGCGGCCGTGGCTGATCGAGTCGATCGTGTTGCACATCCGCGCGGCGAAGGCGGGGGGGATGACCAGGGTCGGGCAGGTCGCATAGATCTTGATCTTCTCGGTGACGGCCGCGAGGCCAGCCATCAGGGTGAAGCTCTCCAGCCCGTACTCCCAGAACTCGGTCTTGCCGCCGAAGCCGCGCAGCTTGATCATCGAGAGCAGGAAATCGAGGCCGTAATGCTCGGCTCGCTGGGCGATCCGCTTGTTCAGGTCGAACGAGGGCATGTACTGCGGCGCCGTCTGGGAAATCAGCCAGCCGTTGTTGTTGATCGGTACGAAGACGCCGACTTCCATGATGATCGCCCCTCAGTCGTCGCCGGAAAGAAAGGCGACCAAACTCGCATTGAACGCACCGGAAGCCGTCGCCGTAAAGGCGTGTCCGCCCCAGGGGACGACATCGAGCGTCGCGTTCGGCAAACCCTCAGCCAGGCGCCGCGACAGGAGCGGCGGGACCAGCATGTCGTCGGCCGAGGCGGCGACGAGGACGGGGTGCGGAATCTCGCCGAGTCGGTCGTCGATATCGAAGGCCAGAAGCGCGCCGATGCGGGCCAGCATGACGTCTGTCCTCGGGAAGCCCGCCTCGTGGTGATCGTCCTGAGCGCGGAGCAGGGCGTCATGCTCGCTGATCCAGTCGGGTGGATAGAGGAACAGGCTCTGGGCCTCGATATAGGCGCGCGGACCATAGGCCTCGAGCAGGCGGGTGCGCGCCGTGAAGCAGCGGGCGACGTGCGGATCGGGCCGCGACCAGCCGTTGACGACGACGAGTCTGCCCAGCCGGTCGGGATGGTCGAGCGCCAGTTGCAGGCCGGCGTTGCCGCCCGCCGCATGACCGACGAGGTGGGCCTTGGCCGTGTCCGTGGCGTCGAGGACGGTGACGATATCCTCGGCCATGGAGGCGACGGAGTGATCCGGCTTGAGGCTGCGGTCGCTGCGGCCCGTGCCGCGATGGTCGTAGAGAATGACGCGGAAGCGGCCGGTCAGGGCCTCCATTTGCGGCGACCAGAAGGCGGCCGAGCCGCCGAGGCCGGCGGACACTAGGACGCTGTCGGCGCCCGCCGGACCCTCGTGGACCTCGTACCAGAGGCCGTCGGCGAGGCCTGTCGTCACCGCTTGCCGATGTGGGCGATGGTGGCGATCTCGACGAGGAAGTCGGGACGGACGAGGCCGCACTGGATGCAGAACCGGGCAGGCTTGTCGCCCGGGAAGAACTCCGCATAGACCTTGTTGAGCGCGGCGTAGTCGGCCCAGTCCTTGAGGAAGATGTGGTTCATGGTCACGTCGTCCATGGTCCCGCCGGCGGTCTCGATCACCGACTTGATGGTCTCCAGAACGATGCGGGTCTGGCCCTCGGCGTCGCCGACGCAAGCGACGTTGTTGTCCTTGTCGAAGGCCAGGGTGCCAGAGACATAGACGACGCCGTCGGCCAAGGTGCCGGGCGAGAAGGGGGCGATCGGCGTCTGGGTTCCGGGCGGGGTGATGACGGTCTTGGGCATTCAGGCCTCCTGAGTTGCGGGCGCGATCTGACCGACGACGCCCTTGAAATCGGCGACGCTGGAGACCCAGCCGAAGAATGTCTCGATGTTGTAGAGGGCGGCCTGCTGGACGAACTCCGGGCCTGCCTGATGGGTGGCGTCCTCCAGCACGATGCCGAAATACTCGAGGAAGAAGCCGTCCCGGAGCGTCGACTCGACACAGACGTTGGTGGCGATGCCGACGAAGACCAGATTGCGGATGCCGCGCGAGCGCAGGACACTGTCGAGCTGGGAGTTGAAGAAGCCGGAGTAGCGGGTCTTGTGCAACTGGATGTCGCCTGGCTCGGGCTTCAGCGCGTCGACCAGTTCGTAGTCCCAGGTGCCGCGGGCGAGGAGCGTCCCCTCAAGTTCGGGGCGGGCGCGCATGGTCTTGAGCGCATTGGACTTGTGGAAGTTGGGCGACCCGGGGCCGCCCGCCTCGACATAGTCGGGGTCCCAGCCGTTCTGGAAATAGATAACCTGGACGCCGGCGCGGCGTGCGACCTCGAGCACGCCTTTCGTGTTCTCGATCACCTTGGCGGCGCCCGAGATGTCGAAGCCCGCCAGATCCAGATAGCCGCCCGGCGAGGCGTAGGCGTTCTGCATGTCGATGACGATGACGGCGGTCTTCGTCGGGTCGATCTCAAGCGGCTCGGGTCGGCAGGGCAGGGTGATCGTGTTGGCCATGCGGGGACCATGACACATGCTGGCGCGCCGCCAAGTCCCGGGACGCTTCGTGGGACTCCGAAATTCGAGTCTAGATAGTCTACTGAGTCCCACGGGCTCGTGACGCGTGATGGCGGCGGACTTGTCAAAGACCTGGAGGGCAGATGGGGCCGTCGGTGGGGCCAGGCAAGACGAAGAAAAGAATAAATCCCTACGCCTTACCGGCGGAGCGGGCAGGTCCCCGTCGCCGGCGTCACGATCCGCAGGTCCTCGATCGACACTTCCGAGCCGGTAGGGGCGGTGATCTGGAACTGGGACAGGCGAGCCGGTTCCGCGCCTTCGAAGCAGTGCAACGGCACGACGCTGGTGGTCCAGTCCGGGGCCGCGGGCAGGGCGACGGCGCCGGGGCTGATAGCGACCCGGACGGGGGCGTCAGCGCGGTAGCGGATCGACACGGCCAGCGCGGGATCGCTCGGGGTCGGGGGACCGCCGATGACGACGACGGCGCCCTCGGCCGTGAAGCGGAAGCGGCGGGCGGACTCCTGGGCGGTGGCGTCGATGGACGTCATGGCGACGCCGCCGGAGGGGCTGGCGGCGGCGCCCGGGCTTTCGACGCGGTGGGCGCCAGACGCGTCGCGCAGTGTCACGAACCACGGCGCGACGAACCGGCCCGAGGCGAAGAAGCGGGGCAGGGAGGTGGCGTCGTCGGGCAGGCTGTCGTCTTCGCTGAGCGTCGGGGTCGAGGCGGGCTGCGCATAGGTCAGGCCGTAGCCGAAGGCGAACTGCGGATCGTAGCCGGGCGCGCCGACATTCTGCGGCGACTGCGCCGCGCTGCGGGGCCAGGAGAAGCTCAGGGTCCCGGTGAAGTCGTGGCGCGGGGAGCCGTCGGCGGCGGCCACGAGCACATCGGCGACGCCCGCACCCTCCGCGCCCGGCAGCCAGGCGGCGACGAAGGCGTCGGCGGCGTTGATCTCGGGGTTGGTCCAGAGCGGGCGGCCGGACAGGAAGATGGCGACGGTCGGCACGCCCTCGACCTTGAGGCGGCGCAGGGTCTCCAGCGGGCCAGTCGGTGCGAAGTCCAACGTGTCCTGATCGCCGTAGAATTCGGCGTAGGGCGTCTCGCCGAAGACGACGATGGCGACATCGGGTTTGGTCTCGAAGGCGCCGTCGGGGGACAGGGTCGCGCTGCCGCCGGTCTCGGAGACCGCCTCGCGCAGACCGGCCCAGATCGAGGTCCCGCCCGGGAAGTCGGCGTTGGTGTTGCCGACCCCCTGCCAGCCGATGGTCCAGCCGCCGGCCGCCGTGCCGATGTCGTCGGCGGCCTCGCCCACGACCAGGACTCGGGCGCCGGGACGGATGGGGAGGGTCGCGTTCTCGTTCTTCAGCAGAACCAACGACTGACGGACGGCCTGACGCGCGAGGGCGCGGTGGTCGGCCGCGCCGATGACCTCGAACCGGCCCTCGATCGGGTCGGCGGGGTCGAACACGCCCGCCGCGATCTTGGTGCGCAGGATGCGGGCGACGGCTTCGTCCAGACGCGTGGCGGAGATCTCGCCGGAGCGGGCCTGGGCCAGGGTGTTGTCGTAGAGCGCCTTCCAGGCGTTGGGCGCCATGAACATGTCGAGCCCGGCGTTGATCGCGTCGGGGCAGCTATCGGACCGGCAGTCGGGCAAGGCGGCGTGGGCGTCCCAGTCGCCGATCAGCAGGCCCTCGAACCCGAGCGGGCCGCGCAGGACGTCGGTCAGAAGCGACTGGGCGCCCGTGTGCTTGGCGCCGTTCCAGCTCGAAAAGGAGACCATGACCGACAGTACGCCGGCGTCGATAGCCTCGCGGTAGCCGGACAGGTGGATGTCGATCAGGTCTTGTTCCGAGACCGCCGCATCGCCCCGGTCGCGACCGTCGGTCGTCCCGCCGTCGGCGAGGAAATGCTTGGCCGATCCCATAACGTGGCCTGAGGCGAGGCCGGCGCCGTCGTGCAGATCGCCTTGCAGGCCATGGACGAGCGCGGCGGCGTAGCTGCGGGCGACAGACGGGTCTTCGGAGAACCCCTCATAGGTGCGGCCCCAGCGGTCGTCGCGCGGCACGGCCAGCGTAGGGGCGAAGGTCCAGTCGACGCCGGTCGCGGCGACCTCCTCGGCCGTGGCGCGGGCGATGGCCTCGACCAGGGCCGGATCGCGCGCGGCTCCGAGGCCGATGTTGTGCGGGAAGATGGTCGCGCCGACGATATTGGCGTGGCCGTGCACGGCGTCGACGCCGAACAGCAGGGGGATGCGGGAGCCGGGTCGTTCGGCCGCGGCGGCGCGGAAGGCGCGGGACAGGTCGAGCCAGGCCTGGGGTCCCGACCGTTCGTCGCCGTTGGGCGAGGAACTGCCGCCGGCCAGGATCGAGCCGATGGGATAGGTTGCTAGGTCCTCGGGCTTGATCGAGCCGATGTCGGCCTGGATCAGCTGGCCGACCTTCTCCTCGATC
>Ga0247737_1000896_pt1 | contig 12576 bp, 6 predicted proteins | sample UWRJL028104C2_FD_180937 | JGI IMG/M metagenome (GOLD analysis project Ga0247737, IMG submission 180937) | Plant litter microbial communities from Arlington Agricultural Research Station in Wisconsin, United States - UWRJ-L028-104C-2 | ecosystem: Environmental > Terrestrial > Plant litter >...
GTGGCAAGGCGCGCTCGTATTTCTGTGCGTTCCACTCTGGAGGGGCTGTCGCTCCAGATCTAGTGTTTGGTACAATACGCCCACCAGCTGTGACACGAACGTGCGTTGGTGAGACCACTGCTCTATAGAATCGTTGGAAGTTTTCTGCTTGTTGTGTTGCTAAACCAGCTGGTGCCGAATGAGGTTGTGCAGATAAGTCTGAGATTTCGCGTTGCCTAAGGTACCAATTGACGCGCTGGTCACGCTTTAGATTCACTACAGAGTGAGTCTCGCTTTCCTCCGAAGAACTGCCACCAATTCTGTGCCTGCCTAGACGAAGAGTATGCCTGTTTGTGTTTGTAACGTCAGCAAGGCTTGCCCTGACTGTAATGATTTCATCTGTGCAAAACCATCAGTAAAAGATCTTGCAAACAAAGAAGTATTGTAGATGCCTACCCATGTCCGAGATCTCCAGGAGTCTTTGTACAATACCGCTAGGGGCAGGCCGAGCCAAGAGATCGTTCTGCAATTGTAGTAGGACTTTGATGGAATAACGACGGCTTTTCGTCAGGCTGGTAGCTTGGGAAGCCATGAAATGTTTTGTGCTTTGGCTATATTAGCTGAACTCCGATGGTTATATCTGGTATCTAGCATTACTTAGCGTCTGGTTCAGGCGGGATTATACTGTTCTTGTTGCTGTATGGCATTGGCGAAAAGCAATCGTTGGTGGACAAACTTAGATGAATGATCTGAGGTGGGTTGTGTAGACAGGTGTTGGAAGAGGTTATGCTGGACTGAAGAAGCGACATCTCCGAGACAGGACAAAGTTCTGGTTCTCCCCCTGGCAAGTGCGTTGTGCTGAGGCGGAAGGTGCAGAGTTTCACCCATCTAGCGTCTCAAATAGGTTTAGACATTCCAGACCGACAAGCGTTTAGAAAACCTCGAGAATTCATGAAAAGCCACCTAGTCTGTGTATAGCTTATTTCAATGTGTTGAAACGAGCATTTATGCCCAGAAGTGTTTTACTCTTGTTGAATGTCCAGGGAAGTGAAGCATCAGAACCTGAAGCTTCGTACGCAGATCCTCTACTAAGCGTAAGATGAGTGGTATGCAGCCATCAAATTCCAAGGGCGCATATCATTTGACAGTAGCTTCGCTCAAAGATTTGAGAGGAGATGATAAAGGTAGCAACTAATCAGATAAAGACTAGACGGCTCTCCTTCCCATTCATAGCAATCGCTTTTTATAGATTATAGTTGAAGGTACGTTAATAAATGCGTACTGTCCTTCACAAGGGTTTTCACTTGTACTTTTCCGTTTGTACAGTACTTTCAAAGCGAATTAATACGCGAGCTGAGAGAGACGAAAGGTATACAAAATCACTGCACAGAACCCATGTTGAGTACTTGATATTCTTGATACATACTAGGACTTTCCTTTCATGTACAAGTTTCACTACTTGAGTGTTTGCAAAATCAAAATGCAAAATGGATTGAGAGAAGCGGTAAACGGCTAAGCGTTGGACTGGATTATAACAACAGTGTCCATATGAGCGAGAGCTTTGAAGCGCTTTTTGTAAAAAGTACGGGAAGCCTAAGTGGAATCAAACTCCTATATTTCGGTTACTGATATACCAAATTTGGTGTTAGACTTTCACGATGCATCCATCGTAGAGAATAATGGGTAGGATAGCCTCATGGGGTATGATTCAATGAGAGCTTAAGAAAGGCTGTTGCTTTACCTAAATTCAACACAGAATACTTGATCACAGTAGGATGATGTAGTTAGAAACCCAGATATATAAAGAGAATAGCCATCCTACGTTGTCACAGCAGCAATGAGGAACATTTTGACATGCCAGTAGTGGATAAGGAGACTAATAACTCGTACTATTTTGAATAAATAATTGAGCTATTTATTTCTCTAGGCTTGACTATCGCATGGAAGCTGGAACGAACGTATGTTGCTACCTAAAGATCTAAGGAGGGTAAGACTCACGTTTAATTTACACAGAACATAGAAACAATAGATATGCTCGACATGTCGTTACTTCCGAAGCGAGATAAAGCCGATTAAGTAATCGCTTCGTGTACCAGGTGTTTGCCACTGCCAGTCACGTGCCGCTACTTTCTGCTGCTACATTACCAACATCCAATGGACTTTCATCTTCCTATTTCAGAACTATCACTTTTTCTATCACTTTTTCTACATGTCAACAAATGCCGAGATGCATTATTCAATAAAGCTCGCGTACCATCATTGGCGACCGGTGTTTTTCGACCACTTCCGTATTCCCCACCCCATCATGCTGGCCACCACTATACAGAAATTAGCTGAACTGTAGTGCTCGTCTATAGTTAGATCCAATTGATTCGCTAGACATGTCGCAAATAACAACTAGCCGAGTCGGGCTTCAACGCCGTGCCGCGTCTGTAATGGTCACTTTCCCGACAAAGCCATACGCAAGTCATGTGTGGGAAGAAGCTCAACAACTTACGACGTGACCTAATTTTATAAGTACAAACCTAGCGTAAAATGTACATACAGCTGTATTTTGCTCGTTTCAAACGCTTCCAGAAATCAGTGGTGATAACAGAGCTGCCCAAACGTCGACGTAGAAATCATAGGCGAGCGTTTATCTCCAAGGACGATCGACACTCCCTGTGCTTCCAAGGATTTCTTTCCTTGAGAGACAGAAGGCGGTTGATTCAATCGGATCTGCCGGCTGTTACAGTGTTAATCGGATTTAGCAAAAGTGGTTCACTACTTTGCATTTCGAAAACTTGATGGTGTCCGACCACCACCGTTATGCCTGGTACCATTATATTGTTACCAAGTTAGATACAAGAATGACAACTGATTACACACAGTGGTATCATATCTCTGTCAGTAAAAGCGCTGCGTGTGATGATTCATGCATAACGGTAGACAGTCATGCAATTGTGGTCTAAAATATATGGTAATGCTCCGCACATTATACATGATTTGTGTGCTGACAATGATATCATGGCTCTTTTAAGATACATTTCTGATGCGGCATCTAGTGCCCATTATTCCGAGTTCGACATGGTTCTTGCAGTCCAATCACACCAGAAAATTGCGTTCATCATAATTCATCACGCAAATTATACAATACCCAGAATCCAAGATCCCGCAAGACAGTTTCCACCATCGATATACGTCAAAACTTGCATATAATAATCCCCCAATCCATGAGTGATTGCTCAAATTTGAAAACAAACTAACAAATAGCACCTGACTAAGGTGCACATTGTGCAATTTTCAATTTCCTCCCAGCTTTTCTTCTTTGCCATCAGCCAAAATATGCTTGCTAGGTTGTTGGAATGCACTTTTGGCCAACCCGTGAGTTTCAATGCCGGTGAAAGCTTTGTAGCTTCCGGACAGTGGCATCGTTGTCGATGTTGGAAAAGGTGTCTCTGTAGGTTGAATTTTCACCACCCAGCCCGTGTCGACATCGCTATTCGCAACGATTTCCATCATAATATAATGCAAAAAGCCTTGCTCGAATCGAGGCACACACACCTCTCGAGAAATTCGAAATGGGATTGCCGTTGAAGCGTCCGAGTCACGCCCGTCCGCCTGGCGGCTTTTAGCCAAAGTCCATTATTTTACTACGCCAGACTTACCAAGCAATGAGCACATGTGGCATTATTGACCCATACCCAGTTTGGACAGTTATATGTCAACCAGTACTTGCAACGATACTTGTAATAGCCTCCAGATCCACTCATCTTGAAGGAGCCTCTACCCGCTGGCAGAGAAGCGTTTGAGCGCGTTTAATGCGCGAGAGTAACTAAGTGGGCGAGGAGAGTTCCTAAGAACACTCAATGGTGATGAAGGACTGTGATCGAGCTGTGAAGCCTGGATCCCAAAATCTCAGAAGGATTGCAGATCCAGATATATATGGTAGCCGAACCCAGAAAATGTATACCCCCTGCCCAGACAAGGGGTAGACCCGGAGCTGTGCAATGGACGCCATTCTCCTGCAGCTACGGAGCTTCCAACAACGTTTATTAACCGCATATATGATTCGAGATATAATTCATCACAAAACCCATTCACGATACTTGAAAGGTACAACAGTTAAACTTCAATTCCAATTTTTTTTTGGCGATATTATGGGTTATTATACAGCGTGCTTTTCCTTCTTAGTTCTCTGTAGAAGCATGAATCATTATGATTTTGGAACTTCCCCATACGGCCTTATAGTGCTGACGCATCCACAAACATGCAACAGCGAATATACTGGCTGCTCTGGACTGATAACTTTGCGGGATCCCCACAGAATTGACTTTCATAACGGGGTTTAATAATGCGGAAAACCTGTTAATTGTTTCTTGTGACGCCGAAAATCTACCAGACTCTGAAGTCTTATACTGGCACCGAAGAAATACGTAAACGAAGGATAATCTCGTTTCTTATCTCACTCCCTACAGGGACCTGTGTTCGAATACTCGGTGGTCCAGTCAGACGGAGTCACACTGTGCCGTGCGTAAGAATGATATCTGTTCGTCCAGCACTTCGTTACTTCGGATACCAATGATGTTCGGGGTCGTATTTTAACAGTATTCACGCTCCCTCATTCCGCTAAGGAGCCATCAGAGAGCGAGATACTGGAGCCTGCTTAATATAGACCAATAGGCAGGCTGCGGTAAGTTCTATCGTTCGAGGAATTATGACACGGCTAGGCCAAGATGCGGGGGCCGTCACACACATAGATAGATACATCCATACTTGTAACTTCCCCAGTTATCGGATTGGACATCAAGCCTTCATATGGGCAAGGCTGTTACGGGTGGTAAGGCCAGTGTAGATAGGCAAAGTACTGTAGTTGCGGAACATGTTGGTGGCTGCTTCGATTCCGAGCTGGGGAAGACGTCGACAAACTTTTGACCCTGATTTTGCGCACGGTGGTGGTATGTAAGTAATGCTGATTTGCACACGGAGTCCCTTGCCTGCCAGACCCACGTGTTTGCAGTATCAGCCAGCCCTGCTCTAGAATCGTGCAGGCGGGCCGCAAAAAGCAAAGATATTCGGTGTGTTTTCATCGCTGTGGATGGGAGCATGACATGCGGTCTATGACTACCTATGCGTGTTTATCACACCATGTTCCATGCATCGTGTGACGAGGAGATAGCCGAGGGAACGTATCTCTCACCAGTAAGAAACGATATGATATAGAGTTCACGGCATACCGTCGATGAATGGCGGGATCCAACGACGCCGAGATTATAATATAAAAATCCCTCCACCTTCTGGCAAGCGAGAACCAGGGGTACAGAAACAGATGCTGTGTGGCGTGGCATACCAGGGCCTGTGCTGGCCTGGTCCTTGATTAAGTCGGCTTTGGATCAACGACCAGAAATCCCCCAGCAGTCGTTGTACAGTATAGACCTGAGCCACTGTGCTTCTTGCATTACCGAGCCGCTGTCAAAACACGACCCGATACTCACCCGCTCTCCACACCCGTTGCAGGTATCAAAACTTATATCAAATCGAAACTGCCTGGATATGATGAATGAGGGCTTGACGAAAACAAACTTGTTGAACAATTCTTGGCGATCAAATGCTCCGAATAATACTTCCCTGCACAACTTTTCATCCATAAACTGCCCTTCAAGCCACCGTGTGGCCCTCGTCTCGAGCCCAGTCTCTTGAGGTACCACAACATGGGTCGCTACCAGGGCTACGAGGAGGAAGAAGGGCCATCACCGATTACCCGGTCGCAGGTTTGTCTACTATTCCGATATACAGCTACTGTACCACATATGCTAGACGGTGAAAGCTCCGGCACGCCCGGGGGAGGCTTTTGATACCAGATACCAGACATGTCCAGTACATTCACGAGGAGGGCAGGTATACCGGTACCTGTTGAGTAGTTTGTGAAACCCAAGGTTGCTTTTACCGCCGTTAAGCGGACAGGAAGAGCCCTCAAATCCTCCAATGGCCATCTCTTTAGCCGCCTCGACAACAACAAGCTTTATTCTCACCTGCCACTGTTGAGAGACTGTTCCCCACCCTTGAATCCAGAGGTCATTTGGTCAAAATCATCATGGTCAAAGATAATGTGTCTTTTGCAACAATTCAAGGAGAAAAGCTCGATTTATTAGAAATCCTACTGCTGCGTTGAATACTTTGGGAACTCAACATAGAACTTATTTAATGAATTGGTAAGCTGTGTAATGCATTCAGAATTTATCGATTCAAAGCTAATTGTGAATTCAGCATATTTCACTTTCCACTTCTTATTGGAGAACTGTTGTATCTCCGTGGGAATGTCATTCTCGTTGCACTGGAAGGTGTCATTGACTAAAATCATAACGAGTTAGGTCATAGAAGAAAATGCAGCTGTCTCTTCATTTCGGGCACTGCAGCTCCAATCTGTACGTAGTTCTCAAAAGAGGAACGAGGTGCAGGACAAAACGATATGTCAGATTTTGTCTCATTACACACTTACATTTGGAAGGGTTGCCAGACTGTAACTTCCTGCTTGTGAAAATAACCTTGCATTGTGCCGTCTGTCAAATACGCATGGTGCGGGGACGAGGCCATGGTTACACAACATGTGCATATCGGATTTCTGGACATTGAAGCACATGTGCAAGCTCTCCGGAATACTTCCCCGGCCAGCAACTACTGTAATTGCATGGGAACTCGTGGTTTCTTTCCATAAAAGAGTGTTTCACAACGCCTTGTAGCCCCAACCCCTCTCAACGCATCGGTTATAGGGTGGAGTGTAAGATCGATAAACAGGATAGCAGCAGCATCTTACACAATGAGAAACAGCTACGGGAAGCCTTCGCTAAATTTCTAGCATGATATCAATTCTAATTGGATGGCTCTTTCTAGCTATATATTTAGCAAGGCTTCGCAGGTCGCCGTGAAGAACGGGCATCAATGACGCCGATGAACATGTAAGGGGTTGCTCCTAGTAACAATACCAGAGATCCCCAGAGCATTGATAAACAATTTTAGAACGCCCCCCTGTACCCTAGAATGATGACTTGATAACTCGATGACTTGTACAATAAGCGGGTGTCTAGAAGCGTGGTACATGTATTGAACATATGAGGTAATGTATGAAGAAGCAGTTCTGTTCTAGCGACCGCCTTTCATGGCCTTCTTTCGTTGGATCTTCTGTGCCGTCTTCTGGAGTGCTGACTTGATATCACCTTTCGAGAAGGTGTCCAGGTCATAGTAATTTGGCGCGATATCCTGGTATGGCTGTTAGTCTTCGTCTTGCATAGGTCAAATATAGTTGTGGGAGATACGTACCAATAACCATTCAGGCTTCACAGAAGTGACAGTCCGAACATAGTTCTTGGTGGTCAATACAAATTCATTGTACACAACCCATTCGCTATCCACACCAAGAACTGTACTAGGATGTAACAGAACACTCTGATCATCCTTCACAGTTTTGTATGTCTTGCCCGTACCCTCCTTCTTCGCAATTTGCATGAAAAATCCGGCAACTAATGCTCGTCGAATGTTGGTGTAATAATCCTTATCCTGGAAATCAGTGCTCACTAATTCTAGTTCGTTCTTCTCCATTATCCGCTTTAGTTGTTGGCGGACATTGTCAGCGGATTGCAGTGCTCGGAGGCTGAGGAAGTGCTGATGGCAAAATCCTTTCTGGTCAGCTTGAGCAGCCTCACCTTTGAAAGCATGGTAGGCGTTAAGCATAGTGAGGTGGTCTCCATCTGGGTGGGAAAATAATTGTTTCATCTCGTCAGCTCGTTTTCTGGCACTTGCTGGCCGAACGAAGATCTGGGGCACGGAGAGGAGGGCTGTCAGAGACAGCATTTCGTTGGAACAATAGAACTCTGGCGAAGAGATAAGCATAACCGCAAGAGCTGGGTCTAGTGGAAACTCGGAAGCGAGTTTTCCTAGCACAGTCAATTCTCCATCGTCATCCAGGCAAGCGAGAAAGTTCAGTTCTTCCAAGGCTCGCATGAGAGTTTCCGGTGCTGGTGGATCCATCAAATCAAAATGCACCAGATCGTCAACTCCGAGCTTCTTCAGTTCCAGAACGGTGTTAGCCAGATTGGACCGAAGAATTTCAGGATATGTTTGCTCAATGAGCTCCTTCTTAAAAGCCGCCTCAGTGTATAACCGAAAGCATTTTCCAGGCCTGGTACGACCAGCACGACCAGCACGTTGCTGTGCTGAAGCTTTAGATATAGGTGAAACCAGAAGTGACTCGACACGAATACGGGGGTTGTAGACTTTTTGCTTGCTGAAACCAGGATCAACCACATACACGATACCGTCGATGGTCAAACTTGTTTCTGCAATGTTTGTTCCCACAATAACCTTGCGTCCGGGTGGACCGCCTGGTCTCGAAGGTGGTGGTGCTGGGTCAAAGATCTTCTGCTGTTGTTGTGGTGGTAGAGTACCATAAAGAGGATAAACTTTGAGTGGTCCTGCATCGGCTTCCCGAATCATCTCATCTGCTTCTAGTGCAATCTTCCTGCAAGCGTCCTCAATTTCCTCTTCTCCCGTGAGAAACAATAAAATATCGCCTTCCGGCTCTGTTGCGTGAATTTGAAGCACTGTACGAAGTGCAGCTTCAACATAATCTTTCTCCGGTTCTGGTGTATAAAATATTTCGACAGGATGTGTTCTTCCAGGAACAGCCAATAGAGGCGCATTGGCACCTTCAATGCTGAAATATTTCTGAAACTTTTGGGCATCAAGAGTGGCGGACATGATCACGATTTTAAGGTCTGGTCGACGGACCGCCACCTCTTTGAGTAAGCCCATCAAAATATCTGTTGCAAGAGTGCGCTCGTGAGCTTCATCCAGGATAATACAGCTATACCGTGTCAAGTCCCGATCATGCATCGCTTCCCGCAGGAGCATACCATCTGTCATATACTTCAGGACCGTCTTGGAACTAGTCTTGTCTTCGAATCGAATGCTGAATCCAACCTCATCTCCCAATGAAACATCCATTTCATTAGCTACACGCTGAGCAACCGACATAGCGGCTACTCGGCGGGGCTGTGTGCATGCTACCATCTTTCCGTTGAAGTGCGGGAGGTCGTCGAAAAGTACGAACTGGGGAATCTGCGTGGTCTTACCAGATCCAGTCTCCCCTACAAAGACTAGAATCTGAGTGCTGTGGAACATATCTAAAAATTCCTGCCTTGAGTCATATGAGCAACTTCTCTTCCATACTTATTCTGGCAAGACTTACCTTTGCTTGTTCACCGGAAGATCCCTTCTTGTTTTTAGTATCTTGAAGTAGCGATCCGACAGCGGATTATTGTTGAAGGGGTTGTTTGGACCATCCTCTGCCTTATACGCTTGCTTTGCAGTTGTCTTATGGCGTTCGAAGTGGTCAAGCCCAGTTTCTGCTGACGAGTTATAGCCATTTCCATTTTGGTATCCATCATATCCATGGTCCTCGTAATGATGTGCGAGGTATGGGTTCTTCGAAGGCTCCAAATTATTCTCCTCTACGTCTCCAGATGCGTCAAAATCCTTCTCTCCAATACGCGGTCTCTTCGCACGGGACATTTCTTGATCTTCTAGTCTTCGGTTAGCCATATTGCTGGTAAGGAGTGTTGTTTCCTTTACATCAGCTTTGCGAGAATCGACAAATGCTAAAGAAGTCAACAAGGCTGAAGAAAAAATACTCCACCAAGAAATTCGGCGCTAGTACCTTATCGCCGACAGCCCACCTTGCCAAGTCATACAACCCCAAACGATCCAGCTCCACGATAGCGTTGACAAAACAACATCATCATGGCGAGTACAGACTCTCCAGATCCATCTGCGGAACTTGTTCCTGTCCCGGTTAGAGAGGATGAAGTCGATCCTGTTGCCCCTGCGCCAGATCCAAAAATCCCAACGCAAAAAGATGCCTCGTTAAAGGACTTCCTTTCAAAGATGGATGATTATGCGCCAATAGTAAGAACGCGTCTCCAGGATTATGTGCTTGTCTAACATTCATAGATACCTGATGCTGTCACCAATTACTACCTCACTAAAGCTGGATTACCACCACCTCCTCAAACCGACCCAAGATTAGCTCGTCTTCTGGCCTTGGCCACCCAAAAGTTTATTGCGGACATTGCTGCTGATGCCTATCAGTATTCTCGCATCAGATCCTCCAACTCATCCAATGCAAACAACCCCATGGGAAACCTTGGTGCTGCTGCTGGATTCCCAGTTCCAGGTCAGCCAACCGCAGCTCCAGGCAGCAAGGATGCCGGTGGTCGAGGAGCTGCTCTTGGTATTCAGCGGCCTGGCTATGGTGGTGGTGGACAAGGTGGTAGCCAGAATCGTACTGTTCTTACAATGGAAGATTTGGGGATGGCAGTAGGCGAATACGGAGTCAACGTGAAGAGAGGGGAATTCTACAGATGAGCACATTCTATTTGGGAATATGGCGTTTCGGCTGGGGCGCAAAGAATGGTAATGGTGGCCCGGAAAGGCATAGGAACAACAGTAAGGCATTTAAATTAAATTAAAGAAGCAATTGCACTCTTCGAACTACTTATTAGTTGCTATTGGTTGGAAACGATTAGGTGGATATCTCCATTCAATAGCACCAAGTTGATCTTCAATGGATGTACGCTTTCCTTGCTATCCAGCCATGCCCATTATCATGTTAATTTGTCTGCTCAGGACTGTCTGTTCTAGACGTTCTACGCATACTTTGAGTCGGAATGATTGGACTTATTCCAGTTGCCTTGGTCCCCTCTTCTACATCAAGTAAGTGGCAGTAAAGTGCACAAACATAAAGCCATTTGCTCTAGACCATAAGAGCCTCTTTGTAGTTATTCAATTGCACAGTATGATACACTCTCCACGGACCGATCCCAAAAATATTTGCTGCTCCGATAAACGCCGTTCCAGTGACTCAATCCATCTACTTATTCTTGCTCTGCTTGTACGTGAATCGTTTTCTCGTTCTGCAACCGTTAGTTTTATTCATCATATCTCATGAGACACATACGGTGAAAATTCTCCCAGCTTATGTCCTACCATATCTTCTGTGATTGTCACATCATGATACATCTTCCCATTGTGCACCTGGAACTTCAACCCAACGAAATTTGGCAGAATGGTAGCTGATCGAGCTTGTGTCTTGATGGGAGGCGTTTTTTCGCCAGGGGCAGCGCGGACAATTGGTAGGCTGAATAATTTATTAGGGAAGAGCTTGACAATTAATATTGTTGGCTTACGGAACAATATTTGGACCTGCGCACAATTAGCAAATTATCAAACAAGGCTTGGTGAAGTATTACCCTTCCATACTGAGCGCGAAAGGAGCGCACGAGTGGGAAACATTCTGTGGTGTTGGTGTTCTGAAGCTTGTTGGTCGTTGAATTTATCATTGATTCCATTTCGGAAACAAAAATCTGATCACGTGAATACGTGTCAGAGTCTCCGCGTCCGCCAACCAACTAGACGATTATAAGACGACCTTTTGCTTGCACTAAAAGTCCCTACAACGTCGTAGGCAATTATCTCCAGCGACAGTTTACAGCACTGGAGCCAAACACTGAAGGCTCCACCTTGCACTTGTACAAGTAGTTGGTAATCAAGAAAGTTCTGACAGTAGACCGAAGAGCCAAATTTGTTACTATGTATCCTTCATCTGGTATGCTCACTTGCATTTTGGTGCACGTAGATCTTCCATGCTGACTACCCTCTAGATGTTGACACAATTAAGATTCTCATTGCAACTGATAGTCATGTAGGCTATGAGGAGCGAGATCCGGTCCGGAAAGACGACAGCTGGAGAAGCTTTGATGAAGTTATGAGATTAGCTAAGACAGAAGATGTAAGTAGATTAGTTCATAAATACTTTGACCTCAACTAATGTAGTAAAGGTCGATATGGTCCTGCTTGCTGGAGATCTATTCCATGACAACCAACCCTCTCGTAAGGCTATGTTTCAAGTCATGAAGTCCTTGCGAGAGAACTGTCTTGGTGAGAAGCCATGTGAGCTTGAGATGCTTAGTGATCCTAGCGAAGTGCTAAATGGAGACTCTGTGAATTATGAGGATCCAGATATCAACGTATCTATCCCGGTTTTCTCCATCCACGGTAACCATGATGATCCTACTGGCGAAGGAAACTATTGTGCTTTGGATCTACTTCAAGTTTCGGGTCTCTTGAATTATATTGGACGCATGCCCGAGTCTGATAACATCAATGTCAAACCCGTTCTCTTACAAAAGGGACAGACCAAGTTAGCACTATACGGTATGAGTAACGTTCGAGATGAACGATTGTATCGTACTTTCAAGGATGGGAAAGTCAAATTTTTCACACCAGGTGTACAGCAAAAAGACTGGTATAATATCATGGCTGTACATCAAAATCATCATGCTCACAATGAAACCGGTTACCTTCCAGAGAATTTTCTGCCAGACTTCATGGATCTCGTTGTATGGGGCCATGAACACGAATGCCTTATTGAGCCACGATTTAACAACGAAATGCAATTTCAAGTTATGCAACCAGGATCATCTATAGCCACATCTTTAGTTGCTGGTGAAGCCGTGGCCAAGCATGTAGCGATCGCATATGTCACTGGGAAAACTCTTCGGACCG
>Ga0247737_1000897_pt1 | contig 12573 bp, 10 predicted proteins | sample UWRJL028104C2_FD_180937 | JGI IMG/M metagenome (GOLD analysis project Ga0247737, IMG submission 180937) | Plant litter microbial communities from Arlington Agricultural Research Station in Wisconsin, United States - UWRJ-L028-104C-2 | ecosystem: Environmental > Terrestrial > Plant litter >...
GGAACTGGATCTGCTGAACGTAGCGGTCGGGGCGCGCACGGTCCCAGAACGGATGACCGGCGATGGTCGTCGGTACCAGACCGGCGGCGAGGACGACCGCGGCGGGACGGGTGAAGTGGCCGGTCGCCAGCGCCACCCCGGCGATCACGTCGCTCGCCCCCTTCAGCCGCACCAGCGTGCGGGCGTCGGTCGGGATGCGCGGGTCGGCCTTCGCGAGCAGGGGACCCACCCGGTCGGTGACGCGGCGGGCGTTCTCGGCGGTGGCGTCGGGCTTCGCCAGCGCGCGGACGCCTTGGACCACGAAGATCGAGGCGAGCAGGGCGCGGGCGGCCGTGCGTACGGGCTTCATGAATTTGGTTATACCCGTCCCGGGCGGATCACACCGGCTGGGTACGCAGGTACCGGCCGAAATGCGGCACGGTGAACGCGACCGTGCCACGTTCGCCCGAATAGATCAGGCCTTTCTTGATCAACGCGTCGCGGGCCGGCGAGAGGCTGGCCGGCTTGCGGCCCAGGGCGGTGGCGATCTCGGCGGTGGGGACGGCCGCGTCCATATCGTTGCCGGGGTCGCCGGAAAGGGTGGCCATCGCCCGCATGTATTCGCGTTCGGCCGGGGTGGCCCGCTCGAACCGGGAGCCGAAGAAGCCCACGGCCAGCTCGGCCTCGGCCTCGGGGGCGGCGACGCGCACGTCGGCTTCGGTCACCGGCGACTGCGGTGCGTGGTCCCAGGTGGCTTTCCCGTACGCCTGAACGAAGTACGGATAGCCGCCGGACTTCTCGTAGAGCAGGTCGAGCGCCTTCGGCTCGTATTCCACCTCCTCGCGCGCGGCCGGGGCGCAGAGCGCGAGGTCGGCCGCGACTCGGTCGAGCCGGTCGATCCGCTGGTAGCGGAACAGGCGCTCGGAGTAGGACTTCGCGGCCGAGAGCACGGCCGGCAGGTGCGGCAGCCCGGCGCCGACGACGATCAGCGGCGCTCCGAGCTGGGACAACTCGTGGCAGGCGGCGCAGAGTGCGGAGACGTCGGCCGGGCCCAGATCTTGCATCTCGTCGATGAAGAGTGCGATGCCGGTGCCGACGTCGGTGGCGAGCGAGGCCGCGTCGGTAAAGAGCTCGACCAGGTCAATCTCGATGTCGCCCGAGTCGGCCCGACCCCGGGCCGGCGGCACGTCGATGCCGGGCGCCCAGCGGTCCCGCAGCTTCGAGGAGTTGTCGTTGGACCGCAGCGCGAACGCCTTGAGCACGGCGAGTACCTCGTCCACCCGGTCGGGGTCACGGTGGTGGGGAGCAAGCTCCCGGATCGCCATGTGCAGGGCGGCCGAGACCGGGCGGCGCAGTGACTGGTCGGGACGGGCCTCGATCTTGCCGGTCCCCCACAGGCGGCCGATCGCGGCCGAGCGCAGGGTGTTGAGCAGGACGGTCTTGCCGACACCGCGCAGGCCGGTCAGCACGAGGCTGCGCTCGGGGCGGCCACGGGCGATCCGCTCGAGCACCACGTCGAACGCGTCGAGCTCGCGGTCACGACCGGCCAGCTCAGGTGGGCGCTGACCAGCGCCGGGAGCGTACGGGTTCCGTACCGGATCCACGATTGCACCGTATCGGGTCGTCTAGCGAAATTTCTAGAGTGCGCTAGCAAAACCTCGTCGAGGCTGATCTAGCCGTTTCTAGATTCATCGCTAGAAAGCGTTAGAGGGCCTTACGTTCCTTGAGGCAGAGGACGAAGTCGAGATCGTCCAGCGAGCTGTCGTAGAAGAACCACTTCGTGTAGCCCGTGACCTTGGAGCACTTGCGCTCGGCGTCCTTCTTGCCCGAGGTCTTGCCCTTGATCCGATCGAGCACCTCGTAGGTGCCGCTCGTGCAGGCCGCGACGCGCATGGTGGGCGCCTCGTCGGTGCCCTCGTTGACCACGCAGTCGCCCTTCTTCACATAGAAGCGCGCGTCCTCGCTGCCCAGCGGCGCCGGACCGGCCACGGGGGCGGTCGCCGACCCGGCCGCGGTGGGCTGCTTCTCGGCGCTGCGGCGCTCGTTGAGCAGCCAGGCCGTTGCGCCGAGACCGACCACGATCAGCGCGCCGAGGGCCACGACCAGGATCAGGATCGGGGTGTTGCGCCTCGGCGTGACCGGGGAACTGTCCCAGGACGACCCGCCGCCGCTCACCGGACTCATCGGCGCCGACTGGTAACTCACCGGCTGCTGCGGGATCGACGAAGGATGGTCGTCCCAGGAGGCGTGCTGTCCCGAGACGGGCGCCCCGTGATCACCCCACGGGTCAGCGGGCTCCGCATACGGCTTGTCGGAGCTCCCGTGCGACCACGGAGGGCCGGAATACGGGCCGTTCTGCGACATCAGGGTTTCCTCCGGGAGCGAATGCTGCTGTCACCGTAGCGTGCGCGGCCCATCCGAACAGGGACGGAATCGCCGCTGGTGTCGGCAATACGACCCGCATACCGAGGGTTCGGCCACTACGGTGCCGATCCGTGTCCATACCTTTAGTGATCTTCGCGACGGTTTTCAGCGGTTCCGCGGCCGCCTTCCTCCCCCGGGTCGCGCACCGGCTGGCCGTCGCCTTCGGCGAGCCGCCCCGATCCGGGTGCGCGTCCTGCGGCAGCCGCTTCGCGACCGGGCCCTCCGGATGGGTCCGGGTGGGTGCGGCCTGTCCCTGTTCCCGGGCGTACGTGATGACGGTGCTCGCCGGCGCGTCGGTCGGCGCGCTGCTGGCGGCCTCGCTGGGGCCGTCCCCACTGTTGCCGGTGCATCTGCTGGCGGCCGTGCCGGGCCTGTTGCTGGCGCTGATCGACCTGCGCTGCCTGCGACTGCCGAACCGGCTGGTCGGCGTGGTCGCGATCATCGCGGGGGTGCCGTCGGCGGTGCTGCGGCCGGACCGGATCGGCCCGGCGGTCGTGGCCGGGGGCCTGGTCCTCGCGGCGTACCTCATGGTGGCTCTGCTGCCCGGCGGCGGTCTGGGCCTGGGCGATGTGAAGCTCGCAGCCGTACTGGCCTTGATCCTCGGTTTCGCCGGCTGGCCGGTCGTGCTCGTCGGCCTGGTCGTGCCACACCTGATCAACGGGCCGATCGCGCTGGCGATGCTGCTCGTCGGGCGTGCGCGACCGCTCCCTTTCGGACCGGGGCTGCTGGCCGGTGCCCTGATCGCCTTTACAACAGCCTGAGCTGGCGATCCTTCGGACGGGACGGGACAGCGTCGCCGAGCCGCTCAAACAGGCCCGCGTCGATCACGTCGAGGAACGGGCTCGGACTCTGTTCCCGCTCCTTGCCGTGCCGGAACCGTCGGGCCGTGCTCGTGACGTAGAGGCGGTCCTGCGCGCGGGTCAGGCCGACGAAGAACAGGCGCCGCTCCTCCGCGATCTCGTCCTCGTCGGTCCGACCGCCCGGCCAGCGCAGCGGCAGCAGGCCGTCCTCGCAGCCGACCAGGAAGACGACCGGGAACTCCAGGCCCTTCGCGGCGTGCAGGGTGAGCAGGTTGACCGCCTCGGCGCGCGGATCCAGCGCGTCCACCTCGGCGCCGGTCGCGATCTCTTGCAAGAAGCGGGGCAGGTCGTCGCCGATCCGCTCAGCGAGCGGGCGCAACAGGTCGGCGGCGGTCCAGATGTCCTCGGGGACCAAGTGCTCGCCGTCGAGGGTGGGCGCGGCGAAACGCTGGGCCAGCACCTGCGCAACGAGCTTGACCCGAGCGGTGAGCGAACCGCCCGGCGCGTCGGCGTGCCGCAGTTCCCTGGCGATCTGCTGGACGCCGGGCCGGTCCCGCAGCCGGTTGTGCGAGCGTTTCTGCACCGGCACCCCGGCCCGGGAAAGCGCCTCGACGAACGCGGCGGACTGCGAGTCGGTGCGGTAGAGCACGGCGATGTCCGAGAAGGACAGAGTCATGGCGGCGATCGAGCGGGAATCGACCCGGCCCGAGTCGAGCGACCGGTGGGAGAGGCCGCCAACCAGGTCGTCGATCGTGCGCACCACGAAGTCGGCCTCGTCGGCGACGCTCGTCGCCGGGTAGCGGCCGACCAGCGGAGCCTCGGGGTCGAGCCGGGCCGGGTCGAGGCGACGGCCGCTGACCAGCGACGACGGGGCGATCGCCTGCACGGCGGCGGCCAGGATCGGCGCCGACGAACGGTAGTTGCGGGTGAGCCGCACCAGCCGAGCGTCCACAAAGTCCTCGTTGAAGCGCAGGAAGTACTTCACGTCGGCGCCGCGGAACGAATAGATCGCCTGGTCCGGGTCGCCGATCGCGCAGAGGTTGCCGTCCGCGGGGCTCAGCAGGCGCAGCAGTTCGTACTGGGTGTCGTCGACGTCCTGATACTCGTCCACGAAGATCCACTGCCAGCGCCGGCGGTATTTCTCGACCAGGGCCGGCTCGTCACGCAGCAGGGCAACCGGCATGGCGATCAGCTCGTCGAGGTCGACCAGGTCCTGCTGGCGCATCAGCTTCGCGTACGCGAGGTCGTCGTCGCCGGCCTGCTCGCGTGCCTCGGCCCGTTCGCCCTCATCGGCGATGCGCCAGGTGGTGCCCAGGCCCGCGGCTTTCGCGTTCTCCTGCAGGATGGCCAGCCCCACGGAGTGGAACGTGCCGACGGTGATGTCTTCGCCCGAGTCGCCCAGCAGCGCGTCCAGACGTTCCCGCAGCTCGCCCGCGGCCCGTCGAGTGAACGTGATGGCCAGGCAGCGTTCGGGGAAGACGCCCAGCTCGGCGCAGAGATAGGCGATGCGATGGGTGAGCGTTCGAGTCTTGCCTGTGCCGGGCCCGGCGACGATCAGCAGCGGACCGCCGGGCGCCGACGCGGCCACTCGCTGCATCGCGTCGAGCCGGTCGAGCAGGCCGGTGCCGACCTCCTCCATGCCGGCGAGCATCGGCTCGAACGGCTCGTGCGGGCTCGCCGGGGGCGTGATCGGTGGAGGTGCCGCCTTCTTCGGCTCCTTGACCGCTTTGATCGGCTTGGGGCGCGGCGCCGGGGGCTCGGGCCGGCGCTGCTGCGGGACGTCGAACAGCGTCTCCACCTGCGGCGCACTGGCCCGGTTGCGCAGCTCGCCCGGCTCGAAGAGCGTGATCACGCCGTACTCGCCGTCGTAGCCCGGCACCCGTCGTACGTTGCCCCGGCGCAGCCGGGCGATGCCCTCGCGCAGCTCGTCGCCGCCGGCCTGCCCGATCGCGTCCAGCGGCACCTTGCGCAGGATGTCGAGCTCGGCGCCGAGCGTGGCCACCAGGTGGTTCATCTGGCTCTCGACCGTCTTGGACTTCGGACCCACGCCGTTGATCTCGCCGACGATCTCGTGCAACTGGATCAGGTGCTCGACATGGTCGTCGCGCTGGACGCCGACGGGCCGGTCGGCGAGGTCCTCGACCCGGCTCAGCACGCCCACGGTGAGCGGCTTGCCGCACTCGGGGCAGCGACCGCCGTGGTCGCGGGTGCGCTGCGGCTCCCAGCTCACGCCGCAGGCCCGGTGTCCGTCGGCGTGGTACTTGCCCTCCTCGGGGAAGAACTCGAGCGTCCCGGCCAGGCCCGTACCGGCCCGCACGGCGGCGAAGTCGGGCTCGCCGGTGAAGAGCGTCGCCTCACGGGCCAGCGCGGCCGGCGAATGGGCGTCCGAATTCGACACCAGGCGGTAACGATCGAGGCTGGATACCCGCCAGTTCATCTCGGGATCGGAGGAGAGCCCGGTCTCCACCGCGGTGACGTGCTCGGCCAGATCGGCGTAGCAGTCGGCGATGGCGTCGAAGCCCGACTTGGAGCCGAGCGCGGAGAACCACGGGGTCCAGATGTGCGCCGGGACGAGGTAGCCGCCCGACTCCAGCGTGATCTCGAGCAGATCGCGCGAGTCGAGGCCGAGGATGGGCCGGCCGTCGGCGGTCAGGTTGCCGATGCGGCCCAGGGCGGTGTTGAAGCGGGCCGCCGAGGCCAGGTCGGGCATGTAGATCAGGTGGTGCACCTTGCGCGTCCGGTCGTCGCGCTTGTAGATCGTCGAAATCTCGACGCTGAGCAGGAACTTCGCCGTGGCACTCGCCTGTAGGGAGCCCGGCAGCCGTTTGGTGACCTCGGGCTCGTCGACGTACCGGTAGAGGCCCGGGCCGTCCTCGACAAGGCTCTCACGCAGGTGGTCGAACCAGGCCGGGTGGGTGAAGTCGCCGGTGCCCAGCAGGGCGATGCCCTTGCGCCGCGCCCACCAGGCCAGGTTGGGCAGCGTCAGATCGCGGCTGCACGCGCGCGAGAAGCGCGAGTGTATGTGGAGATCCGCGACGTACGTGTCCGCGGCATCACCTGCGTCGTCCGAGGGCACGCGATGCATCTTGTCACGCCCTCCGTCGCTTGTACGAATCGCCACGCTTGACGAACTTACGGATCTTGATGCCTCCGTCCCTGCTTCGTCGACCCTCTGCCGGTGCGGGGAGGTGCTATATCGATCGCAGCTCAAGCACGCTCACCTGAGGTGGGGCGCCAACCCGGACCGGCGGCCCCCAGAAACCGGCACCATTCGTGACATACACCGGCACGCCGTCGACCCGGCCGAGCCCGGAGGTGACCGGCTGCTGCAGGCCTACCAGCAGGTTGAACGGTGCCATCTGGCCGCCGTGGGTGTGACCGGAAACTTGAAGATCAACCCCGAACGGGGCCGCTTCGTGGACGGCGATCGGCTGGTGCGCCATCAGCACGACCGGCCGGGCCTGGTCACGGTCGCCGAGCGCCCGGCCGAAGTCCGGCGGATCGCCCGCGTCGGCGCCGCCCAGGTCGTTGACGCCGGCCAGGTCGAGGCCGTCGAGCTCGACGCGCTCGTTGCGCAACGGACGGATGTCGAGGCGCGCGACCTCGTCGACCCACTCCCGGAAGCCCGAGTAGTACTCATGATTCCCGGTCACGAAATACGCCCCCTTCCGCGACTCGATATCGGCCAGCGGGGCCGCGAATCGTCCCAGTTCTGCCACGCTGCCGTCGACAAGGTCACCGACGACGCACACGATGTCCGCCTGCACCGAATTGATCACGTCGACGATGCGCCGGGCATGATTGACGCCGGTCAGCGGGCCGAGATGGATGTCGGAGACGACAGCGAGGCGAGTGCCGTCCATCGCGCGAGGCAGCTTGGCGAGGGGGATCGCCCGGCGGTCGATGCGAGGGCCGCCGAACGCGACCTTCACGCCGTATCCGGTGACGCTCGCCGCGGTGAGGCCCGCGAAGATCGCTGCCCCGCGGGCGAGGAGCAGCCGCCGGTCGATACTGGGGTGGTCGCTGCCGTCCGGCCGTTTCGCGGTCAGGACCGGCGCGGCCGTGGCCTGGGCTTCACCTGCGGCGGGCTCGACCGGGTCAGGCGCGGTGGTGGCGGTCGCACTTCCCTTCGTCGTACGTCCCCCCGAGCGCCACACAAGCACCAGAGCGAGCCGGGGGATCTCGAGCACGGCCAGCGTGACCAGGAGGTAGAACATGAGCGCGATCCACAGGTAGCCCGGCCAGGCCAGCCACGGCGCGGCTCCGGAACGCACACCGATCAAGGTCGCGGGGGTCAGCACGGCCAGCGCGACGGCGACGACGACCCCGATTCGCCGGGCCCGCCCCTCGGGCAGCGGATCTTTGACGAGCCGCTTCCACAGATAGAAGTGGATCAGCGCGATGACCACGAAGACCAGCCCGACGAAGACGACCAAGACTTCCTCCCGTTACTTCTCAGTGAGCTTTAGTGAGCACATGATTGATAGTCCTGCCGTGCGGCGGGACGGTCCCGGTCTGACCCGCGCGGGTGTGGTGCCGGGTCGACGTCTCATCGCCACCCGGGCAGGTGCCCGCCCGAGCCGCCCGAAGCGCAGCCCGGCCTGCGGCGCCCGCACGACGGGCCGCCGTCAAGTCAGCCCCGGACCACTCGACATCGCCCGAACGCCGACTCTCGCGCCCGGGGTCAGCCACCCGCGAACGGCGGCAGGACGTCGATCGTGGCGTCGGCGGGCAGTGGCGCGGTCTGGTCGTGGCAGGCCAAGCCGTCGACGAGGAAGCTGGCGGCCTTGAGGACCACGCCGAGCCGTTCGCCATAGCGGTCGGTCAGCCGCTGCCTCAGCTCTTCCACCGTGCCGGCCTCGACCGGCTCGCTGCGAGTCCCGTTCGCCGCGGCCCGCGCCCCGGCGAAGTAGCGGACCGTCAGGATCGCCACGTCAGCCCCCGATCGCCGACATCGGGCGGGCCGGCTGCAGGAAGCTGGGGTCGTCGATGCCGTGGCCGGCCCGTTTGCCGCTCATGGCGACCCGCCAGGCCTCGGCCAGCTCGCTGTCGGTGGCTCCGTCGCGCAGCTGCTTGCGCAGGTCGCTCTCGTCGGTGGCGAACAGGCAGTTGCGCACCTGGCCGTCCGCGGTGAGCCGGGTGCGGTCGCAGTCGCCGCAGAAAGGCCTGGTCACGCTGCCGATCACGCCGACCCGGCCCGGATCGCCGGCCGCATCGACATAGCCGGGCACCAACCAGGTCTCGGCCGGCGCTGTTCCACGTGAAACAGGATCGGGGAGCAGACCATACGGCTCGAGGTCGGCCAGGATCTCGTCGGCCGTGACCATCGTGTGCCGGTTCCACTGGTGTTGGGCATCGAGCGGCATCTGCTCGATGAAGCGCAACTGATAGCCGTGATCGAGCGCGAAGCGCAGCAGCGCCGGCGCCTCGTCGTCGTTGATGCCCCGCATGAGCACCGTGTTGATCTTTACCGGAGTGAGCCCGGCCTTGGCCGCCGCGGTGAGACCCCGCAGCACGTCGGCAAGCCGGTCGCGCCGGGTGAGGGCCTTGAACCGCTCGGGGTCGAGCGTGTCGAGCGAGACATTCACCCGGTCGAGCCCGGCCTCCCACAGGGGCGCCGCGAGCCGTTCCAGCCCGATGCCATTCGTCGTGAGCATCAGTCGGGGCCGGGGCTCGAGTCGGGCCGCGGCCTGCACGATGCCGACCAGCCCCCGCCGCAGCAGCGGCTCCCCGCCGGTGAACCGCACGTCTTCGACGCCGAGCAGCTCGACGGAGATCCGGATCAACCGGGTCACCTCGTCGTCGGTGAGCTGCTGCTCGCGGGGGAGCCAGGCCAACCCTTCCTCGGGCATGCAATAGGTGCAGCGCAGATTGCACCGATCGGTCAGCGAGACCCGCAGATCGGTCGCCACCCGGCCGAATCTGTCGGCGAGCGGGATCACCGGCCCGCCTCGTGGTTGCCCCTGCGCATGGTCACAGCTCGAATCTATCCGCTCGGGCCGCTGATGGCTCCCGCCGATTTCGTCCTGTGGACTACCGACTCGATCACAGTCCGCGCAGTGTGGATTCCGCGGCGGCGCGAACGCCCGCCCGATAGCTTCCCCCGAACGCGGCGGTCTGCACGAGCAACAGGTGCAGTTGATGCAATGGCACGCGGGCCGGCCAGCCCTCGGCCAACGGGAATACCTCCTGGTAGCTGCCAAGGATCGACGACAGAAACGGCACGCCGCCGAACAGGGCCAGGGCGGCGAGATCAGTCTCGCGGTGACCACCGTGTGCGGCCGGATCGACGAGCCGGGCCCGGCCGTCGGCGGCCCACAGCACGTTTCCCGGCCAGAGGTCGCCGTGCGTGCGACTGGGCGCCTCGCTGTGGGCGTCCGTCCGCAGGGTCCGCAGAACGCGCTCGACCAGGACGACCTCGGCCGGCGAGAGCGCCCCGCGATCAGCCGAGATCTTGAGGTACGGGAGGATCCGGCGTTCGCCGAACCAGGGGCCCCACGCGCCCGTCGTCGGGGTGTTGTCGAGCTCGAGTGGTCCGATATACCCGTTCCAGCCCGCCCCGAACGCCTCGGCGCCGGAGCGATGCAGCGCGGCCAGATTGCGGGCGAACTGCTCGGCGGCCGCGGGAGTGGGCTCGCCGGGGTCGATCCACTCGGTGACGATCATCGTCGGCAGCGCGGCGATCACCTCGGGCGTCGGCGCACCCCCCTCTCGCAACCAGGTCAAACCGGACGCCTCGGCCGCGAAGAAGCCCTCCGGCGGCTCCCCGGACCGCCAGCTCTTGGCGAAGACCGAGGTCCCGTCGTCGAGCGTCAGCCGGCTGGCGATCGACACGCCGCCGCTGCCCACCGGGGTCTCGCGGAGGCGCTGATGGGTGCGAAATGTCGGGAGGTGCTCGGGGTGCGCGCGCAAGTACGCCTGGTCCACGGCCTTATCTTCCGCTTCCGCTTACGCATGCCCGAAATCGGAGTCAAAATGTCGGCATGAACCCTGTCACAGTGCGTTCGTACCGGCCGAGTGACCACTCCGCGGGCCGTCGCCTGTGGTCCGAGCTGACGAACCAGCACAACACGATGTACGGGGTACCGGACCACGACGGCGGCGAGGGCTTCGAGGAATACCTCACCCGCCTGGATCTCGGCGGGCTCTGGGTGGCCGACCACGCCGACGACGGGGTGATCGGACTGGTCGGCCTGGTCCTTCGCGGCCGGGCCGGGGAGGTCGAGCCGGTCGTGGTCACAGCCTCGTACCGGCACAAGGGCGTGGGCCGCACACTGCTGCGGCACGTGGCGAGCGAGGCGCGTCGACGCAACATGTCCGCCCTGACCATCTCACCCGAGTCCCGCAACGTGGACGCGATCCGCAGCCTGCACGCGGCCGGCTACGACGTGGTCTCATCGTTCGAACTGACCCTCGACCTGAACCGCGCACCGCACGAGTGGCAGCAGGACGGCCTCGAACTCCACGACCTGCCGTTCCGCTCGTAGCTGGGCTTTTCGATTTCGGGTCGGTGGATAACCCGCGTGTCGTCCACAGGCCGGCCGAATGGCACTCGCGGAGAGCGGCTCAACGGCCACGCTGCCCGCCATGAACCCCGAGTGCACGCTCGCCATCCGGTCCTCCGCCGACCTCATCGCCGCCACGCCCTACCTGCTGGGCTTCCACCCGACCGACAGCATCGTGGTGATCGGCCTGGTGGGCCGGACCGTGAGCTTCGTCGCGCGGCACGACCTGCCGCCACCCGGTTCCGACGGCACCGACTGGATAGCGCCGCTGGTCGCCCGGCAGACCGTGCAGTCCGTCGCGGTTCTCGGCTTCGGCCCGCCCGACCCGGTGACCCAGACCGTCGCAGCCCTCGCCGCCGCCCTCGCCCGGGACGGTCTCAGCGTGCCCGAGACGCTGCGGATCACCGACGGCCGCTGGTGGACGATCGGCTGCCCCGACCGGCGGTGCTGCCCGGCCGAGGGCCGCCCGGTCCCCTCGCCCGCCAACCCGGTCGCGACCGCCGCGATCTTCCAGGGCCAGGTCGCGCTGCCCAGCCGGCGGGATCTGGTCAATCAGGTGGCAGCTGTTGAGGGGGCGGAACGGCAGCGGATGGCGGCCGCGACCGCGAAGGTCTGCGAACGGCTCGGCCTTTCCGCCGCCGCCCCGGCCGAGCGCGCCGGACGCGCCGCAGTGCGTCGGGCCGAGAAACTGTATGCGGCCGGCCGGTCGCTGACCTTCGACGAGACCGCTGCGCTGGGCGTGTTGCTGGCCGACCGGCGCGTGCACGACTATGCGCTGAACCGCACGTTCGACGAGCACTGGCGCCTGGCGCTCTGGACCGGGATGACGCGCCGGGTCGAGCCCGTCTGGGTGCCCGGCCCGGCGACCCTGCTGAGCTATGCGGCGTGGCGGGTCGGGCACGGGGCGCTGGCCCGGGTCGCGGTCGACCGGGCGCTGCTGCAGGACCCCGGTCACCGATTCGCCTCGGTGCTCGATCGGCTGCTCGCCGCGGGCATCAGCCACGAGGCGGTCGAAGGCCTGGAACCACCGGCCGGCGCGTTCCGGGGTGGGCCGCGATGAGGGCGGTCGCCGAGGTTGTGGACCAGTTCGAGGTGGACGGTGGGTCAGACGGTGATGCGCTGCGGCGACGTGTAGACATTCATGCTCTTCCCCCGGAGGAAGCCGACGAGTGTCATACCGGCCTCGTCGGCCAGCTCGGCGGCGAGCGTGCTCGGCGCCGACACGGCCGCGAGCAGCGGAAGGCCGGCCATCCAGGCCTTCTGGGTGAGCTCGAAACTGGCCCGCCCCGACACGAGCAGAATGTGCCCGGACAGCGGCAGGCGCCCCTCGCGCAGAGCCCAGCCGATCACCTTGTCGACGGCGTTGTGGCGGCCCACGTCCTCACGCAGCACCAGCAGCTCGCCCTCGGCGGTGAAGAGCCCGGCCGCGTGCAGGCCGCCCGTGCGGTCGAAGGTGCGTTGCGCCGCCCGCAGCCGGTCGGGCAGCTCGACGAGGATGCTCGCGGGCAGCGTGAGCGGATCGCCGGAGACGTCGAACTGGGAGCGGGTGCGTACCGCGTCGATGCTGGCCTTGCCGCAGACTCCGCAGGAACTGGTGGTGTAGAAGTTGCGGCTCGGGTCGGTGACCGGGGGCGGCACATCCGCGCCGAGCACGACGTCGACCACATTGTAGGTGTTCGGCGTGTCGGTGCCGGCGCAGAGCTGGGCGGTGACCACGTCGTCGGGGCTGCCGATGATGCCCTCGGTGAGCAGGAAGCCCATCGCCAGGTCGATGTCCTGCCCGGGGGTGCGCATCGTGACGGCCAGCGGCGCCTTGCGGACCCGGATCTCCAGCGGCTCCTCGGCCGCCAGGTCGTGGGCCGGCG
>Ga0247737_1000898_pt1 | contig 12564 bp, 8 predicted proteins | sample UWRJL028104C2_FD_180937 | JGI IMG/M metagenome (GOLD analysis project Ga0247737, IMG submission 180937) | Plant litter microbial communities from Arlington Agricultural Research Station in Wisconsin, United States - UWRJ-L028-104C-2 | ecosystem: Environmental > Terrestrial > Plant litter >...
GACGCCTTCTCGTCCGATGCGGTGCCGATGCATCTGATGACGCGCGAGGCGTTCGAGACTTATGGCCGGGTGCTGTCGCATGACGGCGTGCTGCTGTTCCATATCTCCAACAAGTTCCTCGATCTGGAACCTGTCGTCTCCGCTGCGGCGAGGGCCGGCGGATGGAGCGCGGCAAAACTGCTCTATTTCCCGGGGCCGGAGGTCGAAGAGCCGCGTGCCGTATCCTTCTGGGTTGCGCTCTCGCATGATCCGGCGACGATCGAGGTTCTCAAGGCCCGCGATGCAACGTGGCGCCCCCTGAACACCTATCCGGACTTCACGCCCTGGACCGACGATTATTCGACGATCGTCCCGCTGGTGAAGCTGTTCCGAAAGCCCTGATCCGATTCAAAATGCCTCAGGATCGATGCAGTGTTCGAAGGTCGCGGTGTCGGGACAAAAACCGGTTCGTTCTTGTTGCTGGAGGAACCAATTCCTCTGTTATTCGAATGAATTCCCTGTTGCTGCGCCGGATCAGGGAATTTCGAATGCCGACGGGCAACCCGGGCGGACGTAAGGTTGTTGGCCTACGCTTCGGGCAGCGTGGCCTGGATCGCGGCGATTCGCGCCGACTGCGCCTGCAACTGGGCGTTTGCCTCGGTTCTCAACGTCTCGATCCCGGGATAATCCGGCTGGCCGGCGACGGCGCGTCCGATCGCCAGATCCTCGATATCGGTTACTTTCGCGGACGTGTCTGCGCGGTAGCCGTCAAGCTCCGCCAGCGCCGACTGGGCGGTGATCCAGCCCTCGCTACCCGCCGGAAGTCCCTTTGCGGCCATCGCGGCCCGCTCGGCCCGTTCGGCGGCCGGGTTGAAGGCAGCGACCGATTCGGCCAGCGCCGCCTTCATCGTCGCAAGCTTGGCGTCGAGTGCGGGGTCGGCGACCACCAGCGCGGGCGGGGGCGATTCGGGCTCGGCGACGCTGGTTGCCTCGATCGGCCGCGGCAGCAGCGAGGGATAGTGGCCGGTCGCCTGCTCGGCGCAGCCACAGAGCAGGGCGAGACAGGTGAGGGAGAGGGTCCGTTTCATGCCTCTTCGCTCTATGCGGCAAATAAGAGGTGCGCAACGCACGCAACGCACTTGCGCCCCGCGAAAGACGCATCTATGTGCCCACTTCCCAAGCGCCCGTAGCTCAGCTGGATAGAGCATCAGACTACGAATCTGAGGGTCGGACGTTCGAATCGTTCCGGGCGCGCCAACACCCCCCGCCACAGTCAGTGACTTGGCGGGGGTTTGTTTTTCAGCTCACCTGAATCCGTTCCAGCTCCCTGAATTCCAGCGTGAACACGGCGCCGCCCTCGGCATGGTTGCCCGCCCGGACGCCCACGTTCATCGCGTCCGCGAATCCCTTCACGATGGCGAGGCCAAGCCCGCTGCCGCCTTCGCGGTCGCTCCCCGCACCGCGAGTGAAAACCTCGAACAAGTCGCGATCCGGTGCCGGCAAGCCTGGCCCATCATCGCGAATCGCGATCGTCACGGCATCGGCGGTGCGACGACCCTCGATGGTGATCGTGCCGCTCCCCCCGCCATGTTGGGCGGAATTGACCAGCAGGTTGATCAGGATGTGATGCAGCAAGGTCGCATCGGCCCGGACCAGCGGTAAATTGGCCGGAACCTGGAAATCGATCTTTTTGCCGCGCAGCAGGTCCTTCAGGTCGTGGACCGCGCCACTGACCGCGTCAGTCAAGTCGATCGGCTCTATCGACAGCTTCAGTGCCCCGGTGTCGAGCCTCACCATGTCGAGCAGATTGTCGAGGAAACGCCGCAGCCGCTGCATCTCCGTTCGGGCGACGGGCACCGCGGCTGATTCGGGATGCTCGGCCGCCACGCTCTCGATCGCGGAGGTGACGGCAGTCAGCGGGGTGCGCAGGTCGTGACCGATCGAGGAGAGCAGCGCGGCCCTGAGCCGGTCGCGTTCCTTCAGCACTGACAGCTCACGCATCTCGTCCTCGAGCCGCAGCCGCTCATGCGCCAGCGACGCCTGCCCGACCAGGGTGGAGAGCAGCACTGCCCGGTCCGACGGTACGGGATCGCTCCCGTCGTTCCGCGCGACGCCCAGCACCGCGAGCACACCCAGCGACGTCTTGAGAGGATGGAACTGCCAGTCCGATGCGTTGAGGGTGACCGTGCCATATCCAGCGGTTTCGCCGCGTTTGAACGCCCAGTCGGCGGCCGCGACGTCGATCGGCGTAAGGGCGCTGGCCGGAGGGGCCGCCGCGACGATCTCCGGTTGGCCGTCGCGCTCCGCCAGCAGCACGGCATTCACATCCAGCAGCCGTGATACCTCGACGCACACGGTGTCGGCGGTCGACTGCGCATCCGACACCCGCGTCAGTGCCTGTGCGAAGGCGGCGAGGGCCGCGTTCTCATGCGCGCTGCGCACCCCGATCGCGGCGCGGGAGCGCATGCCGCCGGTAAGCCGGCTGGTGAAGGCTGCGATGCCGATCAGCACCAGCACGGTCAGCACGCTCTGCGGCTCGGTGATGGTGAAAGAGTATAGCGGCGGCAGGAAGAAGAAGTTGAAGGCAAGCGCGGCCAGCACGCCCGCCGCGAGCCCCGGTCTCAGTCCGTAGCGGCTGGCGGCCGCGACCACCGGCAGAAGGTAGAGCAGGTCGATGGCGCCCGTGCCGATCCACGGCTCGACCAGCCTGGCGAGCAGGGTCGTCCCGGCAACGAAGGTGACGACCGCGGCATAGACCGCGGGTTTGGCGTCCCAGCGGAAGCCCTGCCGGGCGCTTCGCGACGGCGCGGACACATCAGCCGGGATGACATGGATCGCCAGCCCCTCGACGTTGCGGAGCAGCTTCTCGACGACCGATCCGTGGCGCAACTCGAACCACCAGCTTCGTCGCGACTTGCCGATCACCAGCTGAGTCGCGCGCATGCCATCGACCTGCGCCCGCAGTCCGTCGATCACGCTTTCGGCCGGCACCGTCGCGATGGTCGCGCCAAGGCTGGAGGCGAGCCGCAGCGTGGCGGCGATTCGCGCCTTCTCCTCGGTGCCGAAGGCTTCCGCACGGGGCGTCTCGATATAGACCGCCGTCCACGGCGCCCGCAGCGCGTCGGCGAGGCGCTTGGTGGTGCGTACCAGCGCCTCGGCCCCAGGCAACTCGCTGACCGCGACCAGCACCCGTTCGCCCGCGGCGAAGGCACCGGGCAGGGCGCTCGCGTCGAGATGCTCGAGCATCTGCCGGTCCACGCTCATCGCCGCGCGGCGCAGTGCCATCTCACGCAGCGCCGACAGATTTGCCTTGGAGAAGAAATGGCCAAGCGCTCGCGTCGCCTCGGCCGGGATATAGACCTTGCCGTCCTTCAGCCGTTCGATCAGTTCGTCGGGCGGGATGTCGACCACTTCGATTTCTGCATCCTCGAGCACGCTGTCCGGTACCGTCTCGCGCACGCGGACACGGGTGAAGCTCGCGACCAGGTCGTTGAGGCTCTCGACATGCTGGATGTTGACCGTCGAGAAGACATGGATTCCGGCGTCGAGCAGTTCCTGGATATCCTGCCAGCGCTTGGGATGGCGGCTGCCCTCGACATTGCTGTGGGCAAGCTCGTCGACCAGCACCAGCGCCGGGCGGCGGGCGAGGATCGCATCCAGGTCCATCTCGGTCAGCGGCTGGCCGCGATAGTCGATGGTGCGGCGGGGGATCACCTCGAACGGCGCGACCAGCGCTTCGGTCTCCGCACGGCCGTGCGTCTCGACCACGCCGACGACCACATCGGTACCGCCGCGCAAACGGGCGGCGCCCTCGCTCAGCATCTCATAGGTCTTGCCGACGCCCGGGGCGGCCCCAAGGAATATCTTGAGCTGCCCACGGGCCTCCCGTTCTGCAGCGCGCAGCAGGGCGTCAGGCGAGGGGCGTTTATCGGTTATGGCGCCAACCTTCTCACTTAAACCCCTCCCCTTCCGGGGAGGGGTTTGGGGTGGGGGCGTGCGTCTGCACGTTCATAAAGACTCTTCGCCAAGCTCGAAGCGCCGATCGGGGCATCGAGCCCTGCTCGTCGCTGCCCCACTCCTTGCCCCCCCTTGAAGGGGGGAGAAGGGAGAACCGGCTAAGAGGGATATGACCTTCCCCATCGCGAAACGCCACGCCCACGCGCCAATCTATATGCGAACTTAACGCCACCGTCGCCTTTCGCCGTCGCACCTTAACGGCCCCCACGACTATCTGCGCTTCCGACCCGGCCACTCTGCGCCGGCCCATCGGAGGCACAGCCCCATGACCGATATCCTGTGGCTCGGCGCGCTCGCCGGGCTGTTCGCGTTGACGCTCGCCTATGTCCGCCTGTGCGACGAGGCGTAACGCGATGACGCTGCATCTCACCCTGGCCGCGATCACCGCCGCCGCTCTCCTCCTTTACCTCGTGGCCGTGCTCCTGCGGCCCGAGCGATTCTGATCGGTATCGTCATGGATATTCAGGGATGGGGGCTGATCGCCCTCTTCGTCACCATCCTCGTCGCGCTGGCCAAGCCGATGGGCATGTGGCTGTTCGCGCTGTACGAAGGCCGTCGCACGCCGCTCCATTACGTCTTCGGGGCGGTGGAGAAGGGCTTCTACAAGCTCGGTGGCATCGACCCGAACGCCGAGCAGAGCTGGCGCCGTTACGCGGTGCACATGGTCACGTTCAACCTCGCGCTCCTGCTGCTCACCTATTTCGTCCTGCGCTTCCAGGATCTGCTCCCGATGAACCCACGCGGCTATCCCGGCATCTCGCCCGACGGCGCCTGGAACGTGGCGATCAGCTTCACCACGAACACCAACTGGCAATGGTATTCAGGTGAGGTCGCACTGTCGAACTTCAGCCAGATGTTCGGCCTGGTGATTCACAATTTCCTGAGCGCCGCTACCGGCATCGCGCTCGCCTTCGCGCTGTTCCGCGGTTTCGCGCGGCGTGAAGCCAAGTCGATCGGCAATTTCTGGGCCGACCTCACGCGCGTCACGCTCTATCTGCTACTGCCGATCTCGATCGTCTACGCAGCCTATCTGATCTGGAGTGGTGTGCCCCAGACTTTCGCGCAGAGCATCGACGCGACCACGCTCGAGGGCGTGAAGCAGACCATCGCGCTCGGTCCAGTCGCGTCGCAGGAAGCGATCAAGATGCTCGGCACCAACGGTGGCGGCTTCTTCAACGCCAACTCGGCTCATCCGTTCGAGAACCCGACCGCGATGACCAACCTGATCCAGATGCTCTCGATCTTCCTGATCGGCGTCGGGCTCACCTGGACCTTCGGCAAGGCGGTCGGCAACACCCGCCAGGGCTGGGCGATCCTCGCTGCGATGCTGATCATCTTCGTCGCTGGCACCAGTGTTGCCTACTGGCAGGAAGCGGCCGGCAATCCCGTGCTGCATTCGCTCCATGTCGCCGGCGGCAATATGGAGGGCAAAGAGGTCCGCTTCGGCATCGCAGCTTCGGCCCTGTTCGCCAGCGTTACCACCGCTGCCTCCTGCGGTGCGGTCAACGCGATGCATGACAGCTTCACCGCACTCGGCGGCATGATCCCGATGATCAACATGGAACTGGGCGAGATCGTCGTCGGCGGTGTCGGCGCGGGTATCTATGGCTTCCTGCTCTTCGCCATCCTCGCGGTGTTCGTCGCCGGGCTGATGGTCGGGCGCACCCCGGAATATGTCGGCAAGAAGATCGAAGGGCGCGAGGTGAAGTTCGCCGTGCTGGCCATCGCCGTGCTGCCGCTGCTGATCCTGGGCGGCACGATGATCGCCTCGGTCATGCCCGCCGGGCTGGCCGGCCCACTCAACAAGGGCCCGCATGGCTTTTCGGAGATCCTTTACGCATTCAGTTCGGCGACCGCGAATAACGGTTCTGCCTTTGCCGGTCTAACCGCAGGCACGCCCTTCTACAATGCGCTGCTGGGCATCTGCATGTGGGGCGGCAGGTTCTTCATGATCGTGCCGATGCTGGCGATCGCCGGTAGCCTCGCGGCCAAGAAATACACGCCACCGTCCTCGGGCTCCTTCCCGACGACCGGACCGCTGTGGGTGGGGCTGCTCATCGGCGTCATCCTGATCATGGGCGGCCTGACCTTCCTCCCCAGCCTCGCGCTTGGCCCGATCGCCGATCATCTCGCGATGATCGGCGGCCACCTCTCCTGATCGGATCACGACAATGTCCGCACCAACCTCCATCTTCACCGCGAGCCTGGTCGTCCCGGCGATCGGCGACTCGTTCCGGAAGCTCGATCCGCGCCAGCTGATCAAGAACCCGGTGATGTTCACCACCGCAGTCGTGGCGACCCTGCTTACCGTTCTGTTGATCATCGGCGGCGAGAAGCTCAGCTTCGGTTTCCAGATCCAGCTCATCGTCTGGCTGTGGCTGACCGTGCTGTTCGGTACCTTCGCCGAAGCGCTGGCCGAGGGCAGGGGCCGCGCCCAGGCAGCATCGCTTCGCGCCACCAAGGCCGATCTCAAGGCCAAGCGCCTGCTCGGCGTCGGAGAAACCTATGAGATCGCCTTCGCAACCCAGCTCGAAAAGGACGATTTGGTTCTGGTCGAGACCGGCGACCTGATCCCCGCGGACGGCGAAGTTGTCGAAGGCGTCGCCTCGGTCAACGAAGCCGCGATCACCGGCGAAAGCGCGCCGGTGATCCGCGAGGCGGGCGGCGATCGCTCGGCCGTCACCGCGGGTACGCGCGTCATCTCCGACCGGATCAAGGTGCGCATTACCCAGGAGCCGGGGCGCGGCTTCCTCGACCGCATGATCGCGCTGGTCGAGGGCGCCGAGCGGCAAAAGACGCCGAACGAGATCGCGCTGACGATCCTGCTCGTCGGCCTGACGATCATCTTCCTGATCGCGGTCGCCACGATCCCGGGCTTCGCTTCCTATGCCAAGGGCGACGTGCCTGTGGCGATCCTTGCCGCGCTGCTGATCACGCTGATCCCGACGACCATCGCCGCCTTGCTCTCGGCAATCGGTATTGCGGGCATGGACCGGCTGGTCCGTTTCAACGTGCTTGCCAAATCGGGCCGGGCGGTCGAGGCGGCGGGCGATATCGACGTGCTGCTGCTCGACAAGACCGGCACGATCACCATCGGCGACCGCCAGGCGAGCCAGTTCGTGCCCGTGGGCGGGATCGACATCGACACGCTGGCGAGCGCTGCCTCGCTTGCCAGCCTCGCCGACGAGACGCCCGAAGGCCGCTCGATCGTCGTGCTGGCACGCGAACGCCATGCCGTCCCGACCCGCACCATGCCCGCAGATGCGGAGATCATCCCCTTCACCGCGCAGACTCGCGTATCTGGCATCATCACCGGCGGCAGCACGATTCGCAAAGGTGCGGTGGATGCGATCCTTCGGGCGGACCCTGGCCTCGGTACCACCCCCGCCGCGGCCGAACTACGCCGCGTGACGGAGGAGATCGCCCGTTCCGGCGCGACGCCGCTCGCCGTGTCGCGCGACGGCAAGCTGCTCGGCGCGATCGCACTGAAGGACGTGGTCAAGGCCGGTATCCGCGAACGCTTCGGGGAATTGCGCCAGATGGGCATCCGCACGGTGATGATCACCGGCGACAACCCGCTGACCGCTGCCGCCATCGCCGCCGAGGCGGGCGTCGACGACTTCCTGGCCGAGGCGACGCCCGAGGACAAGCTCGCGCTGATCCGCAAGGAGCAGCAGGGCGGGCGGCTGGTCGCGATGTGCGGTGACGGTACCAATGACGCGCCGGCGCTGGCCCAGGCCGATGTCGGTGTGGCGATGAACACCGGCACCCAGGCGGCGCGCGAGGCGGGCAACATGGTAGATCTCGACAGCGATCCGACCAAGCTGATCGAGGTCGTCGGCCTCGGCAAGCAGTTGCTGATGACCCGCGGCGCACTGACGACCTTCTCGGTCGCCAACGATGTCGCGAAGTATTTCGCGATCATCCCGGCGATGTTCGTCGCGCTCTATCCCGGGCTCGGCGTGCTCAACGTGATGGGGCTCGGCACGCCACAATCGGCGATCCTGTCGGCGATCATCTTCAACGCGCTGATCATCCCGCTGCTCGTGCCGCTGGCACTGAAGGGCGTGACCTATCGCCCGATGCCGGCCGGGCCGCTGCTGGCACGCAACCTCGCCGTCTACGGCCTTGGCGGCCTGCTGGCCCCGTTCGTCGGGATCAAGCTGATCGATCTTGCCGTCACCGGCCTGCACCTCGCCTAGCCCTTCTTGTGTCCCCGCGAAGGCGGGGACCCAGCCTGTGCTCCCGCCTTCGCGGGAGCACATAAGGAACTGAAGACATGTTCACTGATCTCAAATCCGCCCTCCGCCCCGCCTTCGCGCTGACCATCGGCTACGCGCTGTTGCTTGGGCTCGCTTATCCCCTCGCGCTGACCGGTGTTGGCCAGGCGCTGTTCCCGTCCCAGGCGAACGGCAGCCTGATCACCGAAAACGGCAAGGTCATCGGCTCCGAGCTGATCGGCCAGGCCTTTACCGGCGACCGCTATTTCCACGGCCGGCCGTCCGCCGCGGGCAAGGGCTATGACGCCAGCGCGTCGTCGGGCTCGAACCTCGGCCCGGCGTCCCAGGCCCTGGCCGACCGCGTCAAGGCGGATGTCGCCGCCAATCCTCCTTCACCAGGCAAGACGGTCCCCACCGATCTGGTGACGTCCTCCGCCTCGGGGCTCGACCCCCATATCAGCCCCGAGGCGGCTTTTTATCAGGTGAGTCGCGTCGCCAGGGCACGGGGCCTGACGCCGGACGCGGTGCGTTCGCTGGTCGATGCCCAGACCGAGCATCCCCTGCTCGGCTTCCTTGGCGAACCACGGGTCAATGTGCTGGCGCTCAATCGCGCGCTCGACCGAGCCACTGCGCGGCCGTAACAAGGGGCATGCCGATCGCCGCCAGGATCTTGATCGTCGAGGACGACGCGCACATCCGCCGGTTGCTGCGCGTCGCGGCCGAACGGGCGGGATACAGGGCCGGGGAAGCGGCGACGGCCCGGGAAGGGCTGTCGCTGCTCGATATCGACAAGCCCGATGTGGTCCTGCTCGATCTGGGCCTGCCCGATCGCGACGGGCTTGAACTGATCCAGTTGATCAAGGCGCGGGGCGCGACCCTGATCGTCGTGTCGGCCCGCGACGATACTGCGGAGAAGGTCGCTGCGCTCGATCTGGGTGCGGACGATTATCTGACAAAGCCGTTCGACACCGAGGAACTGCTCGCCCGCATCCGCACCGCCCTGCGCCACCGCCTCGCTGATCAGACCGCGCAGCCGGTGGTGACGATCGGCGATGTGACGATCGACCTCGATGGCCGCCGCGTGCTGCGCGGCGGCGACGAGGTCCATCTCTCGCCGAAGGAATATGGGGTGCTGTCGGAACTCGCCCGGCGACCGGACCGTATCGTCGGTCATGCGCAACTACTCCGCGACGTGTGGGGGCCGGCGCATGAGAGCCGGGTCGAGTATCTGCGGATCGTCATCCGTAACCTCCGCCAGAAACTCGAGCCAGACCCCGCGCAACCGACGATCATCCGCAACGAGATCGGCGTGGGCTATCGGCTGACGGGCGTTGCGCACCGCGTCGCCGCCGATCAGGTAGCGCGCGCGATCGAAAGCCCCTAGGGCGGCTGTCGCGCCTCCGAATCATATAGGATGCGCCAATAGTTTCTCACGGACGAGGACAACTGCCGGTGCGTCGCTTCTACGGTCTCCCTCTTGTTGCCCTGCTCCTGCCCGTTTCGGCCTTCGCCCAGGCCACCCCCGACGCTTCTAACCCGGACGATATCGTTGTTCTCGGTTCTGGCCTGCCGCTCCCGCCCGGTACGCCCGCTTACGGATCGGTGGTGATCGATCGGAACCGGTTGACGAACGACGCATCGGGCAGGGTCGAGGATGTGCTGGCCGATGTCGCCGGGCTGCAGCAGTTCCGCCGGTCGGATAGTCGCTCGGCCAATCCTTCCGCGCAGGGCGTGACGTTGCGCGCGCTGGGCGGCAACGCATCGAGCCGGGCGCTGGTGCTGCTTGACGGCGTGCCGCTGGCCGATCCGTTCTTCGGGTACATCCCATTCAACGCGCTGGTCGGCGACCGCTTCTCCGGCGTGCGGATCACGCGTGGCGGTGGTGCGGGCGCGTTCGGCGCGGGTGCCGTCGCCGGGACGATCGAACTGGCCAGCGCGACCAGGGCCGACCTGCCGCTCTTCTCCGGCAGTGCCTTTTACGGCAGCTATGATTCGCAGAATGTCACCGCGAGCCTGACGCCCGATCTGGGCGGGGGGTTCGTGTCGGTGTCGGGCAAATGGGAACGCAGCGACGGCTATCGCACCACGCCCGAATCCCAGCGCACGCCAGCCGATGCGCGCGCGGCGTTCGAGGATTGGTCGGGTGGAATCCGCGCGGTCATCCCCGTCGATGCGCAGACCGAGATTCAGGCGCGAGGCCTGATCTTCCGCGACAATCGCACGCTTCGCTTCCAGGGCGCGGACAGCAGTTCGGACGGTCAGGACGCCAGCATCCGGCTGATCCACCGTGGCGACTGGGCGATCGACGCACTCGCTTATCTTCAGGTTCGCAACTTCACCAACAAGGTGATCAGCGCGACCAGTTTCAAGCTGACGCTCGACCAGCGCAACACGCCCTCGACCGGGATCGGCGGCAAGATCGAGCTGCGCCCGCCAGTCGGGGCGGATCATGTCCTGCGGGTCGGCCTTGATGCGCGCCTTGCCGACGGGGAGCTGTTCGAGGACGCCTATGCCGCGAGCGGTGCCGTTACCGCCCGCCGCAACGCCGGTGGTAACAGCAGCACGATCGGCGCGTTCATCGAAGACGACTGGACGATCGGCAACCTCGTCCTGACTGGCGGTGTGCGTGGTGATCGCTGGACGATCACCAATGGGTTCTACCGCGACCTGGCCCCCAGCGGCGCCTATACGCGCAACGCCGTCTTTCCGGACCGCGACGGGTTCGAGGGCACGGGCCGCGTTGGCGCCCTTTTTCATGCGAACGGCGCGATCGCGCTGCGTGCGGCAGCCTATACCGGCTTCCGCCTGCCGACATTGAACGAGCTGTACCGGCCCTTCACCGTGTTTCCGATCAACACCCTGGCGAACGAGAATCTGAAGCCCGAGAAGCTGAAGGGGTTCGAAGGCGGTATCGACCTGACGCCGACGCCTGGAGTCTCGCTTGGCGTCACTGCCTTCTACAATCGGCTCGATGATGCGATCGCCAATGTCACGACCGCCCTCAACACGCGCCAGCGTCGGAACGTCAACGCGATCGTCGCGAAGGGCATCGAGGTGACCGCCGGCATCCGGCACGGCGCCGTCTCGCTGGATGGTTCCTATGCCTTCAGCGACAGCCATGTCCGGGCACCCGGCACGACCCTGGACGGCCTCATCCCAGCACAGAGCCCGCGGCATGCGGCGAGCGCGACGCTCGCCTGGGAACCGAAATCGGGACCGTCCTTCTCGACGACCGTTCGCTATGTCGGTCTGCAATATGAAGACGATCTGCAGACCGGCATCCTGCCCGCGGCGACCACGGTCGATGCGGTCGCACGGCTGCCGATCGGCAAGCATTTCACCATCGTCGCCCGCGCGGAGAATCTGTTCGACGAGACGATCATCACGCGCAACGCCGGCGGATCGATGGACCTCGGCACGCCGCGCACGCTGTGGATCGGGGTGAAGTTCGGCGGCTGAATCCAACAGGGCGCGACGGTTCGGACCTGTTATCACCTGTTTTTGGCCGTGTATTTTTTCTGACCTGTTATGTTGGATTCTGCTGGCAAAATTCTCCTGCGGTATCAGATGCTTCCGGCCCACCACCTGTTCCTGCGATAACAGGTGCGGAACAGGTGGAAACAGGTGGCGAAACAGGTGCCTTCCCGAGGAAACAGGCTCGGGAACCTTCATTATCTTCAATCATGAGAAAGAGCCGATCGAGGCAAGAAGTATCGCCCCAAGGCTATCATCGCATGGGTGGACCAGATTTGCGGAGTCTTGTCGGCGGCTCAGGCGGTCGGTGGCGCTGTGGGGAGTGTCACCGTCACGCGCAGCCCGCCGATCGGCGAGCGGCTTGCCTCGATCCGGCCGTGATGCGCCTCGACTATCGCCTGGGCAGTCGCGAGGCCGAGGCCGGAGGTCATGACCGACTGGCCGGGCTCGGTGGTGGTGCGGTAGAATGGCTCGAATAGTTCCTGTGCGAGCCCGATGTCGATGCCCGGTGCGCTGTCGTCGATGATCAGGCGCCACGCGTTGCGATGCCCCTCTAAGCCCAGCTCGATGCGGCCGCCAGCGGGCGTGTAGCGCAGGCTGTTCTCGATCAGCGCGGTGAAGAGTTGCTCGATGCGGGCGCCATCCCATTTCACGGGTACCGTCGATTGGGGCATGCTGCCCGGTTCGAGCGTGACGTTCTGCGCCTTTGCCCGTTTGCCGCTGGTCCAGATCGCGTTGTGGATCAGCGCGCAGGGATCGACGGTCGCGAAGCGGGCCGGCAGGCGCCCGAGATCGGCGAGAGCGACGGCATGCAGGTCCTCGGCCATTTCACCGAGGCGGCGAACGCCCTCCACGACCGCGTCGAAGGATTCGG
>Ga0247737_1000899_pt1 | contig 12547 bp, 15 predicted proteins | sample UWRJL028104C2_FD_180937 | JGI IMG/M metagenome (GOLD analysis project Ga0247737, IMG submission 180937) | Plant litter microbial communities from Arlington Agricultural Research Station in Wisconsin, United States - UWRJ-L028-104C-2 | ecosystem: Environmental > Terrestrial > Plant litter >...
ATCTGAATTAAAGTACTCTCCAGAGTGTCACACTGTTCGTCCCCCAATAGCTCATCTAGACGCTATTTATGACAGGTCGCTATGGACGCTAGAGCTGAAAGAGGAACATATTAACCATACTATCATGCCGACTACTTGAGACTAGCGTTCGTCTCGTGATGACTATATCCTTATGTTCCTTTCGAAAGCTGTTCCGTCATCGTCTAGTCCGCCAAAAATGTCGTAACACAATGACATGGTCTGCTGTAACCCTTGAAGATCACAGTCGTTGTGGGCACTCTAATTAACCAGAAACGACGGAGAGAAAGACTGAAAGTCATTTTATACTCCCGACACGTTATATGTAGTACGGTAGAAGTAGGTAGGTTCTGCCTTAACTCGAGATCCCCATCACCCTCTATACTCTTGTATGCGCTGCTAATCTACTCAATTTGATTCTTTCACCACGTTTGACCAACTGCAATTGGTTAATCTTTGTTTCGAATATGCACAGCCAAGTAATGTAAAACTCTATTCACTGCTGGCTTCCACACGTCTGCATCTGGCGTCTTGATTTACGAATTCCCCTCACTACCACGCAATTGCCCCTTGGCCTATTCCATCGTTGGTGTCCGACTCACGCAAGGTCGTCAGCTCTTCGGTAAATAATCAGCACTGTGAGATCCCAATCAGCTATAAGTTACAAGCAACAAATTATCGATACCAACTTCTGCGGGCTCTGTCGCCTTCGCTACAGCTTGCTCCCGGATGAATTCGTGCAGAGTGTCTATTTTAATCGAGATTTTCGCTGATCCCTGTGTACACTTTGAGCTAGATCTCCAACTTGAAGCAAGGTAAGATACAACTTACCATTGCTGCAACATTATTCCTTCGCCCGGTACCGGACAAAGTTTGAAAAGAAAAATCACTGTCATCACCAACTCGCCTAATCATTTTTCTTGCATTCAACGTCACGAGAACCGAGTTACTGTAAACTGCCTTTCCGTTGGTAATTTCCGAAACTTTCAAACTTGTGGGACACTTACGCCGACCCAAACAAAAGTAAAACGCCACGTATATCAAGCTATCTCCAAAAGCCAGAATCTGTGAAAGTATGGGGGAAAGCGTCAATGATACACTAATGAGAGAGCTTGCTTGAAAGCTCACAGATATAAGTGATGCAATGGCGCAGACACTTGTGATCATTCCTGTACTGACCGTGAACGCGATCTGGTGATGTAGTGTCGGCCTTTTTCTACGACGGAGAGGATTGTGCTCACTAATTTGTTTATCATGGTGTCCGACCTACGAGGGATTTGAGTATTCGTTTTGTAGGAAAACTCTCAAACTTACTTCCTAAAACCTGTCATGGATCTTTGTAGTAGAACAAAGAGAGATGTAGAGATGACTACATCGGTAACGGCCCCTAGGATATTGACGGCCATCGACAAGGCCTGAAGTAACGGGTTGACGCGCGGAAGTGTCTTAAGTGAATCATGCTTACCTTGAGCTCGTTCAATTGCGTCCAATTTTCCAGTCTCATACTAAAGAAATACCTTAGGAATGTACACAATTTTGGTGCAAATAAATCAAATTTGCGTACGACTGTGCGGTGAAAGCTGATTTGTTTTACGTTTGTTGAGCTTGAAAATCCATGAGCTAGATTGTGCGGACCACCCACCTACGGAGCAACCTTGGAGAGTGGTCAGTTGAATGGCCACAATCTGGAAACAAAAACTTACCAAAACCAGCGAGAATCAATAATCCCTGCATTGTATTAGCGACAAAATATGGGAGGCGGTCGTCGTGGCTTACTAAAGAAGCCGTCAAAGGGAGGTTCTTGCCGCTCACTAAAGGCATTTTAGTCAGAAAGAATAAAAGCGGGATGCAAATGCTCACATCTCCAGACGCGTAGAACGAGAAATCTGGTAAACAACGTTGAATAGATTGTAAAGCTCGTTTTGAACGTAGAGTCACCCTTGTACTACAAGCGCAATAAACCCCTGTCGACGATGGTTAGCACTACGCCCAAATCGATTTAGGCACTACAAGAGAACGCATACGTTGAATAAAACTTCAAGCTACCAAATGTGTCGAACTGTGAGGAAGTGGTGTTCGATGAATTAGAGGTAGGATGCGCACTAAGATGCTCCTGGGGTGAACGTGTCAGTTGTTGTCATGTTGTTTGGATGAGAGTCATACCACACGAGAGTGTTCAAGACAGATGGTGTGTCGTAGTTCGAGATGAGATAGTAATAAACTTGTGCGTTCAACGGATATGTGTAATGGGAAAGATGAAATGGACCAACCGGTGTGCGATATTAGCCCTTGATGCACGGAGTCGAAGAAAAAGATCGTCATAACCTATGAGGTGGTCTATTAGTGCTCACTCCAACACGGTAGACGTGGATTTCTACCAAAAAATTGATTGACCAATGGTCCTGTAACGTCGTTAGACTCTGGGATTGAGAGGAAAACATGAACTTACTGTCTGATACTTGATGAAGTAATACCAGGTCTGGACAAATGAGACTAATGCGCGATCCGCCTTCAAACTCAACTCATCATGCTGCCATTATGTATAGGACCTACCTCCGTAGAGGCTTTTCCAACGCAATGACGTTAGATACCCATGTCACATTAAACCACGAAGTCACCCACATAGCAGCAGCAATGACACCGACAAGTGCGGCCCCCATACTGAATAATATGAGAAAAGAAATGTAGTGAAAGGAGGCATGCCTCACGTAGTGTCGATATTGGCAGGCATAGTCAAGTGCGGCGATAGGACCAGGAAGATTGAAGGGCAATGGATGGGGGGGAAGGTTTCTGAGTGAATCTAGCCATATCACTGGCCGATACTTAAAGGAAGAGGTATCGCCACCTCGGAAGAGGGTTCGAACGTGGTTTTTCTTCTTGGCTCGTGGTAGAATGGAGAACACGCGTAGAAGAAACGAGATTACAACCGCATTCAAAGGAAGAAAGATGGTTCTGAGCAGGATTAGCGTCGAGATACGTAAACTCTAGCCTCCACGTTTCTCAAGAAAAACGCAAGCTTCCTTCTCCCATACGGACGGTGATAGCCTAAAGGCCTCAAGAAGCTAATACAAGGAAGGCGAAATAACCTATCCCCTAACATGGATCCTCTCTGGTGTTCAGGTGCGAGGATTGTTTATAAGACTTGAACAGTATGATTATGGTTCTAATTACCATAGATTCAAACGTGCCTGAATGCGAGACGCACGCTAGTTTGAAATATATTGGGAATGAACACACACAGCGCTATCTCGCACAATGTGCTTCGCATGCGGAAAGTAAGACGTGCCGCAACTCAGTGGCAATGAAATATCATCAAATTCAAAAGTGAAGTACGCCACTGCACGACCACAAACTCAACAGGTAATGTTGGTCAAACGTGGTGAAAGAATCAAATTAAGTAGATTAGCAGCGCATACTAGAGTATAGAGGGTGATGGGGATCTCGAGTTAAGGCAGAACCTACCTACTTCTACCGTACTACATATAACGTGTCGGGAGTATAAAATGACTTTCAGTCTTTCTCTCCGTCGTTTCTGGTTAATTAGAGTGCCCACAACGACTGTGATCTTCAAGGGTTACAGCAGACCATGTCATTGTGTTACGACATTTTTGGCGGACTAGACGACGACGGAACAACTTTCGAAAGAAATCACTGCGTTTTCGCCAAACATTGTATGGGCCAGGAAATTTAGGATAGGTTTAATTTTGAAAATATCATGTGGTTTTCACAGATATCTTGAGTATGTAAATCTGGACAATCACAAGTGCGGTCAAGGTCAGGTATCGAGGGCTGAGAAATCAAGGATATACGTACTTAACAAAAAATCATTATTTATGGTATGTGAGATTTCGCGTGTGTGAAACGCCAGGTTTCGTGACCGCTGTTCTCCAACCTTTCTCTCTGCGACACTTGTGAAATGTCGCATTGCACACATAGGCTCGTGACCATCCCGACTGGAATTCTTGACAGTCGGGCTGGTACAGCTGAGTTTAAATTATTATGTATACGCGGTCTCACGGTCCTCCTGCCTGATATGGCAATTCGCTTCGCCCTTGCGCACCTCACGATCCTCCGTCTACCGTCATGGACATGTCGAATATCCAGCCGATGCGCTTATTTACAACAGTGAAATAGAACACACAACACTTAAATCTTCTCTGTTTGGCCACAAAGGCCTTATCGACGCATACAGTGACGAAACTTGAGTCTTGAGCATGACTCAAATTAATGGCAGAGTGCATCGGACAGGCGTCCAATGTCCCAGATTTTGTCTGGAGTGTTGTTAATTTATGTCTTCTATTACCAGTGAGATAACTCTCAAGCAAACCATCATAATGTGCTGGGAAATGCGTCGCGACGCGCCTTGTTGACCTGCACGTGCATATCCCGAATTACCATGTATGGTAGGAGCGCCGTGAGAACGCGTGTACATAGTAATTCAAAGTCAGCTGTACCGGTCTATTGCACACATTTCCGCTCCTCATCGTACATATTTCATGTCCTCATTGTCCACCTATCATGTCCCACTAAGCTATAAAGTCTAAGATATGGGACTTGGTGCTCAAAACTCATACCTCCGTCGTCGCCCTCAATGTGCCTCGTAAGTCGTCCGAGTAGTTCACTGACTGCGCTGCAACACCTAACAAACCACTGCAGACACGCCGATTCGACCCAAAACCTCGCCTTATTACGATCCCTCGTCGATCTCTGGAGGCCATAACACAGGAGAAAGCTAACCGTCGCATTCAAGCTGGATTCCCCAACCGCACTGACATTTCAAGATCCCCCAACTTACCGCCTGCTCCTCCGCATCTGTGTCCCTCCATCTACAGGGATTCTGGTTTATTTTTGGACAAGTCCAACAGTCGTTCTTGAGAAGTTTGTCGGCGATGCGGATGACTTTATGCGAGCCCCAGAGTGGGTCTACAAGACAATCCAGGGCATCAAGGCGTTCTGGAAACCCCGAGAGTACATGATCCAACCCATGCTCTTGTTGGCTGAGAGACAGGACAACACGAAGGCCAGATCTCGTGTTTGTGACTGGTGTGCTTATGCTTCGGTGAGTCTATTGCCCCGCTACTATCCAATTGCTTAAGTCATGATATGTAGGCGCCCATCTCCAACCAACTTTCCATTGAGCGTACACCATCCCGGAAAAAGGCGGTTATGAGGAATCACAGGAGCTACAAGCATCGTGCACACGACATGACCATGGAAGAATCTCAGTTGGCGCGTCGATTGCTTAACAATGATGGCCTTGGAACTCCTTTGAGGCGTAGAATTTAGATGCTCTGTACAGCTTGTGAAGGTGTTTATTCAATATGTACCCAACTTGGGAGGTTTCGCTAATACGAGCTGCAAGGAGAAATATGTTTTCCGACACGTCCTCTCAAATGCGTACACCTGACCATGCTTGCGAAGCTTGATTCCTTACAAGTTACTGCCTCCATCTACCGCCGAATCTAGGGACTGCTATTCACTTGCTTTGGCCGAGGATTAATGGTGCGGCGCCCAACAAAAGTAGGCGCTGCTGGCTGGACTCAAACCTGGGACCAAGCGGCAGTTCTTCCAAGCAAGGTGGCTGCACTGACGAAGGTGCAAGTTCAGGTAGACTCATAAAATAATTTCTATGATAGGCTACGCTATCCATCAGCTGGGAAGTCGCCACCAGCAACCAATTGCCCCCGCTGTTGGTTATTCATCTGCGCTTTAGGAGGCGCATCCGAGAATGGAGGTGGTCAAAACTCCTTTCTTCCCTTTCCTCATCGCTACGGATGGTGAGACAGCCTGTCTTTTTGCCACTCTGCGTACTCTGACAGATTATAGGCTTCATCTTCCGAACGAACTGTACTTTGTCACTGCGGGTCCTGTATGGGAGTGATGGCGGTGACGCCTCGAGAAAAACGCCAACATGAAGAGTGTGATCTGCGTGCTCAAAGTACCAACCGTCCCGGCTCATCTGCACGACGAGGATTAATGGCAGATATTGTCCCGCTCTCAGCACGCACTAAGAATAAACAAGCCAACCCGAATGCCACAGCGACAGGCGACACCTCCTCCTTCAGTGCGCCTGCGTCCGCCAATCCGTCTATGCCATCTATTCCTGAACTGCGGAACCCCCATGTTCTCGAGAATGAGCCTATCACGATCTCTTCTCCCCATCCTTTCCAGGATGACTTTGAACCTATTTCTCGACAAGACTCTGATCTCGATGACGAAGAGATCCTTCCCGAGCACCCATCCCTAGAGGAAGATGAAGACGTCTCCCAAGTGCCCTCTATCGTCAACCCCCCACTAGCTGACACACTGGATGATCCATACCAGTACCCAGCAGCCAATTCAACTTCGACAGCACTGCCAACGCCAACCGACATTAACCCTAATCCTATTGTTTACTACATCTATCTTCTGGTCTTTTGGTTACATGCGCAGTGCCACCTTCCCTTCCGAGCGTGTAATGTAGTGCTTGCATGTTTTGCACTCATCCTTCGAGCATCCAGCACTGTTTTCACCCCTCCGATGTACAGTACACTCCCATCTGCCATGACTGCTCTCAATGCCGACCCCATCATCAAAATTTGTCCTGTCTGTCCCAAATGCATGCGAGTTTTCCCTCCTGGAACACCTACAGGAACCGAGTGTTGCTCAAAGCCGATATACGTCACAACCGCTACACCAGCTCAACAGCGACAAGGGGCCACCAATCGAGAAGATCGCAAGCCAGTAATGCAATTCCCGTACAAATCACTTGAGGAGCAACTGGCTGTGATTCTTGCGAATCCTGGCGTTGAAGAGGAGATTGAGAGATCCATGGACAAGGTGAAATGTCCAGTTGATGGCGTCTATACGAGTATTTTCGATGGCAAAGTTTGTAGGGAGCTTCCTGCACATGGCGGCGGCCTCTTTTTCTCTCCGAGTGACGAGGAGCGCGCATCGGGAGAACTGCGTGTTGGAGTCTCACTGGGAGTAGACTGTTTCTCGTATCTTCGAAGCCAGATTGCTCCATCTCACACTTCCTGTCCAATGTCATACAGTATCGTCAATCTGCCTCCCCATCTGAGGTGAGCCGACAGCATCATTTCCTACCTCTTCATATATGATGTTACATTAGATACCGGACGTCAAATCTCCTTCTGTCAGGCATTATGCCAGGCCCAAAAGAAGCAGATGTTGATCAGGTGCACTACTTCATGCGTGTACTTGTAAACGAGCTGCTTCGTTTGTGGACCCATGGCATGGTGATTGTGACACCCAAGTACCCTCAAGGTCGTCGTGTGCGGGTTGCTCTGGTGGCAGTGGTCTGCGACAAACCAGCCGCTCATAAGCTTGGAGGCTTCGGATCACACAGTCACTCCTTCTGCACCAAATGCTGGGTGACACAGGAACAAAAGGCTTCACCGCAGTCTTTTACACCAAACGGTCTGTCACTTTTTTTCAGCCCTTTTCGAGTGCTGAGACTTGAGTAAGGTTTTATGCCTCGTAAAAACGAAGAGCAACATCAACTCCAGAGCAAATACCTTCTATGTGAGACCAAGACGGCCAGAGCGGAATTCGTCAAAAAATATGCCACTCGCTGGTCCGAGCTGTCGCGGCTGCCATATTTTGATATGTGCCGCATGATTGTTGTGGATCCTATGCATAATCTTTTCCTTGGTAAGGTCCATACTTTCAGCAATATCGGTCACGTCCCCTCACTCTCTAATTACAGGCGCTGTGAAAACACACTTTTATCGTATTTGGGTCCAACAAAATGTACTACATAAGAGCAAGGAACTTAGACGTCTGCACGAAATACGCGCCAATGTATGATCCTATCTATTACTATGTGGTCCTACTTATTGGCTCGTATCTAGCTTTCTATGCCTGCAAAGTTAGGTCGTCTACCAAGTTTAATAGGGGAGCCCGCAGGCGGGTCTCTTACTGCAGATCAATGGCTTCTTTTTGCCACAGTGGTTGCTCCGTTAGCGGTATGTGAGCCACCCTTAGCGCAGCCTTCCAATCTCTCATTCATTATCAGATTCCACAAATCTGGAAGGAATTTATGCCGACAACAAATTCTACCACTCCAAACTTTCTACAAAGTCGTGCATCGGAGATCACAGCAGCTCGTACGCAAGCACTTGCAACTGCACGAGCCACTGCAGCTGCCAAACGTGCAGTGGCTTCAGCAGACCGACCAACATCAAGCCGCCCTCAAACAAATCGTGTTCGGAGCACTCGTGGTCAGGTAAAGTCAACCTCAATTCACTGGGATCTCTTCTGACCGGAATTATCACAGGCTATGGATGAAGAAGTCAATGATAGTGACACAGAAGTTCGTCTTGACGCAGGCGCCATCGAAGACAGCGATGACGAAGAATATGGTCAAAAATCCCACACTGGTCCTTCTGCTCAAAAGCGTGCGCGTCGAGCTAAGGCCAATGAAATCACTCCAGAAGATGAGATGAGAGAGTCAAAACTTCATGCCAATGATCCCGGTAACTTCCTCAAGCTATGCATAGCACTCCAAATTCTTGTTTCACGAACCATTACAGAAGAAGACCTTATACGTGCTGATTCCCTTTTGCGATCCTACTGCATGGAACTTGTGCAGGTATGCCCCTTCTGCCCGATACTGAAAAGTTGCTCTTACTAAATCCTCATTCAGCTCCATGGCCCCTCCGTTATTCCGCCCAATCATCACTATTGTGTGCATACACCAGACGGTGTCCGTGATTACGGCCCTCTTCACGAGTTCTGGACCTTCCTGTTCGAACGCCTTAACAAGGTTCTCAAATCGTACAAAACCAATAATCATGGACGAGGAGAAATTGAAACCTCATTCTTCCGCGAGTTTCACCGCACAGTTCAGGAGACTCGACTGGTAAGATCATGGGTGCCTTAGATTCAACTATATCTGCTGACGCTCAGCAGCTCGGTCAGGCGGCTCGGTCTTCAGACACTTATCTCCAATCTCTAGCAGCTCAGATGTATAGAGCATCAGCTGACGATCGCGGTACAGTTCAGGCGTTGGCGCAAGACCTTGATGAAGCACAGGAGGCTGGTAAGTTGTTTGGAGCATATTTTCCCACTAGTTTTGCAAGTTAAAACTCATTTATAAGGTGGAATTGCCTTCAAGCTCAGTGATCGTGCCGAAACTTCCAGCATGCCATCGGAACTGTATAGCCTTGTCCTTAGGCACTTCGCTGATCGGCTGGGGCTAGGCAAAATTCATTCACAAATTACTTTACCAACGCAGCCTTCAAGACGTCCTCTGATATCGCAAGCGGTCTTTTTTGATCATGTCACCATAGACCAGGACCAATATGCCTCTCTGCGTCGCCACCAATCTCGTGCGGACTCCACAGTTGCCATTTCAGTTGGTGTGGGACGTCATTGGGTTGGCGAATTACAGGACATATTTCTTCTTGACCAGCCAAGCACTGGTCGGGCAATGTTCGGTCGGGTACGGTGGTTTTCACCGGTAGATTCAGAGAATGCTCTGTGGCGACAATTGTACGTGTTACAGATCTCACAGCCATGGTCAAAGACTAATCAATCTGTTACATTGATAGCTTGCCTGCCACGGTTCAGCTATGGCATCGTGGCTGCTACCTCCAGCCCCACGAAAACGGTCCTGCAGCACTAATAGCCCTTGAGAACATCATCTGTTGTGCAGTCTGTGCTGACGTCGTTGTTGACGATATACCTCTCTGGGCAACCATACTCCGTAAACGGGCAAGTCCTTCATTCAGCGTTGTATACACATTTCTAACAGCTTCACAACAGTGAAATCAGAGTCCACCATGTACTAGTGCTACTCATCGTCCTCATTAGAGGACTCTGAATCGTAGTCTGCAAGATATTCATCATCAGCCTCGTCCAAGTCCTTCAAGGGTACCTTTAGGTTGAAGATGCTATATTCAGTAGGATTCCTTGCTGTATCCAAGTCTTCGTGGAATGTCCGTGTCGCCCAGCCGGTGTTGACGCACGAGGTGAAAGGCATCACCTGGCGCTTTTTTCTTGTGACCTTGCGAGGTGGGTCGTCGTTTATGTTGTCGAAGTGACAGGAGAAGCGAGGAACCTTACTTGCCGTCGGGCTCCAGACTTCCCCCTTGGGTTCATTTCGTTCAAACTTATCAAGTCGTAAGTAGATTTTCATGAGCTATTGACCAGCGTTAACTTGATTTCTAGCTGAACAACGACAATAATTACTTACCCAATGGCTCCTCCATCTCTTGGGCCGAACCTCAAAGCCCCTATTTTTGCCAATGTTCTTCTCACGGTGTTTCTTGAATTCGCTCAGGGGGACTTTGCCAGCATCTGGGCATTTCGAACTCATCCAATCAGTCATGATGAGGTTCTCAATACCCACGGTATTCTCTTCCCCGTATTCAGCTCGGAATGATATGGTTTGCTGACGACGAACTTTGGCTTTCTATATCAGGTTCGTTCATGAGTTGGCCGCAACTAGACATTGGAGCAAATACCGCAGTCTTTCGGTTACGATGCTTGGCCGAGTCTTTGTGGGCAGCCGCTTTACCCTGCTTAGTTGGAGAGTTCTGAATTCCATAGTCGCGTCGAAGAGTACTAAAGTGGGTGGTTGCAACCTTCTTGATACGGTCACCAGTGAGCTCATGGAAGGGAATACCACAAGTCGGTGTGCGCTACAGAATAAGGTGAGTCTTTGACATCACACTCCCTTGTCAATCGATAGCTTACCTGCTCTTGGTCCTGGACCAGTTTTATCACCTGATCGATGTACGCAACATCTACACTCCCTGTCGCCGCACCAAATTGCCACTTGGGATTCCAGAGGCGGGCACGATCTGGATCATTGGCATATCGAAAAGGTTCACCATTCTTGAGAGCATGCAGGAGTGTGGGTTTTGGCTTGTTCCTGCTTGCCCCATCGTCATCCCTCAAGCCTAGCAGATTGAACATGACACGCCTGGTCGCGGCCTAATGGACGAGTGAGACGTATGTCCAAGGTATAGTCGTCAGACAAGCTCAAGGTGCTGCATGGCTACTCGGAAAGCGTACATTACCAGCCACTACACTGGTGCCCCCATTGGACAAGTTTGCGAAGCTCAGGCTGTTGTTCTATGAATGACTTATGTCAGGACGTGAACGGACCTCACGTAGAAGTTCAGAAGGCATACATTACCAGCCATAGCATTGGAGGGGCTGTGAGGTGTGTTCGCAAAGCTCAGTCCACCATTCTAGGAATAGCTGACATCAGGATTTCATAGAGGGAGCATTGAAATCACCAAGCAGGCGTACATTATTGGCCGCTGTGCTGGGGGTTCCATTAGGCACGCCCACAAAGCCAAAAGAACCACTCTAGAATTAGCTAACGTGAGTAACGCACATCATGCAAAAACTCTACAACCGCCTCACATGTCCAATAGGCAGAGGTATCTGATGGTTCGTCTGCACACAGTGAGCAGAAAGTCGGTTGCAAAGTCATCGCCTTCACTCACGACATTGCCCTGATTGGGGGCACCAAATGGACTCGGCGACGCTGGGTGCTGTTGCTGAGACACAGCCGTAATTGGTAACTGTTCTATTGTAATTTTAGAGGAGCTAAAGACGACTTAAAAATGCCTGCTGGTTATAGCCTTGCGAGTTGGGGTTGAAAGGCTGCTGCTGCTCAGGTTGAGAAAATATCCAGGGAGTGGATGCGTTTGGCTGTGACATGATGCGAGGTGCGCGACGAGACCAATTTCTTGTCATTCTTTGTCTAATGCGCGTTGCAGCCTCAAAGGAGATTTGCGAACACCTTGTGCTGCCCCCCATCCATCCTCCATTCTGCATCACCAATGTTCCGAATTCCAAATATCAATTTCAGTGGAACTGCGTGTGTGTTGTCGCAATTCCGACAGCCGACAAATTAATGCCAGAGCTTCCAAAGCTCTAGCTCTTCTGACTACTTGATAATGGCCCTCTTATATCGATACCTCCAATGACAAGTGTTTTACAATCTCACAAGCAAGTATCATACAGTGCAGCCTAATTTACGTGAACGCGATGAGGAACAACGCGTCATGCAGATAATGGTATATGAGAGCACGCATTAATCACGGCTTGAAATGTCCGAGATTGCCCACATATCACGCGATGGATGCTTCGCATATCCCATATATCCAGCCGTGATATTAGGCGTTGCAAAGGAATATCTACCGTTGACATATGGCGTTTCCGGCACGAAGAAATCTCGGAAATACGAGATATCCAAGCCCATGATCAGCGAACAATAATGTTACATCGATCCTGATGCATGATATCAGAGATGTTCGAACGTGATATATCCATGAAATAAGTCATATCAAGAGTATACCCACACCCTCGATATTTCGTAGGAAACGCAGTGAATATAAGGATATAGTCATCACGAGACGAACGCTAGTCTCAAGTAGTCGACATGATAGTATGGTTAATATGTTCCTCTTTCAGCTCTAGCGTCCATAGCGACCTGTCATAAATAGCGTCTAGATGAGCTATTGGGGGACGAACAGTGTGACACTCTGGAGAGTACTTTAATTCAGAT
>Ga0247737_1000900_pt1 | contig 12546 bp, 10 predicted proteins | sample UWRJL028104C2_FD_180937 | JGI IMG/M metagenome (GOLD analysis project Ga0247737, IMG submission 180937) | Plant litter microbial communities from Arlington Agricultural Research Station in Wisconsin, United States - UWRJ-L028-104C-2 | ecosystem: Environmental > Terrestrial > Plant litter >...
ATGTAATTGATAGACCGGAACTAATGTTCCGCGGATATTGCTTAAGCCAACCAAACAAGCGGGAGCGTTGGGCACCGACGCAACAGGTGTATCGACAAAGATTGCACAAAAGCATTTAGCGCTCACAATAAAAGAGTAAGCGCCTATGCAAAAACCAAGAAAAGGTTCGGGTGGTAATTCATCAATAAGTTTATTTTTTGCATCAAGAAATTCAGCATCAAATGCAGTGTTTTGCAAACGCGTTAATGCATCAATAAGATTCTGCTCAAGTACTTCCTGGCTTATTGTTGTGTTTAGAAAATCCCGATTCATTTTTTGTTCTCATATGCACAATAACGCTACGACGCTATTAAAGCGCCGCAATTGTGTCGATTATTTGATCTTGGGTATAGGGTTTGCTGATCATTGCTTTGCCGCCTTGCAACTCACCCCAAACACGATCAGCACGCTGATTTTTGCTCGTCACAAAAACGACGGGAATGTTTGATAAATCTTTATCACCGGTAATATTTCGACATGCCTCAAAGCCGTCCACACCGTCCATAACAACATCCATTAAAATTACATCAGGCCGGTAAGTTTTTGCTTTGTCGTAAGCGTCTTGCCCATTAGTAGCCGTTATTACCTGGTAACCGGCATCGGAGACAATTTCTTTTAAATGTTGCAACTCAACAGGTGAGTCATCCACAATCATAATGCGATTATGCTTCATTATTTTTCTCCACAGTTTTAGTACGGACTTTCTGAATATTCAGGTGTTTTTCGGTGACTTCTTTAAATTCATTGTGATTAATAGGTTTTGTTAAATAAGTATCGCAGCCCGCTAAAATACCTTTGAGCTTGTCGAATTTCGATGAGCGACTGGTTAGCATAACCACCGGCGTATTTTTATTAAGTTTGCTACGCCTGATCGTTTTACAGGCGACATAGCCGTCCATACCAGGCATGACCACATCTAAAAATATAACGTCGTATTGTTCTGTTTCGGCAGCCTTTACGGCGGCTTCTCCATCCTCCACCAAATTTAATCTTGCGTTCAGCGCATCGAATTGAATTTTCAATTGGCGACGTACTGCGAGACTGTCGTCAGCCACTAATATTTTTAATCGTTGTTCCTGCTGCGGACTATTCATATTTTTAGCAAGATTTATAGCTTTCAGAGTTTTTACAGCAGCCACCGAAGGCTCAGTCTCTGATCCTATTTCAAACTCGGGGTAATAATGTAAATGACGAATCGTGTAGTTATCTAAAGACTGTAATAACTTGGACGGATTAATGGGCCACGAGATCGTAAACTCCGAACCTGTTTCAGTGGAGGGCGTGATTTTTGAAATTTTGAGCACAGGTTTGCGCTGCTCATTAGTAATGAGTGCAGACAGTCTATGCCAGCAATGAACCGCGTGAGTACTGTGGAGGTTAACTACGTAAATGTCCGCATTTGCTGCACTGGACAAATCACCCAATGAGCTATTTTCACTAACGACTTTTAAGTGATAGCTACGCGGCCTGTAACGTGTGATCGCGAAAATACGCGAGAATATTTCCAAGTCATTAGCGTTGGCACCCACCACCGCTACTTGAAATAATTTACCTGGCTGCTTAGCAGTAGATACTTGGGCTGACATTATTGAACTCTCCAATTTGCATTAACCTGCACCTTAGAAGTATTCCTTTTCCACCAGGCTTTGAGGACCATTATAAATAACTGCGTGTACAAATATGTAGTTTGCAAGCATGAGTTTAGAACAGCAACAGTGTCAGGCAATCGGAATTTTAAAATGAAGATTTTTGTGCAAAAAAAATTATTTCCACGACAAATGTCGCGCAAATGATTAATGCGACACATTAGTTTTTTGAAGCGCCAAAAGATATTTTCACGATTTTTTTATAAAAAATAATTTTCAGCCATTACATAGAGTTAATGGCTTTCTTGTATGTAGTTCACAATTTTTATTTAAATATTCGCTTATTCAAGTCTCCATCTTTATAACGCGAAATTTGAAAAACTTATTAGAAATTAATCTATTAGTTTCTAATTTGAATAACTAGAATCCATACACACAGCGGAAATTCTTTGTAGCATGGATGCAGCAAAAGATTTCCCAATAATTATTCATTTAGATTGCACGAGGTAGTTCCCCATGGAAATGGAAGCAAGTTACAACTGGTTTCTAGTGTCCCTTTCATTTTTGATTGCTGTATTTGGTTCATTCACTGGACTTCAAATTACCAACGGCATGAAATCTTCAGCAGCAGGCCCTTCTTTATTATGGATAGTGGCCGCTGCCGTTTCTTTAGGTGGTGGTGCAATCTGGACGATGCATTTTATCGGCATGCTCGCTTACCAAGTGCCTATGGATATAGGTTATTTGCCGGGGCCAACCTTTGCTTCATTAGCTCTTGCAGTTGTTGCTGTTGGAATCGGTATATATATCGCGGTGAGTGGAAAATTGTCAGCTGTGCGTTTAATAGGCGCAGGATTATTTACCGGTCTCGGAGTTGCTGGTATGCACTATCTGGGAATGGAAGCCATGGTGATGCCTGGAGGCAACATGGTTTACGACAAATCATTAGTAGGAGTTTCATTAGCAATTGCAGTAGTCGCAGGAACTGTAGCACTTTGGTTAGCAGTAAATCTAAAAGGCACCCTGATTATGTTAGGTAGTGCGGTGATCATGGCTGTTGCGGTTTGCGGTATGCATTATACGGGCATGGCAGCAATGAAGATGGTTCACAATCACGATGTCGATCAAACCATTATTGAAAACTCAATGACTCCCATGACAATGGGTTTATTTATTTTTTGTGCAAGTATGTTTTTGCTGGTTATCTGCCTGATTATGTCCCTCAATCAATTGAGCAATAAAGTTTACGATGAGTTGCAAGAAGATGTAATTACAGGCGACGTGACGCGGTAAAAGAAACTACGTAAAAAAAGGATGTTCAATTTCTTAATTATTTTAGCTACTTAATTATTTAATAAACAGGAGTTACTGTGAAAATTTTATTGTTTGCCTCAGCCTACAACGGAATGTGTCAACGCGTGCATCGGGAATTGGAAGCCGAACAATACACTGTTTCAATTGAGTTATCTGCTAATGAGCAGCAGATGATTCACGCCGTTGAAAGTTTTCAGCCTGATTTAATTATCTGCCCTTTTTTAAAACACGCCGTGCCCGAAAAAATCTGGCGTCATCATTTATGTCTTATAGTGCATCCCGGTATTGAAGGCGATCGTGGGCCATCATCGCTTGATTGGGCGATCAACAGTGAAGCAACAACTTGGGGCGTCACGCTGCTACAGGCGGATGCTGAAATGGATGCTGGTGACATATGGGACAGCCAAACATTTCAATTAAGAAGTGGCGCAAAGGCCAGCATTTATCGTCGGGAAGTTATCGCGACCGCAGTAAGGATGATTAAAAATGCATTAGAAAATGCTTTTAAAAATTCTGATTTTAAACCTCGTCCGCTCGATTACCAAAACCCCCATGTTAAAGGGAAATGCTTACCACTTATGCGTCAGGATTCGCGCAAAATTGATTGGGGAGTGGAAACTACTGAAGCTATAGTGCGTAAAATTAATACCGCCGATAGCTTCCCCGGGGTGCTCGACTCTATTGCTGGAAACGATGTATTTTTATTTGGCGCAAAAGCTGAGTATTCACTTTACAGCGCAATCCCCGGAGAAATTGTAGGGCATCGCGATGGTGCTATTTGCCGCGCGACAGTGGACGGTAGTGTCTGGATTCGCCAATTAAAAATGGCGCAACAGGCTGACCGCAAGTTTTTTAAATTGTCCAGCATGCAAGCTATTACTCAGCAATTCACTAACCCCGAACAATTTTCAAATTTGACAGCCATTAGTTCGCGTATTCAAAATGATATTAAAATCGAAATTCAGAATGCGGTGGCTTATATCTCGTTCGATTTTTACAACGGCGCAATGAATACCGAACAATGTCATGATCTACTCGCACGTCTGCGCGAAATTCGCCAGCGCAATGATATTCGTGTTGTGGCTTTATTGGGCGGTGAAGATTTTTGGAGTAACGGAATTCATTTGAATTGCATACAGGCTGCTGTTGACCCGGGGCGTGAGTCCTGGCGCAACATTAATGCTATTGATGATGTGGTCTACGAAATAATTTCCATGAGTAACAAATTAACTGTGGCCGCACTGCGTAATAATGCGGGAGCAGGTGGAGCCATCATGCCGCTGGCATGCGATAAAGTGATAGCACGCGATGGTATTGTGCTCAATCCTCACTACCTTACTATGGGCCTATTTGGCTCAGAGTATTGGACTTATCTATTACCCAAACGTGTTGGCGACGCCAAAGCAAAAGAACTTATTGAAAGTTGCATGCCAGTGCTCGCATCTCAAGCTAAAAAATTAGGAATGGTTGACAAAATATTACCGGAAGATTGGGGTCAATATCACCAGCTACTTCAACACGAGTGCGAGGCACTTGCCGAAGATGAAAATTATTACCCTACGCTTGCTCGCAAGCAGTATTCGCGCCTGCAAGATGAGTCGGTGCGGCCACTCGAATCCTACCGCCAAAATGAATTATTGCGAATGAAAGCCATTTTCGACAATCCACAAAGCGAATACCATCAATTGCGTTATAACTTTGTTTACAAAGTGAGTTGCGCACAAACGCCTGCTCGGTTGATCCACCGCAATCAGGCGTTAAAAGTAGCGCAAACAGCTTAAAAAGATTTTTATGTCTTCGAAGTGAGAGCACTGAGAATATGCCGATGCCTTTGTTGTTTTCAAAGAATCCCTTTTTAAATGGATTCTTTAGCAACAATTATTACAGGAAGAATTAATCAAACGAATTTGAACGCAATTATTTTAGAAAGGATTTTGTGAAAGGACTTTTTATTCAGGATGAATATTTAAAGGATTTATTTTTAAAAAAGGAGTTGAGGGATTTTTAATCACAAACCCAATAGTTGTTTAACATCATCAACCTGATGTCCCTCGTGTAAACAACGACTTAATAGTTCGCCCAGAAATTGATTAATCTGCAATTTTTCGTCGGCGTGATACATCGACTGGTTCGGGTATTCATAACGCGGACGCAGACGCTTATGCCCTTCCCATGCAAGAACTTCTGCTAATTTTGCATCGTGATACATACGCACCGTAAGGCGCGGCATACGCAGCCAACTTGAAACATTGGCAATAGTGGTTTGGTGTAATTGTAAGGTCGTTGTATAAGGAGAACGCTCAAGGATCCGCAACTGATGTAACCATTGCTGTTCACCACGGCTCACCATGAAACGATATTCATCACCACTCTGTTCTTCCGCAGGTTTATCAAAGTGTTGCCTTAATATTTTTTGCAGACGCAAATAATTGGTTTCGCACTCCGCCATTTGCAATGGCAAATCAACCTTATAACGTTCCCGGTAAGTAACGTAAGTTGGTTGAGGCTTGGCGACACGCAATGTAAACATAAATTAAATCAGTGAAATAACATTAATAAAGAAACAATCCGTGAAACAAAAAAATGATCATCCGGAGCCTGGTTATTGCCAAGCAATAACATTTAATCAGCTCGCCTACAAGTCATTGAATGCCAAGTGCCCCATTCAAAACACTTTTTTGCATGTGTTATATGAAGTGTTAGCCAGACTGGAACGTAAGTCAATCGCCAAAAACGATTTATTATGTGCCGTGATCTTTGCGTAAACGCTCGCGATTCATTTGCAACCATTGTAAGCAAATCAATGCTGCAGCGTTATTAAAACGGCCGTTTAATAACTCAGCAAAAACGTCTTCAGCCGCAAAGTTATGTAAACGTATATCCTCATTTTCATCCGCCAAACCATGAACACCCCCAGCCTGGCTTAAATCACACAAGCAGCAAAACAGGTAAAGTTTCTCATCACTACCACCAGGGCTGGATAAAAAGTTACAAATATATTCCATGTAATAAGGCGTTAACGACGCCTCTTCAAACAATTCACGACGCGCAACCTCTTCTGCAGACTCACCTTTTTCCACCATGCCCGCCACTACTTCGTAACACCATGGCCCTGCCGCCTCTCTGAGAGCGCCTACTCGAAATTGTTCAATCATGCCGATTAAATCATGCACCGGATCGTAAACTACTACAGCAACTGCATCCCCGCGAATGAATACTTCCCGACCAATATCTTTGCTCCATCCACCCTTAAATAATTTATGGCGTAGCGTAATTTTTTCTACACGAAAAAAACGTTTATAGAGTTCTTCTCGTGTAACAACTTCAACATCGTTGCCGTCAAATTCTGGTTTTTTAATCATGATTTTCTGAGTTGATTTATTTTTAGTTGAGTTGTTGATCGCCCCCCCCTCCCAACCTCCCCCTTGGCAGGGGGAGGAGCTAGAATCTCTCTCCATTTAATTTCAGCGTGAAACTTTACTCCCTCCCCTGACAAGGGGAGGGTTGGGGAGGGGTGCATTTTAAAAATCAAACCTTGTGATAAAGCTCTGAGCCTTTTGCCAAAAACTCTCTGGATTTCTGTTGCATCTCTGCTTCAACATCAATAATTTTGATAATGTCTTTATCACCAATCACAGAAATATCAGTACCATTTTTTGCAGCGTACTCGCGCACTTCTTGCGTGATTTTCATGGAGCAAAATTTCGGACCACACATTGAACAGAAGTGCGCAACTTTCGCTGAATCTTTTGGCAAGGTTTCATCGTGATATGAACGCGCAGTATCCGGATCTAGACCTAAATTAAATTGATCTTCCCAGCGGAATTCAAAACGAGCTTTAGATAATGCGTTATCGCGTAATTGCGCACCTGGGTGGCCTTTCGCCAAATCTGCAGCGTGCGCAGCAATTTTGTAAGTGATGATACCGTACTTAACATCATCCTTATTAGGCAAACCCAAATGTTCTTTTGGAGTAACGTAACACAACATCGCGCAACCGTACCAACCAATCATTGCAGCGCCGATGCCGGAAGTAATGTGATCGTAGCCCGGAGCAATATCCGTTGTTAGTGGGCCAAGCGTATAGAATGGTGCTTCATCGCAAACCTCTAACTGCTTTTCCATATTCTCTTTAATCAAATGCATAGGTACATGACCTGGGCCTTCAATCATGACTTGCACATCGTGCTTCCAGGCGATTTTAGTTAACTCGCCAAGTGTTTCCAATTCGCCGAATTGCGCTTCGTCATTTGCATCGGCAATTGAACCGGGACGTAAGCCATCACCCAATGAAAAACTTACATCGTAAGCTTTCATGATTTCGCAGATATCTTCGAAATGCGTGTAGAGGAAATTTTCTTTGTGATGCGCCAAACACCACTTCGCCATAATTGAACCGCCGCGCGATACAATTCCGGTTACGCGTTTTGCAGTGAGTGGAACATAACGCAATAAAACACCGGCGTGAATGGTAAAATAATCTACGCCCTGCTCTGCTTGCTCAATTAATGTATCGCGAAAAATTTCCCAAGTTAAGTTTTCTGCAACACCATCTACTTTTTCCAGCGCTTGATAAATCGGCACAGTACCGATAGGCACGTGTGAATTACGAATAATCCACTCACGGGTTTCGTGAATGTTTTTACCGGTGGATAAATCCATTACCGTGTCTGCACCCCAGCGCGCACCCCAGGTAAGTTTTTCCACTTCTTCTTCGATTGAAGATCCCAACGCAGAATTACCAATATTTCCATTAATTTTCACCAGGAAATTACGTCCAATAATCATTGGTTCAACTTCGGGGTGATTGATATTAACGGGAATAATCGCACGACCTCGGGCGACTTCGCTGCGCACAAATTCCGGTGTAATTTCATCTGGAATACTTGCACCAAAACTCATACCCGCGTGTTGCTGATTTAGAATGCCGAGTTCGCGAGCTTGCGATAGCGCCATATTTTCACGAATGGCAATGTATTCCATCTCTGGTGTAATAATTCCACGTTTTGCGTAATGCATTTGCGACACATTCATGCCCGGTTTTGCACGCCGCGGTTTGCGAGTTAAATTAAAACGCAATTTTGCTAACGTGGGATCATTTAAACGTGAATTAGTAAATTCGGAGTGGCTATCTTCTAAAATCTCGGTGTCATTTCGCTCTTCAATCCACGCCGTGCGAACGTCTTGCAAACCAGTTCGTAAATCGATTTTTACTTTTGGATCTGTGTATGGGCCAGACGTGTCATAAACACGCACGGGAGGATTTTTTTCACCACCAAAATCAGTAGAAGTATCCGCCAGCGTAATTTCACGCATAGGCACGCGAATGTCAGGACGCGAACCTTGCACATACATTTTTTGCGAGCCCGTAAAAGGTTGCACTGATGCCTTATCGACTTCTGCACTCTCGCTCAGAATTTTTTCTACGCTGGTGTTCATAAGATTTTCTCTTTGTTAAAAATAATTTTTCTCTAAGCTTTCGGCCCAGCCCTCTAGCTGCACGCGCCGCCCGAGGGTGGTGAGAGGTATGGCTAATAAAATTTATAAAAATGATGAACAGGGCCGGAGCCATGTCCAATATTCAATTCATTTGAATGCAACAATGCATTGTGTAAATAATCTTTCGCTTGCGCGACCGCATCGTGTAAAGATAATTTTTTTGCAAGGCCCGCCGCAATTGCCGATGCCAACGTGCATCCTGTACCGTGCGTGTTTTTGGTAGCAATGCGCGGTGCCGAAAACAAAATTTCTCCATCACACGTTAAGAGAAGATCTGTCGCCATTTCTCCTTCACCATGACCACCCTTCATTAATATCGACTGCGCGCCTAATGCCAATAAATGTTGCGCCTGCAGCTTCATCTCTGCCAGATCTTTCGCAACAGGCTGATTCAAAAGCGCAGCAGCTTCTAATAAATTGGGCGTTAAAATAGCGGCGCGCGGAATTAGTTTTTCAATCAAAATTTGGATGGCGTCTTCCGCTAATAATCGGTCGCCACTGGTAGCGACCATCACCGGGTCCAATACCAACGGAATATGCGAATATTGTGTAAGGGAATCAGCAATTGCTGCAATAATATCTGCAGTCGCCAACATTCCCGTTTTAATCGCGCCAACTTGAATATCGCTTAAGACAGACTGAATTTGCGCTTGCACAAATTCCGGCTGAATGGGAAAAACTCCCTGGACACCCAAGGTATTTTGCGCAGTCAGCGATGTAATCGCCGAGCATCCGTAAACACCCAGCGCAGCAAAAGCTTTTAAATCTGCTTGAATACCAGCACCGCCGCCGCTGTCACTGCCAGCAATCGTCAAGGCGATAGGTGTTTGGATATGTATGGTCATTAGGTTTCCGCTGTAAAGCAAAAGGCGCGGAATTGAGAGGTGCGGGCGGGCCGCTAAATAAAGCTCTCGTTCCCTACGCCGGTACTAACCGGATCAGGTCTGCGGGTATATCTCAGCTTTGGTCAAATCCAAAGCACCCCGACAAGAAGCTTTGCAGTCTAGTGAAATTGCCTGTTTGAGTAAAGAAACCTTTCGATATTGGAGGCTCAATTTGTCGATGCGACAACCAGATGGAATTTGTATTACCTCATTACAGCAATATTGTTTGCTCAGCAAAAGCTCCGACACAGCAAGTGTATTAATTTTGCACATAGATATGACGCGCTAAACATCCATGACCAAACCCACCCAATCCTGCTTACATTTGTAACTACAAGCCCAAGTCACAAGTGTTTACCCTTTTTAACCAGTTGAAGAGCCACAAAGCTCGACCAGCCACAGCCAACCCGCTAAACTCGGCCTTTTTACATGAATCCAAATAGTGCCTTGCCGCGTCTAAGTTATGGCATAAACTGATCTGCTGCTCATCTATATATTTACCTTATGTTGGAATTTTTACCTCGGGATTTTTTATGAAAGAGTCGTTTTCTATGAAAAAGTCAAAGCTTTACCTAGCTATTGGTTTACTCGCGTTAGCCCCATTTGGTGCGAGTGCAAATAGCTTGCAAGAAATTTATGAACTCGCATTAAAAAATGATGCGCAATTAAAAGCCGACAAAGCAGGTTATGAAGCGGATAAAGAGCTAGGCAATATTGCTCGCGCGGGTTTATTACCACAGATAAAAGCAGATTATTCTGCATACGATAAAACGGATACAGATACTACGTATCGCATCCCCACCCCAGAATCTACAAAAAATAGTAATTCAAAAACGACCGGCTGGAACGTTACATTAACTCAGCCTTTGTTTGATTTATCTGCATGGTACGTTTACAAGCAAGGCCAAAAATTAAGCGAACGTGCGGAAGCACAATTCGGTGCTGATCAACAAAGTTTGATAGTCCGCGTTGCTACCGCTTATTTCAACGTGCTGCGTACAGTTGACGAACTTGAATCCACCATTGCGGAGCAAAATGCGTTTGCTCACCAACTTGATCAAGTCAAACAACGTTTCGATGTAGGCCTAACAGCCATCACCGATGTGCACGAAGCACAAGCTGCTTACGACAGCGCAGTTGCGGCCACTCTGGAAGCACGTGGGCGTTTAAGTATTAGTTATGAAGCGTTAGAGGTTCTAACAGGCAAAGCAGAAGATCAAATCGCTCCTCTCTCGAATACTTTCCCCGTTGTTAACCCTACACCAGCAGATCGTGCCGAGTGGGTTAATTTCGCTCTGAAAAACAACTACAGCCTTAAAGCAACAAAATTGTATGCCGACTCTGCAGACAAAAATGCGTCTGCAGCACGCGCGGAACATCTGCCTACTGTGAATGCAAACTTGGGTTACAACAAATTTGATGCTGATGGCAAGGAAATTAATGTTCCGTTTGACCAAAGAAGAGAAGGTAACACTGTGAGCATTGGTGTAAACATTCCAATTTTCAGTGGATTGCGCACTTCGAGCACTGCTCGTCAAGCTGTAGCACAAAGCCTGCAAGCACAAGAACAATTTAACAGCGCTCAACGTAGCACTATTCAAAACGCTCGCACTTTGCATTTATCAGTAGAAACAGATGTAGCCCGCACTGCTGCTCGTAAACAAGCTACTGTATCTAACCAAAGTGCCCTTGAGGCAACTCAAGCTGGTTATGAGGTAGGTACACGTAACCTTGTTGAAGTTTTACAAGCGCAAAGCAAGCTTTATCAAGCACGCCGTGATTATTCCAATGCATTATACGACTATGTGATAGATACCATTAAGTTGCGTGAAGTTGCGGGTTTATTAACTCCTGCGGACGTTCAGGAAGTAGACAAGTGGTTACAGACTGGTGCGCCGGTTAGTCGCGCTAAATACGAAAAGTAATTTTTGTGTAACGTAAAAAATAAAAAACCGCGCACTGCGCGGTTTTTTTATAGCTTGAAAAAAGCATCTACATTTTTAAGAATTAACATACGGTTTTACATAAACACATTTACTAATAATAAAACTCACATCAATTCAATTTTATCGCAGTAAAAATACCAAATTAATCATCACCAAAGCGTAAAGTAATTGTAAAACCGATCAAGATCACACTGTAACGTTTTTTTACAATTTACTGTCACGTAAAAAAGCACTTAGCGCACATCACTCAATAATATTATTTACTATTTGCAAGACCATTCCGTAGTAACGAATGCGAAATCGATTTATTTATTCACTCCATCATAGAAAGGAACATAAAAATGAAAACCTTTTTCGTTCGTGCATTAAAAGCTATTGCTGTGGGTGCTGCATTGCTCATTAGCATTGGAAGCCTCGCGCAAGAAATTCAAAAACCTATAAAAAATAGTGCAACCACCTACACAGTAAAACCTGATTATCGTAAATGTGCTTTTCCAGTTTGTGGCGGTTGGTATCTTACGCCGGTCAACCAATATTCTTTACAGCTTGAAAATGATGATGAAGCTTACCAACACTCTCTACTGCTACCTAACGCCATTTATGTTAGTAGCATTAATTATAGAGCGCTCGGTTTAACCGCTACACAAATCAAGGAGCTTGAAGCTATTCTGCGCAGCGGACAAGGCTTACTTGCGGGTAACGTAGTTGGCCTTGCATCCTCCGCAAACTTGGCGGGCAATACCTTAGTCGCTCAAGCAGCCTGGACTAGCCCGACTAAAACTGCGCCGGTTGGAACTTACTTGAAAGTATCAAGCTCTGGCATAGTCTGCATTACTACTCCATGCCCTTATTTCACGGCTCAGCTGATAAACAGCACCTATTCTACAAATTTCCATGAACTCACTTTTGAAAAAGCGGAGTTGGATCGTGAGCAAGAAGCGCGTGCATGGCAAGCGGTGAGTAGTGAGGGGTTAGTGTTAACCGGTGTGAGATTTATTTCACAAGGTCAGGTAGGAACTGGAACAGGCATCAGTGCAACTAAAGTATTTTTTCCATTTCCTGGCAAGAAATCAATTTATTAATTTTTCTCTTAGCTGAAAAAAATAGCTCTCCTGAAAAGGGGAGCTATTGATAATATTGACTTGACTGTTTTGCAACTAGCATTCAGTAACTCTTAAATTTTCGGTATAAAAATTTTCAAAAAAATAGATATCCTGGAAGTTAAAATCGCCTCAACTCATTTAATTTACTTAGTGTGCTAATAACTATAAGAACCTT
>Ga0247737_1000901_pt1 | contig 12536 bp, 7 predicted proteins | sample UWRJL028104C2_FD_180937 | JGI IMG/M metagenome (GOLD analysis project Ga0247737, IMG submission 180937) | Plant litter microbial communities from Arlington Agricultural Research Station in Wisconsin, United States - UWRJ-L028-104C-2 | ecosystem: Environmental > Terrestrial > Plant litter >...
CAAAACTGCAAAATTTGATTGGTGGAGTTTGAAAAAGGACCCCCCTTTTTGCAGAACTTACAAATTAAAGTTTGAAATTGGTTCAAATAGATCAACACTGGCGAAGCTGCAAGGTCATTAGGTAGGAACAAATGATCTAGTCCCCTTGCAGACTTACAAAGTTCCAGCTGTCCTGAATTGTGTTTCTTCCGACTTATCACTCTGAATGTGTTCTAAAGCTCATTAATAATGTCATCCATAAATCTCAACTCCCATAAAATCACAAAAGCTAATCGCAGAAGTCCCTGTTCAAGTTAACTCGCCACCTAATTTCAGCTGTGTTTGGCGGGCCAATGTGACAACAGAAGAGCGATGGTTATGCATTATCAGCTAAACTCATGAATTGCATTCGGATTACCTTTTGCTTTTTTCTCAGTCATTATAGGAGAAGAGGTTTAGAATCACCGTATTATGATGTGAGCTACTAGAAATGGGTTTCACGATGGCAATATGATCGGTCCCTAAATTGCGCTCATGTCAAATGAAAAGCTCTTGTCTTCAAGAATCTTAAACTTATGAAAGAGATGCTCTAGATCGATAGAGCATCCACCCAAAAGTCATGCTCAAAACGACGACATAGACATTTTCCTGAGTTACAGATACGTCACTCGACCGGCATGCTTACAAATCCGGCCCCTTGATGTCGATCCCCCACCGTTGGGACATTCTTATAGATGAACATAGCCGCAAGATCTGTTATCAAATAACATGCGCATTTAATTCCTGTTCAGTGGTTTCTTCTCTCTATAGGACAGTTTCTGTTGGACGGCATGTTATCACCGCAGGAGATGTCGCTTGATAAGATAAACTCTGGAGGCTATATTCCACTGTCCAATAAATCAGCTCCTACAGTTCCAGTTCATCGCAAACCTATATGGCGACACGCCATTCTTGGAGCATTAGGCTTCGCCGCATTGACTATTCTGACTCTCTTCCATGGCTCAAGGTCTACACCAATGACTCTATTGGCAGCCAACGGCGCCAGCATCAAAGACCGATGTGCACAGGCTGATGTTCTCATTCCCAACAACACCTCTCCAGCCCTAGATGCAATTTTGCCAGAAATTGCATCCGGGGTGTACAGGAAGCTCTCTATCGATTACCTCTCTGGAGCAGTGCAGATACCTACAATTACTCATGATAATATGGGCGTTCCCGGTAAAGATGAACGTTTTGAAATATTCTACAAGTTTGCACGATATCTAGAAAAGACATTCCCTTTGACACATGATGTCCTCGCGTTAGACAAAGTCAATACCCATGGTCTTGTCTACACATGGAAGGGGAGCGATGGTTCACTCAAACCTACTCTACTGATGGCTCATCAAGATGTAGTTCCAGTCCCCGCACAAACAATTCCAACCTGGACTCATCCACCATTCGCAGGAGTGTTCGACGGCACCTACATCTGGGGTCGTGGCTCTTCGGACTGCAAAAACCAGCTTATTGCTATCCTTGAAAGTGTTGAACTACTACTCAAAGCTGATTTCAAGCCAAGGAGAACAGTCATTCTCTCCTTTGGATTTGACGAAGAGGTAGGAGGTTTACAAGGCGCGGGACATCTCGCCCCTCTTATCCTAGAGAGATATGGCAAAGACTCTATTGCTGTTATTATTGATGAAGGAATGAAAATGCAGGAGTTATGGGGAGCATTGGTTGCGCAGCCAGGAGTAGCCGAAAAAGGTGCTGTCGATATAAAGATTGTTATTCGAATGCCCGGAGGCCATTCATCAGTTCCGCCACCTCACACCAGCATAGGGGTGCTAAGTGAGTTGATTCAACTGATTGAAACGAGCACATATCCTACATATCTAGATGCGTTAAACCCATACTATAGTACAATTTTGTGCGGTGCAGTCTATGCCCCAGATTTCCCACCAAACCTTCGAAAACTTCTCGTTCGCCGTTCTCACTCAAAGCAATCTGACAGTGTTTCATGCATGGGGAAAGATCACCTAGCTGAAGAGGCCGCCAAGGAATCCTTGTTTCACAAGTATCTCATGACTACTTCCATCGCCGTGGATGTCATCTCAGGGGGTGAAAAGAGTAATGCCCTGCCAGAAGAAGCTACCGTTGTCATAAACCACCGCGTCAATATTGGTGACTCTGTGTCACTTGTTAAGTCCAAGATTCGGGAGCTTGCTAAACAAGTTGCAACTAAATACAATCTCACTCTACATGCATACGATAATATTACCGAGTCTTCGTCAATAATGCTCTCTGCACCACAACATCTAGACACAGCACCAGTTACACCATCTATCATAGATCCTATTAGTGCCTGGAGTGTCTTATCTGGAACTACCCGAGCCCAGTATGGTACCGGGGTGATAATGACACCGGGGCTTATGACTGGGAATACAGATACAAGATTTTATTGGGACTTGACTAGAGATATATTCAGATACGGGCCTGGTTTTGACGGTGATGGGGATGGCGTTATGGGTGGAATTCATACTGTGAATGAGAGAGTCAGTATCAAGGACCATATTGAGACAATCAAGTGGTTTGTGCAATTTATTCGGAACATGGACGAAGCTAGATTAGCTTGATTAGATCTTGTAGCTAGAACGATTTCATCAGTAGGCAAGGGTTGTAAGACGTTTCGGCTTTTCCAACACTCAAACTTCATCATTACCATGATGCGCGTTGTCTAACATTCTCTACCAGCTGCTGGGCGGTGTAGAACTACTCGCAAGTTTCGTTATTAGCCAACTAATGTAGACCTATCTCACCACATAGTTCATATATGCAATCAAGTTATTTCTAGAAGTATTAATTAGTTTGTAGCTTGAATATAACCTTACAGAGCAGTGCATTTCTTTATTCCTTTTTACCAATCATTACTGCAGCAGAGATCATACTCTCCTTGTTAATGCGGGGGGCTGAAGCTGATTGGTAAACAATTTGAGTCACTAATTCCTTTTAATTTCATCAAGTCCCAAAGACGATACATTAAATTTGATAATTCTCCGGCTGTCATATCTACTAATACATATGATTCTGGGCTCTATACTGCGAACTACAGACGCATGGCTCCTGCCTAGAAGTGGTAACGTACCTATTTGAGCTTTACCATCAAGCGTGATAATAGCTCTTCCAATCTCCTTCGCACTGCCTTGATAGCGTATGTTTAAAATGCACATTTATAGGCTTAGGTATAAAGCCTTTACTAGAGTTTAGTCAGAGGTTGCAAGAACCCTTAGGAATTGGATTTTATTCCCGGTTAATCTACACACTACATTGCAAAATTTACTGGAAATGTTTATAATAGTGCTCCACTCTGCTTTTCCAGGGCCAAATTTGAAGTGCTAAAGGAACTAGCGGCAAAAATGATTTGTACCAGATGCCTCCTCCAAAATCATTATTCAATTTGAGTAGGCTATCAGAGAGGTTCACAGGTTTGCTTTTCCCATTTCCGTGTATATCACAAACATTAAAAAGTCAACGTAGGCTACCAATGACTACAATCATTTTAACATGGACATCCATGTCAAAGGTAGAGCCTCGGCCCTTTCAGCTCGCCGTTGGCCACTTATCGAGTATAACAGCTTCACCGGTAAGTATAAGGGTTTTCGTCATTTGTGTAGGCTCGTCCAACAAGAGGGTGTAGTTTCCTGGATATAAAACAGTATTGCCCTTTTCATCGTGCCTTGCCAAGCTGCCTAGAGTCCATTGTAAGTTGGCAGTACTTGTTTGACCGGCGGTGACGTTGTGGAGGCGGCCATACGCAGCAAGTGTCTTGATCGGGTAAGGTTTTGGCCCTGCCTCGCTTGCCACGAAAACAAGGGCAACGAAGTCGGAATTTCGGTTCCCTGTATTAGAGACACTTAGTGGGAGTGGCTGGAGAGCACACGTATCTAGATATTGTTTTTTACAATCAGCTAGAAGTGTCTGGATAGAGAATTCATTTGGGTAGCTTCCTACGCCTGCCTCGAATGTGGTATAATGCAAACCAAACCCAAATGACTGTGCCGGTGTTGGATACCACCTGTATGTACGGCCTGGACTAGAAGTGCCAGGACGTAGGTTCATATCCGTCATTGCTAATTTCGTATAATTCGTAGGATACTGTGTGACAGGAAGACGACCTGCTGGGCTCTTCAATCCACTGATAAGCTGCATAACTCCGGTTCCACCTTCCTGTCCCGGCCAGCTGGCCCAGAGAACTCCAGATACACCTTTGTTGTTAAGTATTGGTGTGTTATCAAGTTGGTCACCTTCTTGCACGATCACAAGCGGCTTCCCGAGTGCTACAATTTTGTTGAGTAAAGCAAGTTGGGCACCAGGCCATTCTAATGAGGTTCGGTCAACCCCTTCGGCTGCTGCAGACGTATCTTGACCGCCAAAATAGAGAATATAGTCAGATTTTGAAGCCGCGGAAAGGGCATTAGCGGTCCAGTTATCTTGAGCATTTGTGGTTTGCAAAATAGGACCAGTAGCGTAGTTGACGGTGAGACCCATCTGTTGAGCAGCATAAACAGGTGTGCGTAGATAAGGTGCTTTTCCACTATATCCGCCCTGTAATTTGTTTGCATCGTTTGCCCAGAACCCGATCATTGCCACTTTAGTGCCTGGAACTAGATTCAAAGGAAGTGCACCATTATTCTTTAGCATGACTATACCATCAACTGTAGTTCGAAGAGCTAGCTCTTGTGCTTTGGGTGTATTAACGTCAGACCAGGCTAGTGAGGCATATTGAGCTTTGGATCCATCAAAGTATCCAGCTCTGACAAGCCCTTCATACAAGCGCCGCAAAGCGCGATCCACCGTAGACTCTGTAAGCTGTTTGCTTTGCCATGCCCCTGGTATATCCGAAGACGAGCTATACTCACAGCTGCTATCCATGCCAGCATTGAAAGTGATTGCAGTACCAGCAGCATTGGTAGATGCATAGTGATGATTTAAGGAAACATCTAGAACTGCCTCACAGTCACTTGTGATGTACTGATTATGATTTGTCCAATTCCAGTGCTCCCGAAGGATTGTTTGTAGAAGATACTTGTTGGCACAGGCGGGAACTCCGTTGACGCTGTTATAGGAACACATGAAAGACCCCACTTTGGAATCTCTCGCACATTGCTGAAACGGTTGAAGATAGTACTCGGCCAGATCCTGTGGTGTGATTTTCGCATCAAAATCATGTCGAGTTACGCCACCCCAGGATTCAAGATCATTCCCTGCGTAGTGCTTGCAGGTAGCAATTATGCGTCTCTGGCTCGCACTCCCTTCAAGTCCACGAAGTAGAGCTGCTACATAGCCTTTAAGTCGCAAAGCATCTTCGCCGGGTGTTTCGGAACCACGGCCCCAGCGTGGGTCTTTGTAAGGGTTAATGTTTGGAGTCCAAAAGTCGATTCCAGAGTGGCCAGCATTGCCGAATGCTCTTGCCTCGGTGCCAATTACTGTTCCGACTTGCTCGATGAGATCATCGTCAAATGCTGCCGACATTAATAATGGCATGGGAAATGATGTAGCATAGTTCCAAGGTGGGGAGCTAGAGAATGAGACCCCAGGAGCACCTGCAACTCCGTGAAGGGCCTCGCTCCACCAATTGTAAGCTGGTAAGCCAAGCCGTGGAACACCCTGAGATTTGCTGAGTGTTTGTTAGTCCTAGCTTACAACTACACATCTTATAACAACCTTTCTATCTGATTTCACATACCTAATGATATTTAGCAGCTTTTCACTTGGCTGCATGGCTTGCACAAGAGCTGACGCTCGATTGGCCGGCGTTTCAGTAACATCGCACACTTTGTTCGACTTTAGAGGCCCATTTACACAGTCGGGAAGTGCTGCACTCGACAACTTTATGACCGATAAACCCACACTAACAAGACGAAACTTTGAGAGCAATTTCATGACTATTCGATTCAAAGAATACGGCGTCTATCGAGAAACTAAACAATATTACAGGTAGTGGTTGAATGCGATAAGCTGGATGTTATTTTCTTTCCACCGATCATTTTAAGTACAACTGCCTTGGATAAATATGCTAGATCAATTTCTAGAATATGTAGCAAGTATCTATTTAGAGTGGGCCTGTGGTTAAAGGTCCAAAGTTGGCAATGATTTCACCAACCACAGAAGGTGGTACGCTATGTCATTGGTGCGGATATGTTACCAGAGGAGTCTTAATATCCGGGTGCGCATGCTATGCGAGAGATGATGAGTGAGACCAGATTCAGAACCCTTTCCCGGTTACTAAACAAGATCTGTTATTACCCCATACGAACGCTTTTACGGATAAGTTACCTGCAGACTAGCTGCAAAATCTAAAGCAGGATCAAATATCTACCCTGGGTCAGACAGATGATACCTACATTCCAAATAAGCTTTTTTGGTTATGCTGCAAGTATATTATCCATATTACTCTTCGATCGTCTAGAATGGGATAAGTTTGTGTTGTGGCCTGAGGCACACACCCTCATTAGCTAGCATACTTAGACCTCTCCCGTACGGAGAGCTTCCTTCCCTAGACTTTACCAAAACAAGAAACCTTTACACACGTTTTACGCACAGGAACCTCTCCTCCGCCTTCATCGTGAGTCTAGGTCCTTGACAGTTTGTCAATTTCTTTTTCATTTTTCATACTGTAACAGTGGCTGAGAGACAATATCAGTTAATTGTTTCAGTTAAAATACAGAAGATGAGATAAGCAGTCGCGGACTCTTCGGCAACAGGTAGAGTGGCAGTGAAGGACCAAGAAACGACAATTAAATTAGATTTCAATATCCTTCCCTAAATGACCACTTTCGACTCATCTAGGATACATTTGGCGAGGATAGATGGTCATGACCCCTCTTTACTTATTAGTGATGTGCAATTCTTCAACATTAACAGTTGAGAACCGGCGTTCTATGAAACAAGAAAAGCATGCTATGCGGCGAACACCACGGAGCTGGAAGGGACAGAAGATGTAAGATGAAAACAACCAAGTAGAAGAATGTAGTCTACATGATGCTTCGGTTCTTAAAATCCTATGTTACATAGCATAAAGGAATTTATAGTGAAGGAAACCCCAAATTTACGCTTCCCAGACGACTTGCCTTTAACACGAGGACAAGGAACCGACAAGTATTCTGACGTAGGACAAATAATGCAACAAGATTACCATTTCATCAGACTTTGATAAGTAGATTCATTCAAGTTGAATCTTAATCAATTAAATCAGCACAAATAAAATCTGACTTCAAATATTTTATAACCTATACTCTTTTATACAGCGACCAATCTAGATTGTTTGATATGAGTGGATAGGTCTCGTCCCCAGATTAGGCACTAGGTTGAAAATAAATCTCATTCATATAAACCACTTGACGGCCTTACAGGCATTGGGAGTACCACTCATTGCTGAAAGAGCAGGTACTTCCAGATTGACAGCACGTAGAGCCTGACCATCCTTGACCACCACACTGCGCATATTTAGTCGCACAGTTTGGGTTGTTAGGACTCGAGGTTGTCGAGGGGGTTGATATACTAGTAGTACTGGTCGTAATACTAGTAGTGGTTTGGGGAGTGCCACCGTTAATAGCTTGCGTGAAAAAAGTCCATGTCTCACCAGGTGCCCATTTAATTCCATTGGCATCTGACGGATCAGGAACGTGATCACCGTCGTGGGCAATCCACCACACAGGTACACCAGCGCGGCAAGAATACTCTGTTTTGATATGCGTCCGCGAGCCTTGAGCAGGCTCTGGGGCGTTCTTGGCCGCACATCCGTTGAGCTGAAGGAATTTATCTCGTAAGGAGCGACCCATAGAAATTGGGAGTACTGAGTCGTGTATTCCGTGAATACCAAGGTAAGGAACTGGTGTTGTACCTCCGTTACAGCCACTAAGTTGGGCACCTGCAATAACGGCAACTGCTCTGAATACATCTATTGCTATTAGCATCAAGCAAAAGTTCGTTTTGCAACCTGAGCATTAGGTTTAATTGAATTGAGAGACATACTGGGTCGCGAGCAAGCCAACGAAAATGACATGGCTCCTCCGTAGCTCCACCCAGTGGCAAATCGCTGCGTTTCGTCAACGCAGAGCTGATCCTCAATTGTCTTGATCATCATGTCAGTGAAGGCAACATCCTCACCGCCGTTATTAGCCCAACCAGCATTGAGACCATTCGGAGCAACAAAAATAGCTGTCTCTTTTGCGAGATCGCGTAAGCCATAGTAACCAGGTGCAACATTATTCATATTCCCATCCCGCCAGTGATACCCAAATATCAGTTTATATGCTGTGTTGGGGTTATAGTTGGCTGGAACTTGCAAGACATATTGCCTCGTCTTGCCATTGACTGACATTGATTTTGTGCCACTGGCAGTAGGGGATTTTCCACAGCCTGCTGACTTGCTTAAGACACCCGGCAGTATTGCTGCCAGGTATATGGCGACAACAGAGAAAGAAAGTTGCATTTTGATAAGACTTGATGAATGTAATGAAAACTATCTGAGAATAATATTGAGAAATTGGACAGAATCAGTTATATTTAGAGTATTCTAAAGATATCGTGCGACAAGCATACATCATCTGCCGTCTTTTGATAACTTCTATTTTCCCGTCACAAGTTCAGTGCCGTCGAAACTTAGAGTGCTATGAACGTATCATTATGCTCGTTTATGCTCGTTTGACAGCTCCACTTGTCAAATGCGCAGAACGATGACATTGCCGCGGTAAGCTGGGGAAACATTCCGTCTTGGTATTATATATATTTGTGGTTCATTTGCGTGGCTTAAATGCGGATGAAGACTAGAGTTATTGCGATTCCACCAATTGGGCCCGAATTCGTGGTGGGGGCTGGATTTGACGTCCATCTTAATGCTCGGTGGTTGCAAAGGGCATTAATGACCAAAGATTTATCGGGACGGGTAAAAGTCATTTACAATACCGGTTATTTATACACCGACAAATTTTGCAAACCAATACAAGTGTTTTCGTTTGGAATTGGATCTGATGTACTGTTATACCGACTTCCTCACAGCTAAGATGTCACGTGCCCTTGTCGTTTTTACAGAATTGTTATCCCTATCTCACTATTGCTCAACTAAAACATTTACATGGCACTAAACGCGACATTAGGAGTTTATGATAAGATGGAAAGCAATAAGAAGCAGGTAGCTTGCCATCTGAGTTGACTAGGTAGATATGCAAGCTGGTTTAGTGGCTAGTAATATCTCCATGCTAAAGTTTTGTAATTATATCTTTAGGATGAAGATTACTGACATAGTGAGTAGACAAAGCAATAGCACAACTCACAGCGCTTCGAAAAGTTACAAAATATTTTATATATAATTGATATGATCGCCAGTGATTGGAATTCAGACGAAATAATTTTGAGTCCTCCCAGCTACAAAATTGAATCTCGTGGTGAATAGGTCCTCACCATTAACTACAGTACCCTAATAAGCCTCTGCACCTGGTCTTGTGATTATTCTTATATATTGCTGTTCGTGTGCGAATAATATTTACATGCTTTATTCTCACACTGCTCAAAAACAGAAGTCATCTTCATCGTTGTTGTTTTTACGTTGTCCCATCTTTGTGTGAGTTTCATCCGAGGGATATTAAACCTCAAGACGCATGTTACAACACCAATTCAAAACGATAGCACCATCATCGAATGACCATAGATTGTTCCTACCAAATAGGCAGTATAAGTAGAGATGAAAGTTGACAGCCCTCTGTAGGATCAGAATGGACCCAACTTATCTAATACTATCAGTTGACATTTACCCCTGCCTGCCAACGCATTAAAATAACAAAAGAAAGTGGAGATGATAACTCTCTTATCCAGTCCCATAACTTCCCTTTTTTACCTAGACTTACTAGCAAGATAAGAGCATCTCAAATAATCTTGGCTTCCCGCAGAGCAGAGTACTATCAGTATGTCTAAAATTGGAGGTATTCTGGCTAGCCAACTCGTCTAGCCAATATATTGAGTCCTAGTAACTATTTGACGAGGGAAGAAGTAGCTGATAAGTGGTTCCTACAATAAATACCTCCAAAATTTTGGCAAATTGGAGAAACTGTGCACACTGGGGGAGTATCAAGGACCTAGACTCACGATGAAGGCGATAGGAGAGGTTCCTGTGCGTAAAACGTGTAATAAGGTTCTTGGTTTGGTAAAGTCTAGGGAAGGAAGCTCTCCGTACGGGAGAGGTCTAGGTATACTAGCTAGCTAATGAGGGTGTGTGCCTGAGGCCACAACAGGGAGGTAGGATGGTTAATTTGCGCTAGTTTTTCGTTGAGACTAGATTATTTTTTCCTAGACGTGATCTTCCACACAGTAGCTTACCAATGTCATGATACTTCATTAAGCATTAGATTCAAATTAGTCGATATAGAAAAAAGAATTTGATCTATATATCTGCTAATATGCGGTACAGAGCTATTGGGTACGTATCCTTTGTTGAGTTATGAAGCTGAAGGAAGATTAAGGACGGTACGGTTTTCTACTGAAAATTAACGTTGGAAGAGATTAGGAAGATCCTTCACGGTTGGCTTTCTTTGACCAGCCTACAGATAAAGACTTTTCGCCGAAGTAAACTAAATGATCTTTGTATCAATTCAAGGCCGTACTAATGACCAAAGTTTTTTCCCAATTCCGAATGCCGGGTTCTGACCTATAACTGTTCCATAGCCTCTTAAGCAAGCACTCATAATCTTACCTTCTCTAAGAGCAACATCAGTCCTTTCCATCTCTCTTACCAACTTTAGGTCTACAGATATACACCAAACCGCTTAACACGAGACAGACCACTGCAACATGAGTTTATTCTACCCAGTGTCGCTATATTATAGTTAGACTTCCATTAGCTACAGTTCTGACTTTACTAAAGAAAGCTAAAAAGAACTTTTGCTGGTACCCTGTACTTATAAAAATCACGTGCGAGTTAGCGCCTCCAAGGCCCAAGCCCAAGGCTAAAACTACTGCTGAGCTGCCTGAATAGGTTGAAAAAAGTACTGTAAAGGAGGTCTATATATGTACAATTTTGAAGAACAACGAAATAGCCCGGATATATGAGTAACCGAGGAAATCAGTTATATGCCAACTTCTTTATGAAAATCCCGACATGGAAGAAGATTGTTCCATTGAAGAGAATACTTGATAAGCAGTGGGTATCAAGGTCTAAGAGTTATGTTCCAGTTTAGATAATGATGCCTGACTCTCAATTGCATCAAATTGATATCGATCAACACATTATTGATTTCTATGATTTGTGGGAGATGAAGTATTCTTCTGCCAGTGAGAAATCATCTCGACAGTGGTTGCTTTAGCGGAAAGGCTCAATCCGCAGGCACTCGAATACAACTTCTAATATAACAACATCATTTTCTATTACAAGCAAGTTTACTTGATTCGTCAAAGAGACAATTCGTCTTTATGATAACATGATTAGACTTGTAGGGCTTTACTGGTTATGAATATAGTGGAATGCTTCAAAAGATCATGTACCAAAACTTTCAGATTTATGGTACCAAAGCTGGCCCAGTATGGCAAAGGCAAACGTCTGAGATCTCAATGAAAGACATATGTAGGTAATCACCTCAGCAGAAGACCTAGAACATGTAGCATAGCTAATTTGTGTAATCGCATCTGATACGTGGGTGCTAGACCAGAGTAAAGCGTGTGGCTTGTTAGCAAAGGAAGATTAGGTCAAAAGAATGTCAATCCTAAGCAGGCAGGCTACCAGATCTTCTGTCCATAGTATTCTTCGCAAGTATATGAGAAACTGATTGATTGTTTTCCTTTTGATCACCTAGCTGGAAAAGTGGAAGTTTGTAGTAAACTAGTTTTACTTCTTTGGTAGCACAATGGCTTAGGTCATCCTGCAACAAAATTCGCACCTGTTTTACTGGATGTAGTTGAAACTTCTGCATTTTGATAGTACTACATCATAATAGGTATATTACTATGCGTAAAATGCATCCCATCATTGTGATGTTCTAAATTTAAAGATTATATAACGAATTTGTAGTGAATCGTTATAGAAAGGACGCCATGATTGAAGTCAGGATTCCCTGTGACTTCATTAACTTTGATGTCATTGTGCTTAGGGGAACATGCCAACTATTCTCGGTACAAGCTCAAGGTCCAGACCGGCTGTATTAAGGATACATTATACTTCAGATGGTTATGTGATCGCATTGCCTCTTGAAGTCAAAATATCCACCAGCTTCTTATGCCTGAGACTGGAAGATAGGTCGTGAAGTCGATTGAGGTTTTCCTCAATTCATTGCCTGTCTGAATGTGCCAACTCAACGCCTACTTCAGATCACCCAAATTCTAATGGAGACTTATTGTTTTGAAGATCCTCAGCTTATTTCATAAGTGTCGATTGACTCTAAATACGCGGCCCCACTACATCGTATCACGTATGTGCTAGTTGTATTCGTAGAGTAATCAGTGTTGTATTACTAAATAGCTACGAGTGTTGATGATATCCCCAACTAGGGATTCAAAATGGTCATGTGATATTGTCACATGACCAGCGGTAAATA
>Ga0247737_1000904_pt1 | contig 12514 bp, 10 predicted proteins | sample UWRJL028104C2_FD_180937 | JGI IMG/M metagenome (GOLD analysis project Ga0247737, IMG submission 180937) | Plant litter microbial communities from Arlington Agricultural Research Station in Wisconsin, United States - UWRJ-L028-104C-2 | ecosystem: Environmental > Terrestrial > Plant litter >...
CCGGGAACATGGCGCCGGAATAGAAGGTCTGGCCGCCCGGAGCGATCACCGGGTCCCAGTAGTAGACCGGCTGTTCCAGCCCCTCGCGCGCCGTGATCCCCTCGTTGATCGGCCCGCCGCGATACTCGATGCCGTAGGCGATGATCGGCCAGCCGTAATTCTTGCCCGCCTGGGGCCGGTTCAGCTCGTCGCCGCCGCGCGTGCCGTGTTCGATGGTCCAGATCGCGCCCGTGCCCGGCTGGACGGCGATGCCCTGCACGTTTCGGTGCCCCATCGACCAGATCTCGGGCCGCGCGCCCTCGCGCCCGACGAAGGGGTTGTCCTGCGGGATCGAGCCGTCGGCGTTGATGCGAATGACCTTGCCCATGTCACTATCGAGCTGCTGCGCCTGCGGCCGCATCGGCGCGTCGGAGCGTTCGCCCAGGGTGATGAAGAGATGTCCGGCCGGGTCGAAGGCCAGGGCCGAACCGAAATGCTTGTCTCCGTCATAGGTCGGCTGGGCGCGGAAGATCACCCGGACATTCCCGACCGAGGCGCCGTCCTCCGACAGGACGCCACGCGCCACGGCCGTCGCATTGCCGCCCTCACGAGGCTCGGCGTAGCTCCAGAAGAGGGTCCTGTCGGTCGCGAAGCCGGGCGACAGGATGACGTCCAGCAGGCCGCCCTGACCCTGTGCGTCGACCGCGGGAAGGCCTGTGATCGGTTCGCCCACCTGACCCTCCGCGGTGACGATCCGCAGCCGGCCGGGCCGTTCCGTGATCAGCCAGCGTCCATCGGGCAGAAGGGCCATGCCCCACGGATGCTCGAGCCCCGAGGCCACGACCGCATGCCTCAGAGTGCCCTGGGTGGTGACGCCCGGCGCCCGGGTCTGGCCCGCGAAGGCCGGGGTCTGGTTTGCGCCGTTGGCCTCGCGCGTTTCGACCGAGGCGCCGGGCGCACCGGCCTGTTGCGCCTCGCCGTTGGCTCCGCAGGCGGTCGCCAGCACGAGCAGGGATGAAGCGGCGGCGAGAACGAGCGGGCGCATGGGACCTCCGGGTCTGTCTGACAGGCAGGGCGACCGCCCTGAAACGGCATGCAAGCTCAGCCGTTCCCCGGCCCGGCGCCACGCGACAGTGGGTCGCAGAACCGTGCGCCGATTCAAGCGACTTGAACCGGCGGGTTCGCGACGATATACGCACGCCTCTCGCGCGTCTCGGCTTCTGTCCGGGGGTGGCGCCATGCGCTGGGCTGGGTAGCTCAGATGGTTAGAGCGGTGGATTCATAACCCACAGGTCGGCGGTTCGATCCCGCCTCCAGCCACCAGCGCATTTCTGAAAAGAAGAGCCTCTCAGGGGGCGTCTTTTCAGCGTCTCCGGGTACGGAGTTCCGTCGGCGGAGGCCTGACCCCGATCAGGCGCGCGCTCTCGATCAGGGCGTCCAGCCGTCCGACCAGTTCGACGCCCGCCGGGCTCAGGTACAGATGCCGCGACACCGCCTCGCGCCCGTTCGACGCCATGATCAGCCACCCCCGACCCGGCGGCCGCGACCCGGGATCGGTCGCCTCCAGCAGGGCGCGTGAGGCGCGCGACGCCGTCGCCTCGGTCGTCTCCATCATGGCGGCCAGTTCCTTGACCCGCACGCCGGGGTTCTCGGCCACGTAGAGGAAAGCCAGCATCTCCGAATGGGTGATGTCGGGCGCAAGCTTCTTCAGCAGCACCAGTCCGGCCAGCAGGGTGTTGCGCCGCCGGCCTCCGGGCTCAGTCATCGACATAGGGCGCAACGACCAGGGCCGGCGCCGGGGCCCGGGGCGTCGTGCGGGGCTTTCTTCGCTGGAACGTCAGTACGGCGGTGGGGTGAGTGTTTTTCAGGAGTTCGAACTGGGCGCGAACAAGGTCGGAGCTACGCTCGGCCTCCTCGGCGTCGGAGGCGTCGATGTCGATGGTGATCGTCGCCCGCAGGCGCAGCGGCGCGTTCGCGGGCGTCCCGTCTCGTTCGCTCGCGATCACCGGCGACGGCGCAACGGGCCGGTTCGCGCGCGCGGCCAGCAAGGCCCAGCCGACACTCGCCTGAACCCACTCAAGCAGATCCGCTCGTACAGGAATAACCATGCCGAACCCCATTTTCCCCTGTTCCTCCACGGCGGCAGAACAGGTCGAAATCGTGTTCCGACAATGTCGAAATTCATACATCGCCGTAAGGTTTGCCGCTGTCCGGCAGGTTCGATCCGGATCGCTGCTATTTCCGAGGGAAAACCCCCGCAAATGCCCTGCCCGTGGGGCGAGAGCAGCCTGACGCGGACGCAGCCGATCCGCCCCTTGCGCCGATGGGTCGCAGGCTCGGCGCGCCGCCCATCATCAGCATGATGGCAGCCTCGTCTCAGCCCGCTGCAAGCCCGGCCGATTTCGTGTCGCCACGCATGCCCGCAACCGATCGTGACCGTTCAGCGTTCACGGCAAAGGTTCAACGCCGTTCGAGGGCTCTCCCATGACCATTCGTATCCCGTCGCTGCTGGCTGTCTCCGCCATCGCCGTCCTGTCGCTGGGGGCCGTGGCCTGTTCAGAAGCCGAACAGGACAAGACCGCCGCAGAAGCTGACGCCGCCGGCGACAACGCACAGCAAGCCACCGCCGAAGCGGGCTCCGCTCTCAAGGAAGAAGCCGGTCAGGTCGGTTCGGCCATCGCCGCCGGCGCGCGAGAAGCAGGCCAGGAGATCGACGAGGCCACCGACGCCTTGGCCCGCGAAGCCGAGGAGCAGAAGGCCGAAACGGCGGCCGACAACCGCGGCAACACCCCGGCCACCCAGCCGACGACGCCCGCCCCGGCGCACTGACGCGTCGGTCTCCCAGACCGCGCTCAAGCGGCGAGATGCCGCGCGTCGAGCGGTAGCGTCCTTAGGTGCTCGCCCCTTCGGCGAGCACCGCATCAATGAGAGCCTTGGCCTCGGGGCTCGACCAATCGGCCTCACCGGCGAAGGCGGCGCGAATCCGTCCCTGACGGTCCAGCAGGATCGTCTGAGGCATCTTGCCCTTGCCCGGAAACTCGAACGGCAACTGGAATTTCGGGTCGCCGTAGAAGGGCAGCGGTTCGTGGACGTCGATGAAGCTCCTGGCGTCCGCCACCTTGTCGTCTCCGGTGTCGACATTGATCGGCAGCACCATCAGGCCGCCTCCAGGATAGGCCGAGGCCAGGGCCGCGATCGTCGGCATCTCGGTGCGGCACGGGGCGCACCACATGGCCCACAGGTTGACCAGGACAACCTTGCCCCGGAAATCGGCGAAGCGGACATCGGCCCCGTCGCGGTCCTTGAACACATAGTCCGGCGCGATCGCCAGCAGTGCCGGCGTGTCCAGAGACGCCAGCGAACCGACAGCAAAGCGCGCCAGTTCGCTCTTTTCCGCGACCACAGGCTCAGCCGCTTTGAAAGGACCGGCGTGCATGGCGTATAGGGTCCCGACCGTTCCGCCGGCGACGACCGCCAGCGCGAGCGCTCCCCCGATCCAGACGCCCCATTTCGAGCCGCTCATGCCCCACTCCAAAGACCCGGCCAGCGCCGGGCAGACGCCGCAGTCGGGCCAGACCCTATGGGGCGGACGCTTTTCCGCCAAGCCCGCCGACATCATGCAGGCGATCAACGTGTCCATCGGCGTCGACAAACGGCTGTGGGCGCAGGACCTCGCCGGGTCGCGCGCGCATTGCCGCATGCTGATCGACCAGGGCATCGTGCGGCCCGAGGACGGCGCCGCGATCCTGGGCGGTCTCGACACCATCCAGGCCGAGATCGAGGCCGGGACCTTCCCCTTCCGCGACGAATACGAGGACATCCACCTGAACGTGGAGGCCCGTCTGTCCGAGCTGATCGGCGAGCCGTCGGGTCGTCTGCATACGGCCCGCAGCCGCAACGATCAGGTCGCCGTCGACTTCCGCCTGTGGGTCCGCGACGCCTGCGATCGGTCGGTGGAACAACTGCAGGCCCTGCAACACGCCCTGCTGGCCCGCGCGGAACAGCATGCCGGCGACCTGATGCCCGGCTTCACCCACCTGCAGACGGCCCAGCCGGTGACGCTCGGCCACCACCTGATGGCCTATGTCGAGATGGCGGGCCGCGACGCCGGACGGTTCGCCGACGCCCGCACACGGATGAACGAAAGCCCGCTGGGCGCCGCCGCCCTCGCGGGGTCACCCTTCCCAATCGACCGCCATGCGACGGCCGCCGCCCTCGGCTTCGACAGGCCGATGGCCAACTCGCTGGACTCGGTCTCCGACAGGGACTTCGCGCTGGAGACGCTCGCCGCCGCCTCGATCACGGCCGGGCACCTGTCGCGCCTGGCCGAGGAGATCGTGGTCTGGATGACGCCGATGTTCGGCTTCGTCACCCTGCCCGACGACCTGACCACCGGCTCGTCGATCATGCCGCAGAAGCGCAACCCCGACGCCGCCGAACTGGTCCGCGCCAAGACCGGCCGGATCATGGGCTCGTTCGTCGCCCTTTCCACCGTGATGAAGGGCCTGCCGCTCGCCTATTCCAAGGACATGCAGGAGGACAAGCCACCGGTGTTCGAGGCCATGGACGCGCTCGATCTGGCCCTGACGGCCATGACGGCGATGGTCTCCGCCTTCCGTCCGAACACGAAACGGATGGCGGAGGCGGCCGGCTGGGGCTTCTCCACGGCGACGGATCTGGCAGACTGGCTCGTGCGCGAGGCCGACCTGCCCTTCCGTCAGGCGCACCATGTCACGGGCGCGGCGGTCAAGCGGGCCGAGCAGTTAGGCGTGGGTCTGGCGCAACTGCCGCTCGCCGAATTGCAGGGCCTGCATCCCGGCGTCACCGAAGCCGTTTACAAGGTGCTCACCCCTGAGGCTTCCTGCGCCAGCCGCCAGAGCTTCGGGGGGACCGCGCCGGAACAGGTCCGTGCGCGCATCGCCGAGTGGAAGACGCGTCTCGCGTGAAGGAAGTCGACATGAAAAAGCTGTTCGCCGCCGGCGCTCTCGCCCTGATCGCGCTGTCCTCCGCCGCCTGCGGGCGTATGGCCGATCTCGAGGCCCCCGCCCCGCGTGAGACCGAGCGCGCCATGCGCGACGCCCGCGCGCCCGCCCCGGTCGACCCGGCCACGGTCAACGCGCCGTCCAGCCAGGTGCCGATCGACGGCGGCCCTTCCAACCCCATCGGCGGCACCGCCGCCGGTCGCGAGCCGCAATAAGCCTTGGACCATTTCGAACTGCGGGACGGCGCCCTCCACGCCGAGGGCGTCGACCTGACCACGCTGGCGACCGAGGTCGGTACGCCAGCCTATGTCTATTCGACCGCCACCCTGACCCGGCACTACGAGGTGCTGCGCGAGGCCCTAGACGCCCATCCGTCCGCGCTCGGCGACAGCCTGATCGCCTATGCGGTCAAGGCCAACTCCAACCTGTCGGTGCTGGCGACCTTGGCCCGGCTCGGCTGCGGCGCCGACACGGTGTCCGAGGGCGAGATTCGTCGCGCTCTCAAGGCTGGCGTCCCGGCCGATCGCATCATCTTCTCGGGCGTGGGCAAGACCGACGCCGAACTGGCCTTCGCCCTCGAGGTCGGGGTGCGTCAGATCAACGTCGAGAGCGTGCCCGAGCTCGACCGCCTGATCGCGATCGCGCAGGCCAGCGGCGCCTGCCCCGACATCGCCATCCGGGTGAACCCCAAGATCGGCGCCGGCGGCCATGCCAAGATCACCACGGGCGGCGAAGGCGACAAGTTCGGCGTTCCCGCCGACGAGGCCATGGACCTCTATGCCCGCGCCGCCGCCAGCCCGCACCTGAACCCCGTCGGCCTCGCCTGCCACATCGGCAGCCAGATCACCGACCTGACGCCGCTCGAGGCCGCCTTCGGCCTGCTGCGCAAACTGACCGAGACCCTGCGCCAGCAGGGGCTGCCGGTCAGCCGCCTGGATCTCGGCGGCGGTTTGGGCGTGCCCTATACCGGCGGAGCGACGACCGCTTCTCCGGCCGACTATGCGTCGATGGCCGCCCGCGTTCTGGACGGCCTGAACGTCGAAGCGGCGTTCGAGCCCGGCCGCCTGCTGGCCGCCAACGCCGGCGTCCTCCTGACCCGCGTGATCCAGGTCACCGAGCGCGCTGACGGTCGCCGCTTCTTGGTGCTCGACGCGGCGATGAACGACCTGATGCGCCCGGCGATGTACGACGCCTTCCACGAGGTGAAGCCGGTCATCCCGCGCGAAGGCGACGCCATCGTCTATGACATCGTCGGCCCCGTCTGCGAGACCGGCGACACCTTCGCGCGGGGCCGCACCTTGCCGCCGCTGCAGGCCGGCGACCTCGTCGTCTTCACCGGCGCCGGCGCCTATGGGGCGGTGATGTCGAGCGAATACAATTCTCGACCGCTGGTCCCCGAGGTGCTGGTCGACGGCGACCGCTGGGCCGTGGTCCGGGCGCGGCCTTCGTACGAGGAAATGCTGGCCCGCGAGACGATGGCGGAGTGGCTGTAGACATACAGAACCCTTTGATCCGTCACTGATTATCAGGTGACGGAAGACTGTTCCTCGACCATGGTGCGCCGAATCTCATTTGGACGCCTTCGATGAAATCGCTTTTGCTTCTGGCCTGCTCGACCCTGGCTCTTGTCGTGACCGGAGCGGCGCTCGCCGACCCCCAGACGGACGAGGCGAACCGCCAGCGCCAGATGGCCAGCATGCAGGCCGAGGCCGCGCGGGCCGATCGCGCCAGCGCCGATCGCAGCCTGGCCCAGCAACAGTCCACCGCCGACGCGGCGCGGGCGGCGAATAACAGCTCCGGCTCCTCCTCGTCTTCGTCCAGCGGGTCGTCGAGTGGCTCCAGCAGCACGGGCGAGACGAGCGGCGACGTCGACACCGGGCCGCAGAGCGTGGTCGACAGCTACACCATCATCATCCGCACGCAGGAAACGCCGCAGCAGATGCTGGCGCGTCTGGCTCAGGAGGCGGCGGCCGGCGACACCGGGTCCCAGTACAACCTCGGCCGCATCTACTACACCGGCTTCAACGACGCGCCGCGCGACGACGTCCGGGCGCGCGACTATTTCCGTCAGGCGGCGATGGCGGGCCATGCGCCGAGCCAGGCCAACTACGGCTATTTCCTCACCGAGGGCGTGGGCGGCGGACGCGATCCGGCCGAGGGCCAGCGCTGGCTGAAGACCGCCGCCGACGCCGGCAACAGCTTCGGTCAGGCCCAGTACGGCATGTCGCTGGTCACGACGAACGCGCCTGAGGCCGTTCGCTACCTGATCCCCGCCGCCGATGCGGGCGAGGTCACGGCCCAAGGTATGATGGGCACGCTCTACGCCATGGGCGAAGGCGTGGCCCAGGACGATGTCCGCGCGGTCCACTACCTAAAGGCCGCGTCCGATCAGGGCGAGATCCATTCGACGGGTCTGTTGGCCGGAATGTATGTCACCCATCGCGGCGGCAGCGAAGCCGAGGGCTACGAGCTTCTCCGCCAGGCCGCCGAGGGCGGGGATCCCCTGAGCCAGATGAACTACGGCCTGCTGCAGCTTCAGGGCAATGTCGTGCCCAAGGACATGGAGGCCGGCGCCGCCCTGGTCCGCCTCGCCGCCTATTCGGGCAGCAACCCGGCGCGCATGATGCTGGGTGACCTCTACAACGAGGGCGAGGGTGTGCCTGAGGAAGGCATCGACGCCATCTACTGGTGGAACCTGGCGGCCGAGGACGGCTTCGAAGACGGCGTCGCCGTGATGGCCGAGGTCCGCGCCGGCGGCAACGCCGTGGGCCGTCCCCCGACCCAGGGAACCGGTCCCGTTGCCGTCGGCGGCGCGGCGCCCGGCCCTCGCCGAGCGGCCGACGCGACGCGCGCGAGCGCGCCCACCGCCACGAGCGCCCCGGCCACGTCGGCTACGCCTGCGTTCGCGCTCGCAGCCGCCCGGACGATCCAGGGCGAGTTGAGCAATGCGGACACCAAGCTGAACGACGACAGCTTCTACGACTGCTACCCCGTCCAGACGTCCGCAGGCGTCCCCTATCGCGCCACGATGCGCTCGGACGCCTTCGACACCTATCTCAGCGTCGGAACGGGCGAGTGCTCCGGGACGGCAACCCTGTCGGACGACGACGGCGGCGGCGGCACCAACTCGGCGGTCGGCTTCACCGGCGACGGCCAGGTCTGGTTCGTGCGAGCGAACAGTCTGGGCGCCAATGCGACCGGCGCCTACGTCGTGGAGATCGGCGAGACTGAACGTCCGACGGCGCTGACGCCCGGCCGGGCGGTGCAGGGGGCGCTGGCCGCCTCAGACGCCAAGCTCCCGGACAACAGCTTCTACGACTGCTTCTCGGTCCAGACCTCGGCGGGCGCCCAGTACCGCGTCACCATGCGCTCCTCGGCCTTCGACACCTATCTGGGCGCGGGATCGGGACAGTGTTCCGGCTCGCCCACCGTGTCAGACGACGACGGCGGCGGCGGCACGGATTCCGCGCTTGCCTTCACCGGGGACGGTCAGGTCTGGTTCGTGCGGGCCAACAGCCTGGGCGCCAACGCCACCGGCGCCTACTCCGTCGAACTGACCGAGGGTTCGGCAGGAGCCGGCGGCAAGCGTTGACGGCGACTAGCCCAGAAACCGATCCACCGCCGCCAGGAACCGTGTCGGCTGGTCGATCATGACCATGTGTTCGGCGCCCTCGATCCGCTCGAACCGGGCGGGCCTCGGCAGGTTGCGGTAGCCGGCGGCGAATAGGGCGTCGAGGTGGGCGCGCGGCGAGGCGTCGTCGGCGCTCCAACCGTAGACGACGGTCACCGGCGCCGAGATGTCCGGCAGCCGGTTCCGCAGGTCCGTGGTCATGACCTCGTACAGCCCCTGCGCCAGCACCTGCCGGTCGCCGCCTTGCCAGCCCAGGGTGCCGAACACGCTGTCGGCCGCTCCGCCAAGCTGATCGCCAAGAGCCGTGCTTTGCGTCCGCAAGGCCTCGTCTCCCAGGAACAGCAGGGCCTGATAGGCGATCCGGGCCAGGGGCTCGACGTCGCCGACCGTGGCGCCCGGGCTGATCAGGGACGGAAAGAAGGGGGTCGCATCCACGACCATGACCCGGCCGATCTGGGGTCCGCGCCGGTCGCGCCCGGCGTCGGCGGCGGCCCTCAGCGCCACCAGCCCGCCCATGGAATGGCCGATGACAGCCGGCCGATCCAGCCGTTGGGAGGCGATGTAGCGCCGCAGCTCCGCGGCCACCGGCGCGACCAGGGCGCCGTCCTCGTTGGCGCCGGCCGGCACGTCGCCGAACCCTCGGATGGTGACGAGGTGCACCCGATAGCGGTCGTCCAGCCGGTTCGCCGTCCGCGACCAGACGTCGCTGGTCGAGGCCAGACCCGGGATCAGGATCACATCCGGCCCCTCGCCCCGCGTCGTGACCACGATCCGGTCGGATCGGAACGCGCTCGCTCCAGCCGGAGACTGCGCCTGGGCGACGGCCGGAAGGAGGATCAGGGCGAGACAGACAATCAGGGCGCGCAGCATGTCAGGACCCTGAACGGCGAAGTGGGCAAAGGGTTGGCCGGTCGCTCTTGATATTCGCTTCGCAACGGCGCGAAATGTGGCAGGCAAATGTTCGTCTGGGGAGGCGATATGACTATCCTGAAATATGCGATCGCAACGGCCATGGTAGCGATGTGGGCCGGCGCGGCCTGCGCACAGACCACGCCGCCGCCTCCGGTCGAGGTGCTGGGCGGAACCGCCGAACCCGTCCCGGAGTCCACCGGCCCGGAATGGTGGGCCTTCTCGCGTGCGCCGAACAAACACTATCTGATCGACGTCCACAGCGTGGTGAAGACCGGTGACGAGTTGACCGTCATGGTCGCCCGGGTGCCGACCGACACGCCCGCCGGCGACTACAGCCACACCGCCGATCAGTTCGGCATCCGTTGCTCGGCCCGCCAATCGCACGTGATCACGACCGCCGACGCCCTGGAGGACGGTGTTCCGGGCGAGATCTTCAACACCGACGAGCCGTGGGAAACCATCGCCCGCGACAGCTTCGACGACGCCATCCGCGAAATCTCCTGCGACGACATGCGCCCCGCGCCGCCGTCCTATGCGAGCGTGAAGGCCTATGTCGACGCCGGCCGGCCGTAGGGCCGGCCGCGCGATCGGCTAGACGTCCACCGCCGCGTCCAGGGCGTTTTCCTGGATGAACTCGCGGCGCGGCTCGACAACGTCGCCCATCAGCTTGGCGAACAGGTCGTCGGCGTCGTCGGCGTGGTCGACCTGGACGCGCAGCAGGGTGCGGGCGTTGACGTCCAGCGTCGTCTCCCACAGCTGCTCCGGGTTCATCTCGCCCAGACCCTTGTAGCGCTGGATCGACAGGCCCTTCTTGCCCGCGTCGAGCACGGCGTTCAGCAGGTCCAGCGGACCGCGAATGGTCGTCGATTTGTCCTTGCGGCGATAGACAGCCGGGGCCGTGAACAGCCCCTCGAACGCCAGCGCCCGTTCGGCCAGACGACGCGCGTCGAGCGACCGGATCAGCGCCTCTTCCAGAACGATCGTCTCCTGCACCGCACGACGGGAACGGGTGAAGACCACCGCCCCCTGTTCGCCCGGTGCGCCGGACCAGGCCCCGTCGCCTTCCTCGGCGAACAGGTTCAGGCGCACCGCCGCGGCGGCTGCGACCGTCGCCATGTCGGCGTCGTCGGCGAACAGACCGGCCAAGGCCGCCTGCTCGATGGCGAAGGCCGGGGCGCGCTGGCTCAGCCGATCGACGCTGGCGCTATAGGCCTTGGCCTCCCGCACCAGGTTCTGCAGGTCCAGCCCCATGCGGCGCTCGCCGCCCGACAGGTCCAGCTCGGCCTCCGACGATCCTTCCTCGATCAGGTAGGAGTCCATCTCGGACTGGTCTTTCAAGTAGCGGCTCTGCTTGCCCTTGGCGACTTTGTAGAGCGGCGGCTGGGCGATGTAGACGTGGCCGCGCGTGATCAGCTCCGGCATCTGACGATAGAAGAAGGTCAGCAGCAGGGTGCGGATATGCGCGCCGTCGACATCGGCGTCGGCCATCAGAATGATCTTGTGATAGCGCAGCTTGTCGGCGTCGAAGTCGTCGCGCCCGATGCCGGTGCCCAGCGCCAGGATCAGGGTCCCGATCAGCTCCGACGACAGCATCCGGTCGAACCGCGCCCGCTCGACGTTCAGGATCTTGCCCCGCAGCGGCAGGACCGCCTGGTTCTCGCGGTTACGCGCCTGTTTGGCCGAGCCGCCGGCGCTGTCGCCCTCGACGATGAACAGTTCGGACTTGGCCGGATCGCGTTCCTGACAGTCGGCCAGCTTGCCGGGCAGGCTCGAGATATCCAGCGCCGACTTGCGCCGCGTCAGGTCGCGCGCCTTGCGCGCCGCCTCACGTGCGGAGGCCGCCTCGATGATCTTGGCGACGATCATCTTCGCCTCGACCGGATGTTCCTCGAACCACTGCGACAGGCCCTCGGAGCACAGTCCCTCGACCGCCGGACGCACCTCGGACGAGACCAGCTTGTCCTTGGTCTGGGAACTGAACTTGGGATCCGGCACCTTGACCGACAGCACGCAGGTCAGGCCTTCGCGCGCGTCCTCGCCGGTCGGCGCGACCTTCTCCTTCTTCAGGGCGCCGGAGGATTCCATATAGGCCCCCATCACCTTGGTCAGGCTGGTGCGGAACGCCGACAGGTGGGTGCCTCCATCCCGCTGGGGGATGTTGTTGGTGAAGCACAGCATGGTCTCGTGGTAGGAGTCGTTCCACCACAGGGCCAGGTCGATCTCGATATTGTCCTTCTTGCCGCGAATGACGATGACGTCCTTCAGGATCGGCGTCTTGGACTTGTCGAGGTGGCGCACGAATGCCTCCACGCCGCCCTCGTAGTGCAGCATGATCTCGACCGGCTCGGCATGGCGGTGGTCGGCCAGCTTGATGACCACGCCCGAGTTCAGGAAGGCCAGTTCGCGCAGGCGATGCTCGAGCGTCTTCAGGTCGAAGTCGATGTGGGCGAAGGTCGTGATCGACGGATAGAAGGTGACCTGGGTGCCGCTGAGGACCTTGCCGTTCTCGCGCATCGGGGCCTCGCCCGTGACCCGCAGGCTTTCGACCGTGTCGCCGCGCTCGAACTTCATCTCGTGGCGCTGGCCGTTCCTGAAGATGACCAGCTTGAGCCAGTCCGACAGGGCGTTCACCACCGACACGCCCACGCCGTGCAGACCGCCGGAGACCTTGTAGGAGTTCTGGTCGAATTTCCCGCCGGCGTGCAGCTGGGTCATGATGACTTCGGCGGCCGAGACGCCTTCCTCGGCGTGGATGTCGACCGGAATGCCGCGCCCGTTGTCGGTCACGGTGACCGATCCGTCGGCGTTCAGGATCACCTCGACCAGATCGGCGTGCCCGGCCAGGGCCTCATCGATGGCGTTGTCCACGACCTCGTACACCATGTGGTGCAGGCCCGAGCCGTCGTCGGTGTCGCCGATATACATGCCGGGGCGTTTGCGCACCGCGTCCAGGCCCTTGAGAACCTTGATGGATTCAGCGCCGTAGGCGGCCTCTTCGGCCGTGTCTTCG
>Ga0247737_1000908_pt1 | contig 12491 bp, 10 predicted proteins | sample UWRJL028104C2_FD_180937 | JGI IMG/M metagenome (GOLD analysis project Ga0247737, IMG submission 180937) | Plant litter microbial communities from Arlington Agricultural Research Station in Wisconsin, United States - UWRJ-L028-104C-2 | ecosystem: Environmental > Terrestrial > Plant litter >...
ACTCGCCCAGCTCGAACCAGCCGGCGCAGGCCAGCCCACGCGGAAACCGTCATGGCAAGGAAACGGCGCAAGACCCTCGTGGTCACCCCTGCCACGACACTCGGCGACCAGGTGGCGGCGGAGGGTCTTGATCACGGCGGCCTCCCCGGCCCAGCCAGGCGTAGAAGCTCACGTCGGTGACCTCCTCGGGCACTTCCCAGAGCACGTCGTGGTCGACGTCCACGTCCTCCAGGTCGACTCCGTGCAGCACCATGTCGACGTCGACCTCACGCAGGTCGGGGCGGACGGCGCGGACCGTGTACGTCCGGATGGGATTGCGCTGTTCCGCGGGGAGCGCACGCCAGTCGGGGCCGGTCGGCACGTGAGCCAGGCCCGCGCCGGGCAGCGCCGGGATCAGCTTGATGCGCTGGTCGGCGCCGTTGTCGGCGAAGCGGTCCAGGTCGTCTCCCGTGAAGGTCACCCGGACGAAGTGCGGGCTCAGCCGGCGCACCGCGCGCACCTCGGTCGCGAAGAACCTGAACGGCAGGGTGGTCGCGACCGGGTCGGCGGTCTGAGTCACGGGGTCCTCCTGAACAACTCCGGCATCCTGAGGTATGCCTACCTAACTCGCCGGTTCTGGAGGTGACCACCCGGGTCAATTGCCGCTTACTTCTCGGCGGCCGCCTCCTCGGCCTCGGCGGCCGCCTTGGCCCGCACGCGCGCCTCCGCCTCGACCGCGGCCGCCGAGGTGTAGACGCGCGGCTTCGGGATCGCCGCCTTGGCGCTGACCGGGCGGGGCGGCCGAGCCTTGGGCTGCTCAGCAGCAGCAGCGGCCGCTGGTGCCTGCGCGGGTTCCGGCGAGGGAGGCGGCGGCGCCGGTGAGCGCGGGAGATCGGCCGGTGCGGGTGAACGGGGGAAATCGGCTGGGCCGTCCAGTGCGGCGAACCGGTCGACGGCCGGCTGGGGGCTGGGTGCGGCGGCCGGGGCGTGACCGGCCTGGGCGCGCGGGATCAGGCCGCCGTCACGCTCAGGCATCCCGATCAGCACCGCGGCGACCCGGCCGGGCGCGACGTGCGCCAGTTCGGCGGCCGCCCGTACGGCATCCGCCCTGGTCGTGCGGCCGTAGTCGGCGACCAGCAGCACCTGGTCGGCGCGCGTGGCCAGTCCGATCGCGTCGGCCACGCCGAGCAGCGGCGGCGAGTCGAGCACGACGACGTCGCACTGCCCCTTGAGCTCGTGCAGCAGCCCGGTGAGGCCGTCCCCGGCGAGCAGGTCGGCCCCGCCGTCGCGCTGGGCGCCCGCGGCCAGCACCCGCAGGTTCACGATCGCCCCGGCGGCCAGCGTCTCCGCGAGGGTGTGCTCGCCGAGCAGCACGTTCGTCAGCCCACGGTCGCGGGACAGGTCGAACATCAGATGCAGGGCGGGACGGCGTACGTCGGTGTCGATCAGCACCACCCGCCGCCCGGACTGGGCCAGCGCCACGGCCAGGTTGGCCGCCGTGGTGCTGCGCCCCGTCCCCTCGCGTCCCCCGGTGACCAGCACGGTGGTCGCGCCGTCCAGCCGGGGGTCGAGGCGGGCGCGCAGGAAGCGGTAGGACTCGGCGTCGGCCGAGTCGGGGGAGCGCAACAGCACCGGCAGCGGCGTGCCCGGTCCGCGTGGGCGCCGGGCTCGTGGGACCGAGGCCAGCACCGGCACGCCGGTCTGCTGCTCGAAGTGCACGCGCCCCCGGATCCGGTCGCGCCGGCGGGCCAGCCAGTAGGCGCTGAGCAGGCCCAGCAGCAGCCCGGCCACGGCACCGACGGTCAGATAGAGCCAGAGCGGGATCCGCCGCACCGGCTCGCCCGCCGGCGAGATGAGCGAGGCGGCGATGCCGTACTGCGCGGTGGTGGTGTTGCGGTAGCGGACGTACTCGGCGGCGACGGCCTGCGCGCGCTGCTGGGCGACAGCGGCGCTGCGATCGGTGTACGCGATGGTGATCGCGGCTCCACCACCCGCGACCGGCTCGACCACCAGCCCGTCGGCGAGCGCCGGCTGTCCGATGCCGAGCACGGTGGCGGCCGTGCGCAGCACGGCGGTGGACCGGGCGATCTCCCGCTCGGTCGCGGCGTTCACGGGAATGGGGGTGATGTCGGCGCGCAGGCGAGGCCCGGCCACGGCGGTCGCGGTCGAGCGGTAGTCAGCCGGACCGTAGCGGTGCGCCGGGTAAGCCCCCGCGGTGATCAAAACGGTCACCAGGATGATCCACCAGCCGTACCCCCGCAGAAGTCGCACGGGTCTGCCGTTCGTCGTCATGCCGGGCCGCCCTCCCGCTATGCCGCTGATCGTCAGACTACGGCCGGATCAAGGCGACACGCCAGGCGAGCCCCTGTCGGCTACCAGCAGGAGGAACTGCAGCAGGGGGCGCAGGAGTGGGTGGCATCGTGGCCCGCGAGACCGAACCGCGCCAGGGACGTGAACGCGTGCCGGGTTCTGATCACCCGCCTCAGTAGGATCAGCGGGAGACGTGGGGGGACGGCGGATGGCGACGATCAACGACGTGGCGCGGGCGGCCGGCGTGTCACCGAGCACGGTGTCATACGTGTTGAGCGGCCGCCGCCCGATCTCGGCGCAGACCCGGGCCCGGGTGCAGGCCGCGATCGCCGAGCTGGGCTTCCACCCGCACGCGGGGGCGCGGGCGCTGGCCAGCAGCCGCACCAACGTGCTGGCCCTGGTCGTGCCGTTGCGCGTCGACGTGAACGTGCCCGTGATCATGCAATTCGCCACGGCCGTGGTCACCGCCGCACGGCTGCACAACCACGACGTGCTGCTGCTGACCAAGGACGAGGGGACCGCCGGCCTCGAGCGCGTCGCGCACAGCACGATGGTCGATGCGCTCATCGTGATGGACGTCGAGCGGGACGACGTCCGCATCCCGGCCCTGCGCACCCTCAAGCAGCCGTCCGTGCTGATCGGGCTCCCCGAGGACCCGTCCGGGATCGCCTGCGTCGACCTGGATTTCGAGGCCGCCGCCGCCGAGACCCTGCGGCACCTGGCCTGGCACGGGCACCGCCGGATCGCGCTGGTGGGCCCCTCGCCCGAGGTCTACAAGCGCGGGACGACGTACGCCGAAAGGTTCTTGACCGGTTTCCTGACGACCTCGGCCGAGCTGGGTCTCGAGACGCTGGCGCACCCCTGCGAGCCCGGCCGCGCGGGTGTGCGGGCCTGCCTGGCCGACATCGACGCGCACCTTCCCGGAGCGACCGCCCTGGTCGTGCACAACGAGGAAGCCCTGCGCACGGTGCTCGAGGAACTGCGCGCGGCCGGGCGCCGCATCCCGGCGGACATCACCGTGGTGGCGGTCTGCCCGCGGGACGTGGCGCTCAGCATGCCGCTGCCGCTGACCTCGGTCGACATCCCGACCCACGACGTCGGCGCCCTGGCCGTCGAGACGGCGATGCGGCTGCTCGACGGCCGCTCCATCGAGCCCGTGCGGCTGCTGCCCCCGACGATCGTCGAGCGCGAGAGCTGCACGAACCTCAGGTCGCCTGGTTGATCCGGACCATGTTGCCGGCCGGGTCGCGGAAGGCGCAGTCGCGCAGCCCGTACGGCTGGTCGGTCGGCTCCTGGACCACGTCGGCGCCGTTCTTCTGCACCTCCTCGAACGCCTCGTCGACGTTCGGGGAGCTGAGCACGATGCTCGCGTAACTGCCTTTGGCCATCAGCTCGGCGATCGTGCGCTTCTCGTCCTCGGTGAGGCCCGGGTCGACCGCCGGCGGATGCAGGACGATCGACGTCTGCGGTTGCCCGGCCGGGCCGACGGTGATCCAGCGCATGGTGCCGTAGCCGACGTCGTTGCGGACCTCGAAGCCCATCGTGTCGCGCCAGAACGTCAGCGAGGCCTCAGGGTCGTCGGCCGGCAGGAAGGTGTAGTGAATGGTGAGGTTCATGCTGCCCACGCTAGGTCCCGGCGGCGGGGCTCGCTTCTCGATTCCTGATCGGTCTGGTCACCGTCTTGACGACGCAGCCCGGCAGCCCCTCGGCCTGGGACTGCTCGGCTGTCAGCCGGCGGTAGGCGCTCGGCGACATGCCCACGAGCTCGGAGAACCTGGTGCTGAACGTGCCCAGCGACGAGCAGCCGACGGCGAAGCACACGTCGGTCACCGACAGATCGCCGCGCCGCAGCAACGCCATCGCGCGCTCGATCCGGCGGGTCATGAGATAGCTGTACGGGGCTTCGCCGAACGCGGCCCGGAACTCGCGGCTCAGGTGACCGGCCGAGAGATTCACCCCGCGGGCGAGCGCTTCGACGTCGAGCGGCTGGGCGTAGTCGCGGTCGATCCGGTCGCGGACGCGTCTGAGCAGCTTGAGGTCCTGGAGTCGCTGCTCCCGCTTCGCGGTCACGTGGGCCCCCGCTCGGCTCCGGGCCAACAAACGGGCAACCAAGAAGGAAAGGGGATGGCCACTTCTTTCCGTGTTTAACGTATAACACGAAGGGGGGCTTGCCGCAAGACCCGGGTGATGCTGAAGAATCGCTGGTCGAAGCCGCATTCCGGGGGAAATGAGTAACTTGTCGTGGATCATGTGACGACCAGCGTGTTCGCACTGCCGGACGCGCTTCAAGCCAAGGCCGACCCGGTCCTCGTCGCCGCCGACGAGAAACACTTCGCGGCGGTCGCGGCCAGCCTCGCGCAAACCATCGCCGACCTGTCGGCCCAGCTCGACGTCGCCCGCAAAGCCCCGGCCGGTGGGGGCCGGCAGGCGGCCGACCGGGACAACGAGATCCATCGGCTGACCGCCCGCCTGCGGTCCCTGCGCCGCTACAGCCTCGACATCTGCCTCGGGCGGATGGTCGGCGAGGACGACCGGATCCCGGTGTACGTCGGGAGGTTCGGCCTCACCGACAGCGAAGGTCGTCGCCTGCTCGTGGACTGGCGGTCACCGGTCGCCGAGCCGTTCTTCGGCGCGACCCACGCCAACCCGATGGGCCTGAACAGCCGCCGCCGGTACCGCTGGACCCGCGGCCGGATCACCGACTACTGGGACGAGGTGTTCGCGGCCGACGCGCTCGAAGGGCACGCGGCGCTCGACGACCAGTCCGCGTTCATCGCCAGTCTGGGCAGTGACCGCTCGGCCCGGATGCGCGACGTGCTCGGCACCATCCAGGCCGACCAGGACGCCATCATCCGGGCCGGGTCGAGCGGTGCGCTAGTGGTCGACGGCGGCCCGGGCACGGGCAAAACCGTCGTCGCGTTGCACCGCACGGCGTACCTGCTCTACTCCGACCCGCGCCTCGGGCACCGCCAGGGCGGCGTGCTCTTCGTCGGGCCGCACGAGCCCTACCTCGCCTACGTCGGTGACGTGCTGCCCAGCCTCGGCGAGGAGGAGGTAAAGACCTGCACCCTGCGCGACCTGGTGCGCGAGGGCGCCGCGGCCACGGAGGAGACCGATCCGGAGGTAGCCCGTCTCAAGTCGTCGGTCGGGATCGTCAAGGCGATCGAGGCAGCCGTCCGGTTCTACGAGGAGCCGCCGGCCGAACCGATGATCGTCGCGACCGGCGACGACGCGATCCTGCTGACCGCCGAGGACTGGGCTGAGGCGTTTCAGGCGCCCGGACCCGGCACCCCGCACAACGAGGGTCGCGACCAGGTGTGGGACGACCTGCTCACGATCCTGGTCGAGAAGTACGCCGGGGACGAGCCGGAAGACCTGGTGCGCCGTTCGCTGCTGCGCAACCGGGACCTGGTCAAGGCCTTCAACCGCGCGTGGCCGCTGCTGGAGGCGGCCGACATCGTCGCGGACCTGTGGTCGGTCCCGGCCTATCTGCACCGGTGCGCGCCCTGGCTCGGTCCCCACGACATCCGGCGGCTGCGGCGGGCGGACGCGCGGGCCTGGACCGTGGCCGACCTGCCGCTGCTGGACGCTGCCTGGCAGCGGCTCGGCGACCCGGCCCTGGCGCGTCTGCGGCGGCGGCAGGAGACGGTGCTTCGCAACCAGCGCGCGGAGATGGACCGGGTCGTGGACGAGCTGATCGCCTCGCACGCCTACGACGACGGCGAGGGTCTGATGCAGATGCTCGTCCAGAAGGACATGCGCGACGTGCTGGTCGACGATGCCGTGCTGCAGCCTGCCGACGCCGACCGGCTGGCCGGGCCGTTCGCGCACGTCGTGGTCGACGAGGCGCAGGAGCTGACCGACGCGCAGTGGCAGATGCTGCTGCTGCGCTGCCCGTCCCGCAGCTTCACGATCGTGGGGGACCGGGCGCAGGCGCGGCACGGGTTCGCGGAGTCCTGGCCGGAGCGGCTGTCGCGCATCGGGCTCGACCGCGTCGCGGTGACGTCGCTGACGATCAATTACCGGACGCCGTCCGAAGTCATGGCCGAGGCCGCGCCGGTGATCCGGGCCGTGCTCCCGGACGCCAACGTGCCGACGTCGATCCGCGACGGCGGGCTGCCGGTCGGGCACGGTGCGAGATCGGAATTGCCGTACCTCCTCGAGGGGTGGCTGGCGGAGCACGCCGAAGGGATCGCGTGCGTGATCGGGGACCCGACGTTCGTCGCGTCGGCACGGGTGCGGTCGCTGAGCCCGGAGCTGGCCAAGGGGCTCGAGTTCGACCTCGTGGTTCTCGTCGACCCACTGTCCTTCGGGGACGGGATCGAAGGGGCGGTGGACCGCTATGTCGCGATGACCCGCGCGACCCAGCAGCTCGTGATCCTCACTTCGTGATCCGCACTTCGTGATCTTTTGGAGTAGATCAGGTAAGCGAGAGCTCGTTCGGGTTCGGGTGGGGCCGGGTCTCGGTCTTGGAAATGTCTTCGTCACACCGTTGACATCTATGGGTGAGGGACCTTAGCGTCCTCCCCGAATGTCCCGCGTCGAAGCGCTTCGACGGATCCGAGAGTCGAAGCGCTTCGACGGACCCCTCCCGGAGGACGAACGACATGATTCGATCGCGAGCCGGCCTCTCGGCCGGTGCACTCTTGCTGGCCACCTCGCTCGCTCTGGCCGCCTGCGGCGGCTCGGGGGAGTCGTCCGACGACGGGGCCGACGCCAAGACGCTGACGTTGTGGCACTACGAAGGGCCGACCAGTGCGATGGGCATCGCCTGGAACAAGGCCATCGAGGAGTTCAAGACCTCGCACCCCGGCGTCACGGTGAAGTTCGAGGAGAAGGGGTTCGAGCAGATTCGGCAGAACGCCCAGATGATCCTCAACTCCGACAGCGCGCCGGACATCATGGAGTACAACAAGGGCAACGCCACCGCCGGTCTGCTGTCGAAGCAGGGGCTGCTCACCGATCTGAGCGACGAGGCGAGCAAGCGCGGCTGGGACAAGGCGCTCAATTCGAGCCTGCAGACCACCACGAAGTACGACGACGACGGCATCATGGGCTCGGGCAAGACGTACGGCGTCCCGAATTACGCGGAGTACGTCGAGGTGTACTACAACAAGGACCTGTTCAAGAAATACAACCTGCGGGTGCCGACCACGCTCGACGAGTTCACCAAGGTGATGGACACGTTCGCGCGGAACAAGGTCACGCCGCTCGCCGTCGGTGGCTCCGAGTACCCGGCTCAGCAGATCTTCTACTCGCTCGCGCTCGCCAAGGCCGACCGCGCCTGGGTCGACGACTACCAGCTCTACAAGCACCAGGTCGACTTCAAGGGGCCGCAGCTCTCGTACGGAGCGCAGACCTTCAAGGAATGGGTCGACAAGGGCTACATCGCCAAGAACTCGGCCGGCCTCAAAGCTGAGGACATGGGCGTCTCGTTCACCCAGGGCAAGTTCCCGATCATGATCTCCGGCAGTTGGTGGTACGGGCGGCTCGCCAACGAGATCAAGAACTTCCAGTGGGGCACGTTCCTGTTCCCGGGCAACAAGCTGCACCCGGGTTCCAGCGGCAACCTGTGGGTCGTCCCGGAGAAGAGCAAGGCCAAGGCGCTCGCGTACGACTTCATCGACATCACCATGAAGCCGGAGATCCAGGCGCTGCTGGGCAACAACGGCGGGGTCCCGGTCGCGGCCGATGTCGCCCAGATCACCGACGCCAAGAACAAGGAACTGATCGAGAACTTCGCCAAGATATCCGATGTGGACGGTCTGGCGTTCTACCCGGACTGGCCGGCCCCGGGCTACTACGACGTGCTGGTCGCCGGCCTGCAGGGCCTGATCAACGGCTCGAAAACGCCGGACCAGATGCTGACCGAGATCGCCAAGCCGTACGACGAGAACCTCGCCGACCTCGGCAAGTGACCGGGCGCGGGTGGGCCCGCAAAGCCCACCCGCGCGGAGAAAGAGGGAAAGCATGAGGCGCAAGGGGTACGGGGTCTTCCTGATCCCGGGGGTGCTGGCCGCGCTGCTGGTCATCGTGGTGCCGCTGGTGATGACGGTCTGGACCAGCTTCACCAAGTGGAACGGCGTCGGCGAGCAGCGCTGGATCGGTTTCGACAACTACACGCGGCTCTTCGAGGACTCGCTGTTCTGGTCGTCGTTCGGCAACATCCTGTTGCTCGTCCTGGCGATGGCCGTGGTCCCGACACTGCTCGGCCTGGTCCTCGCCGCGGTGCTCTTCGACTACGTCGCCAAGAAGTTCAGCGACCGGTGGGCTTCGCTGTTCCGTTCCGGGTTCTATCTGCCGCAGGTCATCCCGGTCGCGGTGACCGGCATCGTCTGGGGCTGGATCCTGCATCCGGAGTACGGCGCGCTCAACAGGATCCTCGAGGCGATCGGGCTGGGCGGGCTGGCGCACAACTGGCTCGGCGAGCCGGGTTCGGCGCTCTACAGCGTCATGGGCATCATGATCTGGGTCCAGCTCGGCTACCCGATCGTCATGTTCATGGCCGGGTTGCAGCGGGTCGACCCGGAGCTCTACGAGGCGGCCGACCTCGACGGCGCGACCTGGTGGCAGCGCTTCCGCAAGATCACGGTGTATCTGATCCGGCCCGAGTTCTCCGTCGTGCTGGTGACGACCACGATCTCCGCGCTGAAGATCTTCGGGCCGATCTTCGTGCTCACCGGCGGCGGGCCGAGCAACGCCACGCTCGTGCCCTCGTACTTCGCGTACCAGAACTTCTTCGAGAAAGCCCAGGTCGGTTACGGGTCGGCGATCTCGACGGTGCTGACCGTGCTCATCGTCGTGCTGGCTTTCGTCTTCCTGCGGCTGCAGACTCGGAGCGTCAAATGACCGTGACGGCCACCCCCACCCGGACGCCGCTCGAGCCAGCCGCCGACGAGTCGACCGCGAAGAAGCGCGGCGACCCGGTACGGTTCGTGATCCTCGCGGGGCTGCTCGCTCTGCTGCTGATCGTCATCGCGCCGCTGCTGATCATCGCGATCAACGCCGTGAAGAGTCCGGCCGACTACGCCGGGGGCGGCCCGCTCGCGCTGCCGGCGCATCTCTACTGGGACGGCATCGTCGACTTCTGGAACCGGGTGGACTTCGGGCAGAAGCTCTGGAACAGCTTCGTCACGAGCTTCACCGTGGCGGTCCTGGGTGTCTTGTTGTCGGTCCTCAACGCGTACGCCCTGGGCATCGGCCGGGTCAAGGGCCGGCTCTGGTTCCTGGTGTTCTTCCTGGTCGCCAACCTGCTGCCGCAGGAGGTGCTGGTCTATCCGCTGTACTTCCTGGCCAAGCAGGTGCACCTCTACGACAGCCTGATCGCGATCGTCGTCATCTTCACGGTGATCCAGGCGGCGTTCGGGACGTACCTGCTGACCTCGGTCTACCAGGATTTCCCGACCGAGCTGCTGGACGCCGCCGACGTCGACGGCGCCGGCAAGTGGCGCACGCTGTGGAGCGTCGTCGCCCCGGTCAGCCGCCCCACGCTCGGCGTGCTCTTCACCTTCTTCTTCATCTGGACGTGGAACGAGTTCTTCCTGCCGCTGGTCTTCCTGGTCTCGAACGACAACCAGACCGTGCCGGTGGCCCTGGGCGTGCTCCAGGGGGACCGGCTGATGGACGCCACGATGACCAGCGCCTCGGGCCTGATCGGCATCCTCCCGGCGATGATCTTCTTCCTCGTTTTCCAGCGCACCTTGACCCGTGGCATCACCGCCGGCGCCGTCAAGTAGCCCGCCGAAGGCTCCTCACAAACAAGGACGCTCATGAAATTCACCGACGGGTACTGGCTCAAGCGCAAAGGCCTCACCGTCCTGCACCCGGCCCAACTGCGGGATGTCGAGGCGGACGAGAAGACCCTGACCGCGTACGCCAGCACCAAGCCGGTCCGCAGCCGGTCGGACACGCTCGACACCCCGCTGATCACCGTCCGGGTCGAGGCGCCGATGTCGGACGTCATCCGGGTGACGATCGGGCACTTCCTCGGCGGCCCGCCGAAGGGGCCGAACTTCGAGATCACCACTGCGGAGCACCCGGTCACGACGACGGACACCGAGCTCACCTCGGGACGGTTGACGGCCAGGTTCAGAGCTTCGCCGCAGAACCCGGGCAATGGGCAGGGCGCGAACTGGGGTCTTGACTTCCTGGCCGAAGGCAAGCGGTTGACCGGGAGCGGCTGGAAGGGCATGGGAATCGTCGACTCGGCCGACGGCGAGCAGTACGTGCACGAGCAACTCGACCTGGGCGTGGGCGAGGCCGTCTACGGGCTGGGGGAGCGGTTCGGGCCGTTCGTCAAGAACGGGCAGAGCATCGACATCTGGAACGAGGACGGCGGCACCAGCAGCGAGCTGGCCTACAAGAACGTGCCGTTCTATCTGACCAACCGCGGGTACGGCGTGCTGGTCGACCACCCCGGCAAGGTGTCCTTCGAGGTCGCCAGCGAGATGGTCTCCCGCACCCAGTTCAGCGTCGCCGGGCAGACCCTGTCCTATCTGGTGGTCTACGGGCCCACCCCGGCCGACATCCTGCGCAAGTACACCGCGCTGACCGGCCGGCCCGCGCTGCCACCGGCCTGGTCGTTCGGGCTCTGGCTGACCACTTCGTTCACGACGCCGTACGACGAGGAGACGGTCACCTCGTTCGTCGACGGGATGGCCGAGCGGGACCTGCCGCTGAGCGTCTTCCACTTCGACACCTTCTGGATGCGCGAGTTCCACTGGTGCGACTTCGAGTGGGACCCGGCGATCTTCCCGGACCCACCGGGCATGCTGAAGCGGCTGCACGACCGAGGCCTGCGTACGTGTCTCTGGATCAACCCGTACATCGCGCAGCGCTCGGCGATGTTCGAGGAGGGCCGGGCCAACGGCTACCTGCTGAAGAAGGCCGACGGCAGTGTCTGGCAGACCGACCGCTGGCAGGCCGGCATGGGCCTGGTCGACTTCACCGACCCGGCCGCCCGGGAGTGGTATGCGGCGAAGCTCGCCGTGCTGGTCGAGATGGGCGTCGACGCGTTCAAGTCGGACTTCGGCGAGCGGGTGCCGACCGACGTGGTCTGGCACGACGGATCCGACCCCGAGCGGATGCACAACTACTACACCCAGCTCTACAACCAGGTCGTCTTCGACGTGCTCCGCGAACATCGCGGTGACGGGGACGCGGTGCTGTTCGCGCGATCGGCCACCGTCGGCGGGCAGCAGTTCCCGGTGCACTGGGGCGGCGACAACTCGGCGACGTACGAGTCGATGGCCGAGAGCCTGCGCGGCGGCCTGTCCCTGATGAGCTCCGGCTTCGGCTTCTGGAGCCACGACATCGGCGGCTTCGAGGGGCGGCCCGACCCGGCCGTGTTCAAGCGGTGGATCGCGTTCGGGCTGCTCTCGTCGCACAGCCGGCTGCACGGCAACCACTCGTACCGGGTGCCGTGGCTCTTCGACGACGAATCGGTCGAGGTGCTGCGTTCGTTCACGCACCTCAAGTACAGCCTGATGCCGTACCTGTTCGAAGCCGCCCGGCAAGCGCACGAGCAGGGCCTGCCGGTGATGCGCCCGATGGTCCTCGGCTTCCCCGACGACCCGGCGGTGACGCACCTCGACCGACAGTACCTGCTCGGCTCCGACCTGCTCGTCGCGCCCGTCTTCAGCGAGGAGGGCCAGGTCAGCTACTACGTGCCGGCCGGGCGGTGGACGCGGTTCAGCGACGGCGGGATCGTCGAGGGGCCGGGCTGGCGGCACGAGACGCACGGCTTCGACAGCGTGCCGCTGCTGGTGCGGCCGGGCGCGGTGATCCCGATCGGCAACCGCACCGACCGTCCCGACTACGCGTACGCCGAGGGCGTCACGCTGCGTGTCTACGAGCCGGCGGCCGGCAGCACGGCGGTGCGGGTCGGTGACAGCACGTTCACGGTGATCCGCGACGGCACGGCGATCCGCGTCGAGCGGGACGGCGCGGCGTTGCCCTGGCGGGTGGAGATCGTGGGCGGGCCGTCCGCCGAGCTCGCCGCCGCCGACGCGGTCTGGATGGTCGGGTAGTCGCGGCGGTGGGGTTCGCCACCTCGTGCGGCGGGCCCCACCACGCAGAACGCGGCATAGGATCTCTTGATGACCCCGGCACTGGACCTCTTCGTCCCTGGTGTCGTCTATCTCGACATCATCTTCACCGGGCTCAAGGGCCGGCCCGAACCCGGCACCGAGGTGTGGGCCTCC
>Ga0247737_1000909_pt1 | contig 12484 bp, 13 predicted proteins | sample UWRJL028104C2_FD_180937 | JGI IMG/M metagenome (GOLD analysis project Ga0247737, IMG submission 180937) | Plant litter microbial communities from Arlington Agricultural Research Station in Wisconsin, United States - UWRJ-L028-104C-2 | ecosystem: Environmental > Terrestrial > Plant litter >...
CAGGTCCGGCCGGCTGCCCACCACACTCGCCAGGTATCCCGGAGCGACCGACAGCGCGTTGCTCACGTTGGCCGCCACCCCCGGCAGCCCGATCGCCACGAGCAGCGGAAACGTGATGAGCGACCCGCCCCCCGCGATCGCGTTCACCGCTCCCGCAGTCAGCCCACCGCCGAGCAGTGCCAGGATCTCCCAGAACGTCAATTGTCCTCGTCGTTCTGGTTCTTCTCCCGCTCCCGATCGAGCGCCAGGTCGAGCGCCAACACACTCCCGACGATCAGCAACGGCTCGATGCCCTCCGCCACCTGCACAGCGTACGTGTCCCGGATGGTCAGCCACCGCTTGGAGACGGAAGCCACCTCAGCACCGCCGCGCGTGATCACGTACTCGTGGTCGAGCAGATCCCCCTTCATCTCCAGGTCGTCCGGCCCCGGCACGTCGATCGTGAACTTCTCCCGGAACGGCGTGAAGAGCTTCTTGCGTACCTCTGCGGCCTTCTCCCCACCGATCCGGATCTCATATGTGGGCCGCAACGCCACCAGATGCCGATGCACGGTGGCGAGTTCCTCCCCACCCGGGCTCTCGATGCTCACCTTGTCGCGAACGCTGAGCACCTTCCCGTCCACGTGGTAGACCTTCGTCCCGTGCTCATCCAGCACGTCGAAGTCGTCGCCGATCGAGAAGAATCGTTCCCTGATCACATACATGCCCCCATCCTCCTGCATGATCAGCACCACGCGCGACCGACCGCCCCACGCCACCACCCACCGCCAGGCCGCCCTCGCCCGCGCCCTCGCCCGAGGCTGGGTAGCGCTGTGATGCTTCTGACTTCAGTGGTTGACGCGAATCTTGCGGGGCATATGTTTGCGGGCGCAAATATTCCGTACGCGAGGAAGTGGGGCTGCGCCATGAGCGAGCTCAATCTGCTGGTGGTCGTCGGAAGCACGCGGCCGGGACGGGTCGGCCCGAAGGTCGCCGACTGGTTCGTCGACGCGGCGAAGGCGCACGGTGGATTCCAGGTGACCGTGGCCGACCTGGCCGAGGAGAACCTGCCGCTGATGGACGAGCCGAACCACCCGCGGCTGCAGAACTACCAGAACGACCACACCAAGCGCTGGAGTGAGAAGGTCGCCGCCGCCGACGCGATCGTCTTCGTGATCCCGGAGTACAACTACGGGATCGGCGCCGCCTTCAAGAACGCCCTCGACTACTTGCACGTCGAGTGGGCCTACAAGCCGGCCAGCGTGGTCAGCTACGGCGGCGTCTCGGCCGGCACCCGCTCCGCGATGGCCTTGCAGGGCACCGCGTACGCGCTCCGGCTCTTCATGATCCCGGAGTCGGTGAACATCCCGTTCGTGCACAGCCTCATCCACGACGGCCGGCTCGTCCCCAACGAGATCATGACGAAGGCCGCCACCGCCGTGCTCGACGAACTGGCCAAGGTCGCCACCGCCCTCAAGCCCCTCCGCACCGGCAGGTAGCCAGCAGGCACCCTCGCCCCGGCGACCGGAGGCAGGGACGCAGCCGCGCGACCCGGTCAACCCGGAAACCAGGCGGGGCAACACCATCGGTGATCTTTTGACATCATCTGGCGCGTGATTCGCTTCTACTCCCTTTTCGCGCTGCTCGACCTGGCGCTGATCGTGATAGCCCTCATCGATTGCCTCTCCGCCGAGGAGAACACCGTCCGCGCCCTCCCCCGAGGCGTGTGGGTCCTGCTCATCCTGCTGTTCTCCCCGATCGGCGCGATCGTCTGGTTCGTCGCCGGGCGCCCCGCCCGCCCGGTCCGGCTGAGCAACGGCACCACGTGGCGGCCCGGCACCGGCTTCCCCGAGAACGAGCGCCCGGCCCGCCGTGGCCCGGTCGCCCCCGACGACGACCCCGAGTTCCTCCGCAGCTTGGCCGCCTCCCACAAGGAGGACCAACATCTCATGCAGCGGTGGGAATCCGACCTGCGCCGCCGGGAAGAGGAGCTCCGCCGCCAGTCGGACCCCGACCCCACCGACTGACTTACGAACCGACATCGTCGTGCAGACTGGCCCGATGGCGAGTCCTGGGGCGACGTGATCGGCGCCGACGGCCGACCGCGGTTCGCCCCGGCGCCCGGAGACGCCGCGCCGGGCCCCGCGCCGTTCTCGACTGGCAACACGACGATCGCGGTGGTCCTCACCGACGCGAGGCTCGACAAGGCCGGCTGCAACCTGCTCGCCCAGGGCGCCCACACCGGTTTCGCCCGAGCACTCCACCCCGCCCACACCGCCTACGACGGCGACGCGGTGGTGGCCCTCGCGACTGGCGCTCGCACCGAAGACATAAACCTCGAGCATCTCCGGGCAGTCACGTCCCAGGTCATGGCCGAAGCGATCCGCACCGTCCCGGAATGAGGTTCGCTGCCGCCCGAGGCGGTGGTCCGGGGCATGTGCTTCTTACGACAAACGACGAGCGGACCGCCCGGAGCTGGGCCGGATTCCGGTGGGCCGCCCGGCGATCGGCCGGGCGGCCCGTCCGTCCGTCACCTATTTCCGGCGCTGATGCCCGACAACCTGGACCGCCACGACGCCTAACCGATCACCAGCTGCCGGTAGTCGTTGCCCGAGGTGACGCTCAGGGCCCAGCCGACCTTCGTCGACAGCAGCTTGACGGCAGTGGTCGTCCCCGGCTCGCCGTCCGCACAGGGCTGGCCCACCGCCGGGCCCATCGAGGTGCCCGAGATACCCATGCTGGGACCGGTGATCCAGACGCCGAGCAGCTTCCCGCCGTAGCCTTTCGGAGCGCCGCGCTGCTTGTCCTTGACGACGGCGTGCCGCAGCTCGAAACGCCCGAACTCCCGATGGTGGGAGGTCGGAAAGACACGTTTCCCGCAGGTGACCGTGTAGTTGTCGTCCGTCCAGAAGTCGTGGTTGAAGACGAGCTTCGGCGCCCTCTGATTCAGGGTCGCCTCGCTCCATTTGAAGGCTTTCCGCACGTCACCGGCGGCGGCGTACCCCTTCATCGTCTTGGGGTCGTAGGTGACCGACGCGGCGGCCGGTGCGGCGGTCCCGACGGCGGCGGCGAGAGCCGCGCCGGTGACCACGAGACGGAAGAACACGTTCATGTCAGACTCCTGAGCTGCGGGTTTTCCACGGACCAACGATCATGATCGGCGAAGGGCGCACGTCATTCGGGCGCATCGGGGAGAACAACCGTGAAAATGCCGCCGGCGGAACGGCCGGGCCTGCTCGCGGCTCCACTCCCTCCGGTTCGGCCAGGCCCCGATGGGACTGAGGGCGAAGACGGAAGACGTCATTCAGACCTCTTGTCAGCTGCGGAATCGGTGGGAGGATGGCTGCCAAACAGTGGAGATCCTGCGTCTGGAGATCGTGTGACCGCCAAGACCGTGCTGCACAACTTCATCGGCGGCGCCCCGGCCGCGCCCGCCGAGGGCCGATACGACGACCTGATCGACCCGGCCACCGGCGAGGTGTTCGCGTCGGCCCCCGTCTCGGGCGAGGCCGACGTCGACCGCGCGATGCAGGCCGCCGCCTCGGCGTTCGAGAAGTGGCGCGACACCACCCCCGGCGAACGCCAGCGGGCCCTGCTCAAGTTCGCCGACGCGGTCGAGGCGCGGGCCGGCGACCTGGTCCAGGCCGAGTCACAGAACACCGGCAAGCCGCTCGGCCTGACCGCCAGCGAGGAACTGCCTCCGGCGATCGACCAGCTCCGCTTCTTCGCGGGCGCGGCGCGGCTGCTGGAGGGCCGTTCGGCCGGGCAATACCTGGCCGGCTTCGAAAGCTACGTGCGGCGCGAGCCGATCGGCGTGTGCGCGCAGGTCACGCCGTGGAACTATCCGCTGATGATGGCCGTCTGGAAGCTCGCCCCGGCGATCGCGGCCGGCAACACGGTCGTGCTGAAACCGTCCGACACCACCCCGGTCACCACGGTCATGCTGGCCGAGATCGCCGCCGAGTTCCTGCCGCCGGGCGTGCTGAACGTGGTGGTGGGTGACCGTGACACCGGCCGCCGGCTGGTCAGCCACAAGACGCCGCAGATGGTGTCGATCACGGGCTCGGTGCGGGCCGGCAGGGAGGTGGCCGAGGCCGCGTCGGCCGACCTGAAACGCACCCACCTGGAGCTGGGCGGCAAGGCCCCGGTGGTGATCTTCGACGACGCGGACATCGAAGCGGCGGCGGCGGCGATCGCCGAGGCCGGCTACTTCAACGCGGGCCAGGACTGCACGGCGGCGACCCGGGTGCTGGCCTCGCCGAGGGTCTACTCGGACTTCGTGGCGGCGCTGACCGAGGCGGCCAAGGGAACCAAGACAGGCGCGGCGGATGACGAGGAGGTGCTCTACGGGCCGCTGAACAACTCACGCCAGCTCGAGCGGGTGGCGGGGTTCGTCGACCGGCTGCCGGACCACGCGTCGCTGGACGCGGGAGGCGCGCGGGTCGGCGACCGGGGCTACTTCTACTCGCCGACGGTCGTCTCGGGGCTGCGGCAGAGCGACGAGCTGATCCAGGACGAGGTTTTCGGTCCGCTCATCACCGTCCAGCAGTTCACGGACGAGGACGAGGCCGTCGCCTGGGCCAACGGGGTCGAATACGGTTTGGCTTCTTCGGTCTGGACGAAAGACCACGGCCGCGCGATGCGGATGACACAACGGCTCGACTTCGGCTGCGTCTGGGTCAACTGCCACATCCCGCTGGTCGCGGAGATGCCCCACGGCGGGTTCAAGCACTCGGGGCACGGCAAGGACCTCTCCGTCTACGGGCTTGAGGACTACACGCGGCTCAAGCACGTCATGCACTCGCTCGGGTGAACGGCTCATGGGGAGCGGCCGCGATCGGTGCCGCGATAAACGCGGAACGCCGAGGGCCGGGAGGGGCGTCGCGGTACGGATTCCATCGACGGCCACGAACCGAACGAGTGATTCGATTGCCGTGCAGCCAGCGGACGGGAAGAATCGCGGCGTGACCGCGGACCTGGCACTGGACGACATCAACAAGCAGATCATCGAGCACCTGCAGCGCGACGGACGGATGTCCTACGCGACGCTGGCCAAGACGATCGGCCTCTCCGAGGCAGCCGTACGCCAGCGCGTGCAACGCCTGCTCGACGGCGGCCTGATGCAGATCGTGGCGGTCACCGATCCGCTCACGCTCGGCTTCGCCCGGCAGGCGATGGTGGGGCTCAAGGTGAACGGCGACCTGCGCGCGATCGCCGACGAGCTCGCCACGATCCCCGAGGTCGACTACGTGGTGATCTGCGCGGGCGGTTACGACCTGCTGGTCGAGCTGGTCTGCACCGACGACGAGCACCTGCTCGACCTGCTGAACGAGAAGGTCCGCTCGATCAAGGGCGTCACCTCGTGCGAGACGTTCATGTATCTGAAGCTGGCGAAGCAGACCTACGCGTGGGGAACCAGATGATCCCGTCCTTCTGGCTCAGCACCCTCGGCCCCGTGCCGCCCCGGGCGCCGCTTCCCGGCGACCGGTCGTACGACGTCGCGATCGCCGGGGGCGGCTACACCGGACTGTGGACGGCCTATTATCTGGCACGGAACGCGCCGCATCTGTCGATCGTGGTGCTCGAGGCGGAGTACTGCGGGTTCGGCGCCTCGGGACGCAACGGCGGCTGGGCGTCCGGGCTCTTCCCCGTGGACGAGGAGAAGCTCGCCCGCCGCTACGGCGCGGTTCAGGCGGCGGCGATGCACGCCGCGCTGGCCGGTGCGGTCGACGAGGTCGGGCGGGCCGCTGCCGCCGAGGGCATCGACTGCCACTACGCCAAGGGCGGCACCATTTCGCTGGCCCGCTCCCCCGCCCAGTTCCGCCGGGCCCGGAACTCGCCGGGGTTCCTGCCCGCGGCCGAGGCGAAGGCGATCTGCGGCGCGACCGACGTGCTCGGCGGCGTCTACCGCCCCGACTGCGCGGCCCTGCACCCCGCCCGGCTGGTACGGGGTCTCGCGGACGCGGTCGAGCGGCACGGCGTGACCATTCACGAGGGCACACGCGTGCGCTCGCTGGATCACGGGACCGTCGTGACCGCCCACGGCACTGTCACGGCGGGCACGGTGGTGCGCGCGCTTGAGGGCTACACGGCACAGCTCGCGGGGCATCGTCGGGCGCTCGCCCCGGTCTACTCGTTGATGATCGCCACCGAACCGTTGGGGGCCGCGGACTGGGAGCGCATCGGCCTGGGCCGCCGGGAGACGTTCACGGACGAGCGCCACATGATCATTTACGGGCAACGCACCGCCGACGACCGCTTGGCGTTCGGCGGCCGCGGCGCTCCCTATCACTTCGGGTCGCGCGTCCAGCCCTCGTACGATCAGGTGCCTGAGGTCTTCGACAGCCTCCGCGAGACGTTGACCGACATGTTCGGCATCCGGCCCGGAATCGCGTACCGCTGGGGCGGTCCACTTGGGATCCCCCGCGACTGGATGCCCTCGGTCGGGCTCGAGGACGGGGTCGCCTGGGCCGGCGGCTATGTGGGTGACGGGGTCGCGGCGGCCAACCTGGCCGGGCGCACGCTCGCGGATCTGATCGCCGGCGAGCAGACCGAGCGGACGCGGCTGCCGTGGGTCGGGCACCGCTCCCGGCAGTGGGAGCCCGAGCCGATCCGCTGGCTGGGAATCAACGCCGCCCTACGGGCGACCACTCTGCGCGATGCCCTCGAGAAGCACCCCGCACCGGCCCGCTGACGGCTCTCACGAGAGCGGCGCGAACGAGCGGATATAGGCCAGGGCCGCGTTCATCGAGGCGCGCAGCGGCCGCGTGTCGCGCAACGTCTGGCTGAGGATCGTTCCGCCTTGCAGCGCGGTCAGCAGGGCGAGGGCGAGCTCGTCGAGATCCGCGTCGGGGCGCAGCTCCCCGCGGCGCCGCATGGCGTGCAGGCCGTCGTGCAGCAGCGCCTGCCACTGGCCGCCGGTGCCGGGCCGGTGGACATCCTGGTCAACAACGCGGGCATCTACGACTTCACCAGCACGCCGGACACCACGGCGGCGAGCTTCGACCGGCACGTCGCCCTCAACACGCGGGCGCCTTTCCTGCTGGTGGGTGCCCTGGCGCCCGCGATGGCGAACCGCGGCTACGGCGCCATCGTCAACGTCACGTCGACCGCGGCCACCTCACCGGCGCCGATCGGCGCGGCGTACGGCGCGTCCAAGGCCGCGATGGAACTTCTCACCCGCTCCTGGGCCACCGAGTTCGGCGCCGCCGGAGTCCGCGTCAACGGGGTCTCCCCGGGGCCGGTGCGCACCGCCGGTACCGAGCAGATGTTCGGCGAGAACATCGAGATGCTCGGGCAGGCCACCATTCGCGGCCGGATGGCGGAGCCCGACGAGATCGCCGACGTCGTGCTGTTCCTGATCGACGAGCGGAGCAGCTACCTCAACGGGTCGGTCGTGCTCGCCAACGGCGGCGAACGCAGTTCCATGCCCGGCCCGGCCTGAGACACGCGCCGGGGCGGGGCGGTCACCGGTCGGCGGGGGCCGGGTCCAGCAGGCGGCCGAACTCGGTCGACAGCACACTGCCGGCGTGACCGGCAGCGGTGAACGTCCGGGTCGGCGCGTCGGCGAGCATCCCGGCCGGCGCGGCGTCAGGCGTCAGCCTCGCCTCGGCGGCGAGCGTCAGCGAAACGGTGACCGCGCCGTCGGCGGTCGTGCTCTGCGCGCCGAGCACCGACGACGCCAGGATGGCCGAGGTCCGGTCGGCCCGGCCGCGCGTGGCGAGCAGGAGCCACCACACCCCGCCGCCGACCACACCGACCAGCACGACCACCGCCGCGGCGATCCAGAAGACGAGGCGGACGACGTCGAGTCCGCTGTTCCCCGCGTTGGCGGCGACCGCGGCCAGGCCGGCCGCGGCGATCAGCCCACCGGCGCACGCCCGCGCGGCCCGTTGCCGGGCGGGGACGGTCCGCTGCACCTGGACACGGTCCGGCGCGAACCGCAGTGTGACAAGGTCCCCGGTTTCGGTACGCACGTTGGTGACTCTCACCCGCACCACGGTAGAGGGCTCGGCCGGCACCGCTGCGACCAGGGCATCCGGTACTCAGGCGAGCAGATCGGCCCGCTGCCGGCCCGCAACGCCGGTGTTCCACCACGTCGGCAACCCCGCTGACTCGATCAGCGGACTCAGCCAACGCTCAGGGCGACCAAAGGGTCATCTGCGACGGTCACGCATCTGACTTCACTGCGACGAAGGGGTGATCGGGCCGTGGCGTACATTGTTGCCGCCCTCCGTACCGCGGAAGGCCGCCGCATGGTCCAGGCGCTGCTGGAGCGGGCCGGGCACACCGTGACGCTGTGCCGTTCGGGTGCCTCCGCCGTGGCCGAGGCCCGCTCCGGACGGCCCGACCTGCTCATCATCGACAGCCGGCTGGCCGATCTGAGTCCGCTTCAGGTCTGTGCGGCCCTGACCGAGATCCCGATCATCGTGTGCGGACCGGTGGACGTCGCGATCCAGCGGATGTCGGAAGTCGCCGACGCGCGAGTGATCCGCGCGGTCCTGATCCCGGCGAGCATCAAGTCGGCGATCGGAGCCGCGCTCGAAGGCACGGCTCCCCGGCCTGCGTCGTCGTTCCCGGAGCAGGCTGTGCCGTCGGAGATGCGGGCCCTGCTCGTCGAGGACGACGACTCGATCGCCGCGCCCCTGGTCGAAGGCCTCGCCCGGTACGGAATCGTGGCCGCCCGGGTGACCACCGGCGCGCAGGCGCTCGCCGCGCCGCCCGCGGACCTGGTGCTGCTGGATCTGGGGCTGCCGGACATCGACGGCCTCGACGTGTTCCGGCGGCTCCGGCGGACCAGCGGCGTACCGGTGATCATGCTGACGGCGCGCGGTGCCGAGGCCGACCGGGTACGGGGCCTGGACCTGGGCGCCGACGACTATCTGGCCAAACCGTTCAGCCTGCGGGAACTGGTGGCCCGGATCCACGCGGTGGGCCGCCGGACCTGGCCGTCGGCCGCGGCAGCGCCCCGGTGACCCGTCGGCTGCTGGTCACGTACGTCTCGTTCGCCCTGCTGATCCTGCTGGGGCTGGAGCTGCCGCTGGCCTTCGCGCAACACCGCAACGAACAGCAACAAGCCTTCGAGGAGCTCGAACACGACGCCGAGGTCCTCGCGGTCTTCGTCGACCTGGCGGTGGCCCGCCACGACGTACCCCAGATGGAGTTCCTGGCCCGGGAGTCGGCCCTGCGACTCGGCGGGCAGGTCGACGTCACGAACGCCCGCGGCGAGTTGCTGGCCAGCACGAACCGCCCAGGCCCACCGTTCGCCGCGACATCGGGCGAGGACATTCAGGCGGTGCTGCACGGGCACGGCCGGGTCAGCACCCGCACAGTCAGGTCAGCCGGGGTGCCGATGTTGTCGGTGGCCGTCGCGGTGAATCCGGGCCTGGCACCGCGTGGCGCCCTCCGGGTCAGCGTGCCGGCCGCCGCCGTGGCGAAACGCGTCAAACAGTTCCAGCTCCTGCTGGTGGCGGCCGGCCTGCTCGTCCTGACCGGGGCCGCCGTCATCGCGTTCGCCCTGGCGAGGTGGATCAGCCGACCGATCCGAGCCCTGGAGCTGACCACCCGGACGATGACCGACGGGTCCCTGCTCACGGCGTTGTCCACCACCACCGGGCCGCCGGAAGTGCACCGCCTGGCCTCGACCTTCCAAGCGACCGCCGATCGGCTGAACGGGCTGATCGCGTCGCAACGCTCGTTCAACGGGCACGCCTCGCACCAGCTCAAGACACCACTGGCGGCCCTTCGCCTCCGGCTGGAGAACCTCGAACCCGACATCATGACCGCCGGCGGTCAGAACCTGCGGGCCGCGCTGAACGAGACCGACCGCCTGGCCCGGATGGTCGAATCGCTGCTGGCCATGACCCGGGCCGAGCAGACCACGCTGCCCCGGGAGACGGACGCGCTGGCCGGCACCGTCGCCGAGCGAACCGGCTTCTGGGCACCGCTGGCCACCAGCGAAGGCGTACTTCTGCGGGCGGGCGGCCCCGACGACACGACCGTCCAGGCCATTCCCGCCGCCGTCGATCAGATCCTCGACAATCTGCTGTCCAACGCCCTGCGCGTCGCCCCACGAGGCAGCACGGTGACCATCACCTGGCGCCCGGTCCCGCACGCCGAAAGCCGCCCGATGGTCGAATTGCACGTCCTCGACGAGGGCCCCGGGCTCACCGCGGACCAGCGAACCCGCGCCCTCGATCCGTTCTGGCGGGCGCCCGGCGCGGGCACCGACGGCACCGGACTGGGCCTGTCTTTGGTCCGGACGCTCGCCGAGGCCAGCGGCGGCACCGCACTGCTGCGGGCCGGCCGGGCGGGTGGCCTCGACGCGGTCGTCACGCTGCCCGCGGGTTCCGCTATGGCTGAACCACGTCGTACGTGACGGGTCGCGCCCTCGAATTCGGTGGTGTACGTGTATTCGCTCAAGGTGGTTCAGGCCACTACCTCGACCCACCCGGTGTCCATGTTGTACCGAGCTCCGACGACCGCCATCGCGCCTTTCTCGACCCGTTCCCGGACGATGCCGCTCTGCGCGAGAATCGCGGCGGTCTGCGCCTTCACGGTGGCCCGGACCCCCGCGTCGGCGTCTGATGCGGGTGTTCGGCATGACCGCCGACGAATCGTCGGTTGCCGGCGAGGAGCACGGCCAGGGCTCCTTCCGGCGACTTCCCCACGCCTCGTCAGCTCCGGAACCCTTCCTCCCGCGGAACACCCGCCGTCCTGCCGCGACGACCTCGTCGTGCGACGGCATTGCAACCCAATGCTCACCGCCGTTCGTTAACCACGGTCGCCGACCAGTCGAAGGGGAAGACGAGATCGTTTACCGGAATCAGGAGCAGACATGTCGCGTTCGAGTTTTTCACTGTCCGAGACAGGTGTGGAGCAGGCCGCGGCTCAGATTCTCAGCCACGAGTTCTGCCTGGCGGTCGTGGATGCGGGCACCGCGGTCGTGCGGTCGGCCGACGCGGCATTCTGCTCGCTGGTGGGATTGCCGGCGGACGAGGTCGCCGGGGCGACTCTGGGCGCGTTGTGGGGGGTGCCCGGGCCGGTGGTACAGGCCCTAGTGCAGACGGGTCCGAAGGGGCCCGTGCCCGCCGAGGTGGTGGCGTGGCCGGGCTCGGCGCGGCAGCGCGCGCTCACCGTGACGGGGGCCGAAGTCGACGACCGGGGCGCGATGCTGCTGGCAGTCGAGGACCGCACTCCGGCGCCCGGCGACGAGGCGCAGCGGGCCGCCCAGCGGCACGCCGAGGACGATCGGGGCAAAATCATTGCCCTCAACCGCTCCCAAGCGGTGATCGAATTCGATCTGTCGGGCACGATCCTGGACGCCAACCAGAACTTCCTCGACACCGTGGGCTACACCCGCGAGGAGGTGGTTGGTCAGCACCACCGCATGTTCGTGTCGGAGCACGAGGCCCGCGGGACCGCGTACCGTGAGTTCTGGAAGGCGCTGGGTGAAGGCCAGTTCCAGGCGGGGGTATACACCCGGTTGGCCAAGGACGGCCGGCCGCTGTCGTTGCGGGCGACCTACAATCCGATCCTCGGCGCCGACGGCCGACCGGTCAAGGTAGTCAAGTTCGCCGCGGACATCACCGCCGACCGGCAGCGCACCGCCGAGTTCGAGGGCAAGATCGCCGCGGTCAGCCGGTCCCGGGCGATGATCGAATTCGACATGGACGGCACCATTCTGACCGCGAACCAGAACTTCCTGGACACCATGGGCTACACCCTTGACGAGATCGTCGGGCAGAACCACCGCATCTTCATGTCACCCGGCAGCGCCGAGCGACCGGAGTACGCCGAATTCTGGAAGCGCCTGGGCCGCGGCGAGTTCGAGTCCGGCGAGTTCAAGCGCATCGCCAAGGGCGGCCGGGAGGTGTGGCTGCTGGCCTCGTACAACCCCGTCCTCGACGCCGACGGCCGGCCGATGAAGGTGTTCAAGTTCGCCGCGGACATCACCGAGGAGCAGCACCGCACCGCCGAGTTCGAGGGCAAGGTCGCCGCGATCAGCCGGTCTCAGGCGGTCATCGAGTTCGCCCTCGACGGCACGATCCTGACCGCGAACCAGAACTTCCTCGACGCCACGGGCTACACCGCCGACGAGATCGTCGGACATCACCACCGCATGTTCGTCGACTCGTCGGAGACCTCCGGGGCCGCGTACATGCTGTTCTGGGAGCGGCTGGGCCGCGGCGAGTATCAAGGCGGGGAGTACCGGCGCATCGCCAAGGACGGCCACGATGTGTGGTTGCAAGCCACCTACAACCCGATCCTCGACGCCGACGGCCGGCCGGCCAAGGTGATCAAGTTCGCCATCGATGTCACGGCCGCCAAGCAACGCACTGGCGAGTTCGAGGGCAAGGACACGGCGATCAGCCTGGCCCAGGCGGTCATCGAGTTCGATCTCGACGGCAACATCCTGGCCGCGAACGACAACTTCCAGCGCACCATGGGCTACACCGAGCGGGAGCTGATCGGTCAGCACCACTCGATGCTGTGCCCGCCCGAC
>Ga0247737_1000910_pt1 | contig 12476 bp, 8 predicted proteins | sample UWRJL028104C2_FD_180937 | JGI IMG/M metagenome (GOLD analysis project Ga0247737, IMG submission 180937) | Plant litter microbial communities from Arlington Agricultural Research Station in Wisconsin, United States - UWRJ-L028-104C-2 | ecosystem: Environmental > Terrestrial > Plant litter >...
TCGCCCTGTCGATGATGTCGGGGAATGTCACGAAAGACCAATAGAGAACCAAAAGATTCACTGGTATTCGCACCACGAGGTAGTACATATCCGTCACCTACGGACGACGAATGAACGAAAATCTGGCGAAACGTCTTCGAGGTCGGTATGTCGAGCGTCCGACCGCAAGGGACATCGCGATGTTATCAAATTTCATTTTCAGACTGTACTCTCAGATGACATCTTAGTCTCAGCTCTCCTTGACCTGAATCTATTACTTTTGTACAGCATTCTCGACCTTTGGGTATACTGAGTATCATACGAGTCATGCTAGCGGAGAAGTCAAAGAGATGCTCTTCTTGATTAAGGACCAGTGACTCTGCAACGTTGAAAACTTCTTCTAATGATGTAGTCAGTGCATGGCTATGAGGAATGTAACTATTGGCGCAGAGTAACAAGCGCCTTGCCACTTCGTTGACTCGGTTTCAAGGCGCACCAATGTATGGAGAGTGTTGGAACCGACAGAAATATCTCGAGTCTCATGAGGAAGAGACGCTTGTCACTAAATCCGACCACAGCCTCTCTGTCATGGACCTAATCGGTACTAGAAATTTTAATCAGTCGAAACTTGAAAGCTCTTTTCAAGAAGGAGAAAACCCTGCGACTTGAAAATGTCCGCTAGATCCTGGGTGGTCGCAAATTACATCAGCAAAATCATGCACGAGCCTCGAGTGGCAGTGCCAATTTTGTCTTTTGCTCTTCACCTTTTCGCCGTGGACGCTTCGACTCGTCATAATGGTTAGCTCATCGCCCCTCTGAATGTCGGAAGAGGTGACTGATGTGGGTATGTTCAGGGAAAGGCGAAGCAAACGAGAAAATTCGCAGCTGTGAAGCGGATGTTGAATCCTAATGATATTCGATTGTGAGTGACATATATTAGATCAACTGCGCGTAGGTGCACAGTTGTTCATGGGATCTTTTCGGATGTATAGGAAGGAGAATCAATTGAAACAGAAGAAAAAGGAGGAAGAGGAAAAGGCGAAAGCAGTCCGTCGAGTGTAAGTCACATCTCGACACCTAGTGTCCCCGCCCTTCTTCTGATCGGGTTCCCAACTTTTTCATTGTTCAGACCACAAGTCGCTTCTTCCCTGTTCCTCGCCCACAACACAGCTCTCGTACCCCCATACCGCGTCCTTATCGATACCAACTTCATCAACTTTAGTCTTCAAAACAAACTGGAGCTGATCGCAGGGATGATGGACTGTCTCTACGCCAAATGTCCGTATGAGTTTCCACTTGTTTAAACGCCGTTATCACAACAACGCTAAAATTTTGGTCTTGGTAATCTATAGGTATCCCCTGCGTGACTGACTGCGTCATGGCAGAACTCGAAAAGCTCGGACACCGGTACCGTGTAGCCCTACGGTGAGTCAAAACTTTTTATACTTTCTATTGACTTCACACCGCCCATCTACTTTGTCTACCTCCACCTATCCTCATCTCCATGTGCCGTATGTGATCCCTGAGCACGTTTATCTCTTCTCCATTCTGAAGCGTTTCGGATACTAAAAATATCCTTTCCCTCTTCGCCTCACGTTTCTAACACGACTTTTTGTTATGTTTCACCAGAGTGGCGCGCGATCCCCGCTTCGAGCGCCTAAAGTGTACACACAGCGGCACATATGCCGACGACTGCTTGGTTCAACGTGTGACCGCACATAAATGCTTCATCGTCGCCACCTGCGATCGCGAGCTGCGGCGAAGGATACGTCAGATACCTGGCGTGCCGCTCATGTATATTGTGAAGCGGAGATATGCTATTGAGCGGCTGCCAGACCAGGGCGCTCCCAGTTAAGCTCTAGACTGGCCGCCGGACAGCTTTAGGCTTTTTTGTGTCTTCCCCAAGGTGTCCTTGCTTGGGGCTCTGACGGTTAGGTGTTGTTGATGTATCATGTATGCTGCCACGCATTTTGTATTTTTATCAATCCTAGTAAGTTTTACATGCCGAGTCTCCTTAGGAACTTCTGCTGACATTCGTGGATTCTGTCAGATACATGTCTTACGTCTATCTATCGTATCCACTCTCGTTTGGATTCACCTACCATCTGCGACTAGGATTCTTGTTCAGACGTGACCCTGCATGTGGATCATGTCGACAAGTGCGCGTCAAAAGTTGCGTTCGTTAGGTATCTTGCGGTCATCGACTGGTGATCTTTAATATTTCTATTCTTTTTGGCAAAGTGTCGGAGCAACTGGAGCAATTTGCGTCGTTGATGGCTTTCATTTTAACCAATAGTGATGCATTATCGGTCACCTGTGAGCGCAATGTACTACACCTCAATCCTAGAACCAACAAATTCTAGGTTCGAACAAAGGTCCGGATACCACTCCCTGTTGAGTGTCAAAACTATGCGTCGTTTTATGATTGGAATCTCCATTCTACGCTCTTCAGTTCCTTCCGCTCAGTCATAGGTCTGGTCATGTGCGTGCGCTGAGAGACCGAAGTTAAATGTTCCTAGGCGACTCGGAGCTTTGGAACTCACCAAATTTATGGATTTGGATCGGTCGGGATGACATGAGATCGTTGCGGAATTTGACAACGCGTTCGTTTCACAGAGGCTTCCCTAGTGAGCACTGCGTTGGGATCTCGGAGAAAGTAAAATATCGTCTTCTTGCTTGTGAGTCTTGAGGACCCTGCCTATTCCAAGGAACATCAAAGGAGGAGGGTAACATTCGGGCTGAACGGGCGCCTGTTTGTGCGCAGCTTCGGTTTCTACCTTCGTGCTGTTTCCACTCGACTGAATGGCAGCTTGTCCGGCTAACTAGATACACAGTTCAATGCATTTCTGATGTCCTTAAAATGCCAGAAAGTTCCCCTCAGAGAACCTACGACCAGTCCCTATTTACAGAACAACAATTACTCGAAAACTTCATTGAGTCATGTGGACACAATAGAACCTGTGTCCGATCCAATCCCAAACCACGCGAGTTCGTGCCGAAGATCTAAATTTGGCTTCTACATCAAGTGGCGTGAGCGCTAAACTTGACATGGTATGTTTTATTCATAACCCGCAAGTATGATGCTGATGCTCGGATCTTGAATCACCCCATTTTCAAGTTGGGACGTATTGCTTGTACGTCCACACGTATGTATGCATGAGAAAATGTTTCTGAATGGAACATTTTTCTTTGTGCATTCGCTCCGGATTCCATTGTCATTTGATTCCTTCAAACTGTTCTGAATGTGTGATGAACCCGTTGTCGTGATTCGAGTGCTTAGATTAGATCTGGACGAGGATACGAATGGGGATATCTAAAGGCGACGCATGTGGCAGTGCTCTTTGCCTGTCCAAAGCCGGCGGCACGCGTCGGCTTTCTACACTCGAAAAATGGCAAGTACGGCGTAGGCTCAACGTGAGCTTTGTTTTTTTCGTCCGTTTTTTTTTTTGAAACCAATGCTACTCATTAGCACGACTTGTGTATCAACTTGAACCGCAGCAGTAGCTCCTAACTATCACGAATGAAGTTCCGGATATTTTATCCTTGTCGTAATTATATTTGGGACCTCATGACAGTATGCAAGTAAGAAGACAGTGGGAAGCGAGACTACCCGCCAACCTTCTGTTTAATCATAGTGTCAGGTCATGTGGATGTGCTCATAAGAGCTCAACGACTTCTCTGAAAGTAAGTATGCGGATATTCCGGTTCACCAAATATCTCTGAGTTCAACAGGATATATTACGACTACATATTACGATAGAAATACTTGTGTTGCTCTTTAGAGACATGTTTTGGTTATTTGATTTCGTGGCCGTGCCATGAGGAGATATGCCCAAGTGAGACTGCCCTATTGCCAGCGAGCTACTCAACGGGGGGCCTGATGCTAGCCATTTTGACCGAAGGAAGTCAATTTAAAATGGAATGCTCCGTATTTCACCCATAGAAAAGGTGAAATGCTACAAATTAGATCTTGAGCGGCTGTCCAGGAATTGATAGAGATCCTTCAAGTTCAGAAATTGATCATGTTTATATTTGGTGTTAAACAAACAGGCTTTGGAGGGTACGGTCGCTTCGCCGTAACCCCCTCCAAAAGTAAGCAGATAAAATTCTGGGTCTGAGTGAATTTGTCTCTATCGATTCGTAGATAGTTGTAAGTAAGGTCAGAGGTAAGTATAGGGGCAGGATGGTGGTTGTGTTCAAATAGGCGCGTCAACAGAACAAAACAACACGTCGTTCGGGCGTAACCAATTTGAATTTGACTTGTGCTCACACCCATACCTTGCATACCAGTCCGCCAAGAACCAATGTCAAAGGAAGACACATTTCCCGTATCAAACAAGTACTCTTGGCATAAAGACTATGGATTACCGCTGGCAGACTTCCTCAGCAAGGTAAGCTGGCACCTCTGTTTCAACACGAATCCAGGCTTTTACGAGTTGTAAAGCCACGATATGGGTGTGAAGAAAATGCTAATATGAATTTATACTCACAGTTTAGACCCTCGATGGTCCAGAACGATGGGACCAAGCCCGTAAGGTGTCTTCGGCTGTCGAATTCATGAGTGCTAACCATTTCCCCTTTTGATTGAGAAATAAAGTGGATTTGGGTCAAAGGCTCCGAAGACTCGTCTAGTTCCACCTTAGAACAAGAGGCTCAGGCGATTGTGGAGGCATCTACTCTCCGTAAGTCCCATGCATATATCGACGTCATAGGATTGCGCCGAATGTGTCTCTGTCGTGCTAGTCAACGAGGTGACAGAAAAAGTTGAAAGTATCAAAGTGACTTGTCTCATAATTTCAACCATGTCTTGATGCTCACGATTCGACCAGAACGATGATTCTATCCCAGTTCGTTCAAACAAGAAAACAAGTGTCAAAAGCAAGAAGGAAGTTAGGGAACAGGTGAGAGTCAGATGGTGTATTACCACAAAAATTCATCTAAAGATGGGTTCGTATAGGTGCAAGCAGAAGCGACCGAAAAGCTGCGAGAAATTTCAGTGAAGCATGACTATGTAAACGGAAAATGGTAAGTATTCGACCGTCTCTCGTCTACCGCGAAGGCTTATGATACATTCATTAGGTTGGTCTTTGCACCTGCTGAACGGGTTGACGCAATATGGTCAACCATTGCCAGTGCGTTCCTTCTAATGACCAAACTTAGTTATCTTCTCACCTGTTGAAACAGCCTCTCTTGTGTCGGGACCACTTCATTCGACTGCCGCCTACCTCGCAAAAGTCTCGACTTCCCCAGAGTCTGAGAGCCCAAATAGACAACACATCATTTGTATATATTTCCCGAATGTCTATGACAAAGCCGAGGCCACTAAGGTAACGTCAACGCGCGTGGAAGGTAGGTTTCTCTAGGACTAAAGCTAGTTGTTCAGATCATGAAAGTACTCTTACGAAATCATGGTCTCAACCTCAGTGGCGTTAAGAGCGATATGTATACCGTCATCGGTGAATATTTTTATTTTTATAAGTCTACTTGAATTTGACTGAATTAAATAGGTATCGACAGTAAGCTTGCTAGTGGGATTCCATCGACGGTAAGTTTTATGTTAGAACCAGTCCACATGTTCTAATCGTATCACCGTAGGTCTGGAAGAACTCTGCCATCCTTCCCGACAACGAGATCAAGGTAAGCGTGTCGCCCACACGTGTCTCTCTTAGCCTCAGCAATATTGTAGGAATTGAAAGATGCTTTCTTCGCTGAATTGGCATCGGGTGAAAACAAACCAGCTCCAACAGAGACGGCGGCAGCAGATGCAGCCGCCGTCACAAGTGCTGAAGCCGCTCCTCAAGTTGAAAAGGTAAAACCTAAGCTGAAGCTGAAGAAGAAGGTTGAGGAGGATGATCCGTTCGCTTCTGACGATGACAAGGATGAAAAAGCCAAGCCACCTGCAAAGTCAGCATCGAAAGCAAATCGAGCTAGTGTGGCCAAAGGGAAGCCACAGAAGGATGAACCTGAAGATCTTAGTGAAGATGTTGACGAAGAGGAAAAGCCAAAGAAAACCTCAGGTGCAAAGAGGTTTAAGCGCGCCAGGAAGGTTGACAGTGACTCTGAGGAGTATGGGGAAGAAAGGCCGACAAGAGGGCAGTGAGATAGACGATTTCTTCAGTGACAAATTTCTCGTTGCCAATCTTGATCCACTCGTACGTCCCGTTGAATCCGCGTGGGTCCATTTGCGGTGTAAGATTGTTATTATTACATTGAAAATCCACTTCTAATATCATTATTCTTCATTGTACCTTCAAGATTTACAGAGAATGTAGAGCTATACGAATATTGATGTGAAGTAAGAGGACATTGGTGGCTGTGCTTAGGAGAATATGCCTCTGCCACTGGTCAACAAGGTGACAGAAAAGGTCGACGGTATCAAAGTGGGTTGTCTGCAATTTTGACTTTTCCTTGGTGCTCATGACAGTCAGAACGATGATTCTATCCCTCTTTGTTCAAGCAAGAAGACAGGCGCCAAAAGCAAGAAAGAAGTCAGGGAGCAGGCGAGAATCAAACGGTGTACTACAGTCTACCACAGAAATCCATCTAATGAGTTCGTATATAGGTGCAAGCAGAAGCGACCGAAAAGTTGCGAGAAATCTCGGTGAAGCATGGCCATGTAAATTGAAAAAGGTAAACATTCGCTTCTCCCGTCAGCATGTCGCTTTCGATTTTTTCAACAGGTTGATCCTTGCACCTGCAGAAAGGGTTAACATAACATGGTCAAGCATAGTTAATGCGTCCCTTCTAACGCATGAACTTGGTTTCTTCATCATCTTACCTGTTAGGTTCTCGTGTCAGGACCACTTCATTCGACTGCCGCCTGCCTTGCAAAAGTCGCGACCTCCCCCAAGTCGGAGAACCCAAGCATGCAACTTGCCATCTGCGTATACTTTCCTAATGTCTACGAAAAAGATGAGGCCACTAAGGTAATATCGAAGTGAGTGGAGGTGGTATAATCAGCAGAACTCAATATTATGAAAATTCTCTTACGAAATCACGGTCTCCGATGGTGACAAGGACGAAAGGCCCAAGCTACCTCAGGCTGCGGAGCCAATCGCGAGAGCAAAGCTAGCCGCGAAGGCAAAGCAAGTTGGTGCAACCACAGGGAAGAATCTGCTTCTGATTCTGAAGACCCTCATAGTTCAGACTGGGATAGTGACGAAGGGTGGGCAAAGAAAGCCTCAGGTGCACTGAAGACTACGTGTGCCAAGAACGCTGACGGCGACTCGCGATCGGAGTACGAGGGGAAAAGACCTGGAAGAGGACGGTGAAATAGACTTAACCCACTATTTCTTCGATGCCCATCGCACGGCGACTTTCTCTCTCTTTGTCGAGCCTGGTATCACTCGTATATTTCTACTCCACTTTGTTCCCCTGTTATGTCAATGCAATGCACGTCTTCAAAATGTGAAATAATTTACAAAGAATATAGATACGAAATAGGGGGCTATATGAATATAAGAAAAAGAATTGTGATTCTGACGACTTAGTGCAATAGTAAATACTATCTTCCACTCATTGAAATGTTCCGCTCTCCTCCTTGTTGGGGGATGTGACTTCAGGAGCGGTTACATGCTTCCTCAACTTCTTGGCTTTGCGCTCGCCCTCCTCCCCTGCTGGATCCATCGTTCGCGTTCTTTTGAGATTACGCCTTGTGGACTTCCGTCGTTTCTTGGTGGAGTTATGCTCTTCGATGGGATCCTCTTCGTCCTCCGTCGGTTTGTAAGTGACGTCCTTGACTTTGCTCTTCCTGGGCTTTGTCTTCCCCTTGGATTTAGAGCTTGTAGGAGGACCCATTACTCCCATCTCCGTGTCATCTGCTGGAGACGACCTTGTACGTTTCGCACTTGGTTCATCGTCCTCACTCGATTCCGACTCACTCTCGGTCTCGGCAATTGAAGACCCTTTCTCCGGATCCAGGAGTCTCCGCAGTACAGAACGAGACGTCGATGTTGAATCTGCGTTTGAGACTGGAGGCCTGATCGACGTCGACGCAGGAGAGCGAGTAGAACCCGAGTAGCCTGGAGAGCCAGCGTAACTTCCAGAGTCCGCGTGACTCTTGGAAGGAAGTCTTTCCGAGATCGATTTAGGCACAGGTACTCGTCGTACAGGTACTTCTTCGCCTGGTTGTGGCAAATAGAATACCTCTTGCTCACGTAGGATGTCCAAACCGACTAGTTGCCTAAGAATGCCGATCAGGCTCTCGTCAAAGTCCAATGACTCGATGTCCTTAATCATTCGGCGGCTGTCTGCTTCAGTCGCGTCGCCGTGATCCTCTATCTCCTCTTCATCTATCAGCTCTCGATCATTAAGGCAACAGCCAGGAACCAAGAAACATATGCGGGGACCACCTTCCTCCTTAGGTAGACTAATCCTATGATAGCGACACTGGGACCTGGTTGAGCGAGCAGTTGACGTAGGCTGAGGCATGGAAAGTTGCCGGGCTGGAGGCTTTGAGGAAGTGATTGATTTGGGGGGTATGGCTGGTGTTGGGGTATGAGATGGGGTATGAGAGTGAGAGGTGGCTGACGGGGCAGGAGGGACTTGAGAGACTGATTCCTCAGAGTGGTTGGAGGGAGTACTAGGTGTGGCATTAGAATTTGGAGGCTTCTCTGAATGAGGTTCTGCAGTGATAGTGGATGCTGATTCGATGATCGGTGTCATCGGGTCGGCCGGTATGGTGGAGTCAAGAGGTTCCAATGACAATGGTGGAGCGGACGGTTCAGGAAGCAACAGCACAGATTGAGTGGTTTGGGATACCGCTGGTGCAAGGGGGGCAGCAGAACGTTGCTCTACGATTTGAGGCGACGAAGAGGCCCGGGGGAGAATAGGACGAAAAATTGGCCTTGGCTGGGCCTTGGGTTGGTGGAAAAAATGAGTATAAGACGTTTTCCGTTTCTGCCCGTGTGCATGAAAGAGCGACGTTGGAGGTGGTAGTGCAGGTACCTGCCCATGTGGCTTATTTGTAGTGGGCGAAGGTTGAGAGGTGAGGGACTGTTCGCTCGGGGTAGAAGAAACCACCGACGAAGCGCGGGATTTGGTCTTCTGTATGAGATTTGCTGCCATTAAACCCGAGCCTTTGCGACCTCGTGAAGACGATGCCGAAGACTTTTCTGTCGTTTCTGTCTTCGCTGACGGGTCCTGTTTAGAATTTTGCCTCGGGCGAACGTGTATTATGTCTTCCACAATCCGTTCCGTATCAGCCTTCGCGCCATTCACCCTGCCTTTCCGGTCCGCCTTGGAGCCTTTCTTTCCTTTACCTTTAGAGGCGGATTTTTCAGCCCTTTTCTCGAAATCAGGTGAGGAATCGCGTTTTCTCTTCGTTAGCCGTTTTGAAGAATCCCCGTTGGCAGAATCCAAAGCAGGCGACACAGTGTTCATCTGAGAAGAATTGTCTTGTAGCGATACGGCCTTGTGCACAGGTTCGGCTGGGGTAGCTGGCTGAGGCCTGAGAGTTCTGTCAGTGGAATCTTGTAGTCCAAAGCCAAAATAATTGCTTACACGAGGGGGGTGTTGATATCGGAAGGATTTTCGTCATTGTCAACAGGTCCAGGAGCAATAGCGCTATCCGTACCCATAAGCTTGAATGGATCGTCAGCTTGTATAATCTCGTCAAACTGAGGAGTAGCAGCCGCGGGCGGCGCATTGAAGTCCTTTCGCGACAGGTTGACATCCTGTGAACCTGAAAAGAAATCAACGCCAGGAGGATACTGTAGTTCAAGTTCCTCATCGTCTAGAAGGTCGAGAGAGTCTTTTCCGCCCGTTTCTTTTTCCATGGTGGAATTTGATGACATGGAGTTATCCAGCGCGGCGTCTTCCTCTGAACCTTCGTCATGAACTGGGTGCAATCCGGAACCAGGGGTAGATAGACTATAAGGATATGGATCTGCCATTAATACGGGATCGGTTGACCTTCGCGATAGTGTGACACCCATGAACACGGAGGGTGTTCGTCGCGATAAAGCGGCTGGAGATGGGCTATCACGTAGGTTTTGAAGGGCATCGAATCCTGGAATGTCGCCAAGAATGTCATCTATGTGAGGGCTCTGAAGTGCCGTCTCATCGGCTGCGAGAGAATCGAGTCTCAGCTGGGGAGGTAGGTCTGGTAGAGAAGGTTCTCGTAACGCTGTAGCCGACGATTCGCCTTCGGGATATACAGGAACATGTCCAAGAAGTACCTCAGCTAGTTTATCCAGTGCTTGCCGATGAGGGTCTTCAAGGGGATCAGATGGCGTTATCGTCCTGGATGCTTCAGCTGGGGTGAACAGACCATCACTCTGTGTAGACGCCACAGACGCCTGTGCAAGTATCTGAGATGGACCAGGAGAAGAAGGCTGCTGCTTTAACGCTCGCAGAACAGAAGGAGGGAGCGAGACTGAAACAGGAATGACTTCTCCAGCCGGCCGAGGTGTGTTTACTGGACTGAGTATGAATTTAGGAGTTCCAGGTATGTTGATGATGAAATTGGGTTGGCGGCGAGATGGAGTAGGTAGCTGATCAGTAGGATCTGCAACCTCCGCGTTAGCGGTGACGGGCATAGGAACTTGCTGGGTGACCGGAGATGAAGTGGGCTCGTCCTCAGCGGGCAATATATCCATCGTCTGCGAATCCTCCTCTCCCAATTGAAATTCGCCGAGGTCGGATCTGTCCTTTCCTTCAGATACATCTTCGACGACTGTAGCTTCGTATTCGATTCGGGATTCGTGCATACTAGCCTCCTCAGCTACGCCGCTTGCCTCGGGAGTCATACCACGATCGTCAGGTTCCTAACGAATGTTGGTTTAAATACCCCGAAGAATCACAAGAGAAGAGACGCACCTCAGTCAGACGGCCCTCGGTCAGTGGTTCCTCTACTACGTAGCCGCCCTCATGATTCTCGACGTCCATTAGTGGCCATCCATCTTCAGAATTGACAACCGAAAGTATTTCCACATCCACGTCGTGGTGGCTTTCAACAAGATGGGTCTCATAGGTCTCGCTACCGTCTTCCTCCTCAACGACAACATCCCCTACTCCAGAATCGATCTCCCCTCCGAAATTCATCCGATCTCCCTTGGCTGGTCGCGTAGTCAAGTGGTTATCACCCTCTGATATCTCTTCGATTTCCACCTGCTGGCTAGTTGCAGACGAGGGCTCAGGACTTTCGCGAATCTCAGGCAATGGGATGTACCGTACCCCCTCTGAAGGTGGGGTCGGTAGCTGTCCAGAATCGTGCACATGAGAGGAATTATTGACGACTGGATGAGGGGCAGGAGCAGGTGCAGCCAGCACCAGTGCCGGTTGTGGTGCTGATTCTCCAAGGTCTGGAGCGGATGAGGCATCACTACCGGCGCTTGTCTCGGCATCGGGAAGCCCTGAACCCTCAGCTGGCACTGAATGGGAGACAGTTAGTGGCCGCATATCAGGAAAACGAGAGATACAACTAACAGTGAGCGACCGCGTCATCGGTAGACTTGTCTTCTGATTCGATTGTGTCTGTGTCCTGCATAATTGAAATGACTTCTTCCGTCGACGTCTGTAATTTGTCGCTATGCATGGACGCGGCCTCCGGTGCAGGCGTTGCATACATGTCATCAAAATCATCTTCTTCAAGAGGAATATTTTCCATGAGGGGCACCGAAACAGACTCAGCATCAACAGGTATTTTGTCTGCCAACGCTTGTGGATCCTCGGCTACTGTGGTGGCATCCTGGAGAAGGTCATTTAGAGGCATTTCGTTGTTGAGAAAACCTGTGCCGAGACCGCCATTCGTTGCCTGATTGTCAACTTGAATAGCAAGAGGCGCATCCTCAACATGTTCCACAATGCTCGATTCTTGTGTCCTGTGAGATTCTGGAAACAATGAGAGTGAGCAACCTGGACGTTATAACTAAGAAATATTGCAAACCAGGCATCGAAATATGTGGTCGCTCTGCTTGATTGGGCTCGGCCACAGATATATCGTCAGGAACCGCATCTCCTGTGAAGTCCGAGGGTAGAACAACCTCAACGTCCGCCTCCTCATCCACGTTCCCGTAGATCCCTCTTGGGTCTTGAGCTTCCATCTGGTCATCATGCTCTAGTTCATCGAATTCTTCCTCTACACTCTGCTCCCTTTCCTTCTGTTGGTCTTCGTCCGAATCGTCGATGATGAATATCTCAGCGTCGGCTGGGATAGGCGAATCCCGCTTTGACAAGGTTGCTGGCACGTAATGACTAGGCGGCATAATTTCCTGATCATCTTCAAACTCTTCATCCTCCTGGTCAGAGCGCAAATCATTTGGGATAGGAGTAAGACCACCAGGAGTGAGAAAGGCGTCAATGCCACTATCTTCATCCGCAGTCCCAGAAAGGTGGCTTGGGTCAATAGGAATGCCCGGAAGGGTACGAACATCACCGCCAGAGTAGAAATCTTGTGCATATACCTCGGGACCTTCCCATGCGTCTGGGATGTCTACTGGACCACTTTCGTCAACCTCATGAGGTGGGAACGCTTTGGGGTTGTGAATATCAGGGTA
>Ga0247737_1000911_pt1 | contig 12474 bp, 8 predicted proteins | sample UWRJL028104C2_FD_180937 | JGI IMG/M metagenome (GOLD analysis project Ga0247737, IMG submission 180937) | Plant litter microbial communities from Arlington Agricultural Research Station in Wisconsin, United States - UWRJ-L028-104C-2 | ecosystem: Environmental > Terrestrial > Plant litter >...
AATAACATGTGTGCGATGCCAACTCTTCATAAATGGCGTGGTGCCAGAGTGGTTAATGGGTATGACTCGAATGTTTCTGCAAAGAATCTTATAGATATCATATGGTTTCGGCCGCGTAGGTTCAAATCCTGCCCACGTCGATTATTCTTTTGCGTTTTTTATCTGTTTTGGTTCTTTTTCTAGGGAATGATTTCCCCGCCCTTTTTTTTCTGATGTTAAATCTTGTAATCAAAAGAGGCGTGCATAATTTTCACATCAAAGTGGATTCAATCGTTACGAGAAAAACATTTGTTTCTTCTTCAGCTAGATTTTGCATGCTGCCAAGATCTACAAGACATCTAAATAATGCCTACTCTGAGGTAACATCTTGCTTGCATCCAAAGTTACTCTCATGTCTTTGATCTTTTCTTCCGTGCGGGATCCATGGTAGAGACAATCAGTGTCCGAAGGGACAGTTGTGCAAAACTTCATAATATAAGGTATCGCAAGGGCTGCTACAGGTCGCGTTGGGAAATATTGTAAAGCGCATACTCTTGGAATGATAAAAATAAGTCATATCTAGAGCCGTGCTTTAACGGCAGTATAGCTTACCATAGCATCTATACGACCTTAAAGTGAACTCTATAGCAAGAAATGATCAACCCTATCTGGGTTATCTAGCAGATTAAGCGAGACTTCAAAAAGGGGGCGGCATACACTGCATTATACATTAACCTACTTTATTCCATAGCCTCATTTTCATACGTAAATGTTATAGAAGCCAAATCAGCTGGATATCTTTGCAATTGCTTACGTTCTCAACAACTGAGCGTAGAAATTCCTGGTCATGTGAGCTACAATTCATGTGTGGGGCGTACTGCCAAGGCTTCTTAACGACGTTGAGCTAAACAAAAACTGGAGGGGATGGCTGAGTTCAACGCATTAACAATATATTAATAATTGCTTCTTCTACTTCCTCTCTATTTAGTATTGATCAACAGATTGTTTGTGTCTTGATCTATAAAGAGCAAGTGACATTCTCTGCCTTGCAAACGCTACCTCGCTACGACTTCGCTTGACTCACTAGCGATCTCCCTCCTTGTAGTGTTCTGAGCTTGCAACTGCTACAGTCACTATAAATCAGCATTTGGCTAAGGATGTCTCCTCCCGCTCCACCTAAGAGCTTTCTTGACCTCTTCAACCTGATTGACAAGTCCGTCTAACTTCGGCCATAACAAGTCACTTACTAATTGGTAATAGTGTACCTTACGATTATGACTTCAAAGTACTTTATAAGCTACTCTTACCCAACGACAACCGTCCGCATGGTTTCTTATCACCGGTTGTCGTCTCGCAAATACCGTGGTCATCGCAATTCTCAATCGACCACGAGGCTCTCACAATCAAGTTGATTGACAGCTCCAACGGTGCAGATACCGGAAAAGCATGCACCGAAGCCTTCCAGCAAACCATCGACGGAATGGTGGATTCAAAGCTTTTCTCAGCAGTGAACAAACACAGCGAGCTTTTCCGACTCATGGGCGCAAATTACGATGTAGTCTTCGAGCGATTCACGTCGCCAGTGTTGGGACTGGCAGGTCGTGGCGCCCATATGACTGCATTTGTACGAACCAAAGAAGGGATCAAGATATGGATACCTAAACGAAGTAGTCATCTTAAGACATACCCTGGAATGCTTGACACATCTGTGGCAGGCGGTGTCAAGGCCGATGACACACCTTTCTCATGCATCATCGACGAGGCTCACGAGGAGGCTTCTCTGCCCACCGAATACGTAAAAGAGCATGCTATCCCTGTGGGAGTCATTACCCATGTCGCTAAGAGCAGTATTAGCAGACCTCTCGAACTAGTCTACTCACAAGTTCTCTACTTGTTTGACATTGAGCTTCCTGACACCATTATTCCAATACCTGGAGATGACGAGGTAGAGGCCTTCCATCTCTGGAGCATCGAAGAAGTCAAGGAGGCAATGATGACTCAAAAGTTTAAACCGAACAGCTCGCTTGTCATGATGGACTTCTTCATTCGCCATGGAATCTTCACCCCAGATAATCTGGAGGGCTATGCTGAGATCTCGATGCGACTGCGGCGACTTCTACCTGTAGCGATCACCCCAGAACGGGTTTGATTATCGTTTTGTCAGTATATTCTGTTAGATTCCATAGATATACTAGCGTTGAACTCCATCGTATTACAACCTGAACTTGGCGTTTGTATACCGTAGTTCTAATAACGCAAATCCGCCTTTTACACGTTTTGTATCTACCACATATCTTGCATCTTTCACTCATTACCTTTCTTTTTTTTTATATAGAAAACTTGCATCGCTGCTCTATTTGACGTAGATGCCTCTACATTTCGTGTATCCTCATAAGCTGATATAGTTAACCGTTATTAACGACAAGACGAAACAATGCCTATGCCTAGAGAACGTATAAAACTACTGCTACATAAAATCTGTGGCAGCCAAATAAGAACAGTATTCTCGCCAATCGTAATCCATATAGATTTTCAGCTGCTCCAGAACAAAGTGCTTGTCACAAAGCTAGTAGCTTAACGCACGTGATGAATAAATCAGCCCTACAATAAACTAGCATCATTAGTTAAGTCGTATGAGAAAAAGTATTCTTCTTTGATCTTTGCTAATCTGAGGTGTGAGTCGATTATATATATTAATTCTGTCTATTAGTTTGGCGTAGTATTGATTGAAATGATCCCCACGTGGACTGCCTATGCAGTACATCGGTGGGAACCCAGGCTATGCCCAAAGAAGCTATTATCAATAGCTCGACTTTTGTGGTGACACCATGGTTCAGCTGGCACCTTCGTTGAGCGTCAGGATGAGCTGAAGCAAACCATCTCCAACTAAATGGCTAATCTACCGCATTATTCCTATAAATCATTGTCCCCGCAATGCATTCGCATCTTGGAGCTTCACCCCGGTTCAAATGATGCACCACTTGTTTGCAACATCGTGACTCAGCACATCGACGGCAAGCCCTACGAGGCAATCTCATACGTGTGGGGGGATCCAACCCCCATCGCATCGGTTAGGTGCGTTGACGAGGCTAACGAGGGAGAACTCGGAATTGGTAAAGGTCTTTTCAAATCGCTAGTTGCGTTACGGCTCACCGGCCACACACGCAGTATCTGGATCGATGCCCTTTGCATCAACCAGAGGGATGTTGGTGAGCGCCAGTCCCAAGTGCGCATGATGGGCACCATTTATAGCAAAGCAAAGCACGTACTGTGCTGGCTGGGTCCTTTCCATGAAGAGGATGAGGATGCTGAGTCTAGAGCCCGTCTCGCCATCAGCTTCTTGAGGACCTTCAATGAGAACCCGAATGAGCATCTGCAGGTCGCACGTCAACATCTACACGCGGAAGACGACACGGCAGACGCGGATAAGCCATTGCTAAATGCCTGGCTTGCGGTCAAGGAGCTTTTTGACCTTGAGTACTTCCATCGTGCGTGGATCATCCAGGAAGTCGGCTTAGCACACCATGCGCGCTTCTTTTGGGGAACTCAAGACATTTGGCTTGACTGGACCGAGGTGGCAGAGTTCTGCTACTTCATGGATGGTAACGGTGCATCGGTCATAAACACTCTCCAAATGAAGTCATGGGTTGCAAACCATATCAATCTTGTGTGGGCCACAGACTCATCGGGGACGCCGGTACACAGCTTTGTCGAGGTTCTCCATTGGGCGCGGGTTCACCGGTCAACTGATCCGCGCGATTATATCTATGCCTTGTTGTCTCATCCCAGTGCTAAAGTGAACGGTACCTTGCTCGTCCAGCCAGATTATAGTATCACACCTGCTCAGGCATATATTAAACTTGCATTGAATGTGATAGAACGCACGAACAGTCTCCTAATCTTAGCGTTTGTTGATCACCACGAAGAACCTGGAGTTCTGATTTTACCAACATGGGTACCAGATTGGCATGCTTTGAACCTGGTCGCTCCCATGCGTTGTCCTATACAAGCAGCTCCAGAGACTGACAATTCGATATTAATTGCTGAATACGAAGAAGGTATGATGTTGAACTGCCGCGGTATTTTCATAGATACATTGAAGACCATGTCGAACATGATAGAACCTAGTGAGCTTATTATTACGACCCTGCAGAAGGAGATGCAAAAGAATATTCCTTTCCTCGTTGATCATATTTGGATCAGAAATGTGGTTGAACCTGACATACCACTCACATCGGTGGGGGAATTCCTTTTATCACTGAGTCTTGTTCTTACTGGCGGTTTTTTAAACGACTCGGATTCAACCTCTGGAGAAAATCAAAAACAACAGCAGTCGGACTTGGCGGCATTAGTTCTCGACTATGAACGAATAAGGACAGATGACAGCTCGGTGAACTTTTTTGGTAGTCTATCGGTAGAAGACAAAGCCATCATTCAAACGATGGCAGCCAGTGGCTCTGCACATCAGTTCATTCAGGATATGACATGGACTTCAATGTGCAGAAAGGTTTTTCGAACCTCTAAAGGGCATATTGGTTTAGGCCCTCGAATCATGAAAGAAGGCGACGTCTGTGTTGTTATAGCAGGTACAGTATATCCCCTGGTATTGCGAAGATGTAGCAATTATTTCCAACTGGTTGGACCGGCCTTGATGTACGGCTTTATGAATGGTGAAGCTGAAAAGTTATGTCGAGACGGAACACTATTTGAGCAGAGATTCCAGATCATCTAGAACATAGTCTATTCACAGAGGAACTCGTTTCTAAGTACTGTAGAATCCTGAGCGCCGCTGACGTCGATGCGTATTTGAGATGGCATACCATGTCAATTATTGTTCTGTGCTAAGAAAGCCTAAGAAGAAACTAGACTGCCTTCAAAACCACTTTGCGGGCTTCCCTGCTTTAAAAGCCATGTCACCAATCTCTGGGATCTAGTAGTAGCCCCTTCTGACTAATGCATGTTAAATTCGGCATTTGACCCCCGCCCGCATTCATCTCGATATCACTGGAAGGGAGCATTCGAGCAATAGCATAACCTGGTGTTGTGTAATTAGCCGGGTTATCTATTAGCAGCAACTCTCCAATCCTATATTCGCTCAAATTCCGTATTTTTTATGGTCCCAACTCAGGTTGCGATCGGGTTTGAAAATATCTATCACCTGTCTACACATTCAGAGCCGAACAGTAAGGATTGAATATCTAACAGAGAGTCTCATTATCAATGGTTCGAGCCTGTATTACGAAGGGATCTGTGGAATAAGTAATGGGACTAAGTAGTAGATACCCCACCAAAATCTGCCTAGCTATACGTTGAAGGAGGTGAACACTTTGGTAAACACACTAAAGCTTGTGATATAAATAATTAGTTTCCCTGCCATTTTGGTGATTCCATACTTGTTCAAGCAAATTCATTTAGTTATGTAGACCACTCTAAAACTTATTTATCAATCAGCCTGGACAGAATTTGGGAGTGGTAATCGGTAACAAGAGCTAATAAGCGAACCAAGATAAAGCTCTGTTACGTGATGCATGTGACCAGGCGAAATAGTCAATGAGTTACCTAGTTGGGCAGGTTGTTACAAGTGCATAATGAAATAATACAACCAAAACTCCACAGCCAAAGTCAAAAATGTTTCCTCGTGCTGAAGAAATACCTGAAAGGTGGACTCATTGCACTAATTTATCGTAACAGCGTCCAGGCTAATCTCTCACATAGATTAGACGAACAGCACATCCTCACAACCAAAATATTCGGCTTTCTCATTCACCCCAACATCCCATTGATCTCACCCAGCATCAAAATCGCGGATGTGGGCACTGGCACTGGGATCTGGCTCTTAGATGTTGCCAAAAGCTTACCTCCAACATGCCAATTCACCGGCTTCGATGTCTCATCTTCCACTTTCCCTCCGCCGCATTCCTTGCCTCCAAATGTCACGTTCAAGAACCAAGATATGCTTCTCCCCTTCCCAGCCTCAGAGATAGGGACCTTTGATGTGGTCGCAGTCCGCTTCCTCAGCATTGCAACCACCCGGGCGGAATGGGCACTTGCAATTGAAAACCTATTGACGTTGCTGAAGCCTGGTGGCTGGCTGCAATGGATCGATTCCTGCAATTTCACTCTGTACAATTCCGTAGCTGGTGTCTCTCGCTCAGCGTGTCAGGAAATCTTTGACGGCTTGGAGCCATTTCGCTCAAAAGATGATGTCGTGATAGGCATGATGATGCGAGAGTCCAGGAACCTGAGGAGGGAGGATCTGTTTCGAGAAGTCGGTTTGGTGGATGTACACGAAGATGTCTTTTCGAGTGACAGATTGCAAGAACCAGAATTGCAGGCAAGGGACAAGGGGACCAGGAATGCTATTGTTTGTTTCTTGGGATGCTTAGAGGATTTGACCAAGGAGGAGGGAAGTGGGTGGAGTAAGGCGAGAGTTGAGAGGTTGAAGAAGGATGCGATGGGCGAGATTGACAAGGGCACTTACTGTACGCTCGATCAGGTTTGTATCGTGGGAAGGAAGGCCTGAGAGTTTTGATTGCATTATTACTTGGGTCCGCTAGATCGTCGTTGTGAATGGCAGCAAAACAGACTTAGTTTCAGATGTTCTTGATGGTTTCTCTTGATTTGTTTAGTACCAAAGGTAAAAGGCTGTACCTACCATACCCTAAATACTTGCAGTGAGACAAGCTAATGTTAGTGGTCTACGTGTTTGTACTTCGTATAAGTTATGTAAAAAGAAGGTAACATTCGATAGTCACTGTGACGTCCACCGTAAACTAAACAAATTATGAGATATTGTTTTCCGAACGTTGAATTCCTCGTACTGTCATAAAGATCACGTATACTTCTACCTTAGGGCAAATAAGCTCTATATCAATTAAATTATATCGAGTAGCCCTACAAAAGTTTAGTTTGAAATTCATCTTTAGTCTATTCTACAATAGTCTGCTACCGGGCAGCTTGACAGAATCCCCTTTACATATCGCCATGAAATTAAAAGTTGATGTGTTTATCTGAAAAGTATACCACGTGGTCGAAGACAAGTTGGAGCTTGAGATATCACAAATCTATCATAATTTTGGCTTGAACCTGGAGTCCCGGTAGAAGTTCCTAGAAACTTCATGTTGGAAAAATTATCTGTCACGCAAAAATATTATATCGGCAGTTTCAGGAAATTTTGAATAGAAAAAAAGCTCTAGTTGAGTTGGAATAGATCAAAGCTGTCTTTGTAAATACGGTGTACTTGACCTTCCGATAGTATTAATTCGGGATCTGTGCAGTGAATGAATGTTTCGCGTATGTTGTGCGTTGACCAATAAGAGATCTACATTGATTTACTGTTGGCAGCCATTTAAGACGTAAGTTAAAATCTAGGTTTTGTATTAGCCGTTCCCATTCAAGGTACGGAATTAAAGGTTTCAAAGGGCGAAAACCTTTGCTATTGGTCTATCAGAAAACAAAAGGCCTCAGCCTATCGCAATGTGCTAACTACGCATACAATTATCAATCAATGCCTGTAAAATACCCCAGAATATCATCTCACCCCACTATCCACATTCACGGCCTATCTACAGGCTGCAATTCTTTTATTTTCAGCCATGTCTCCAAGCTTAAGACCTAATGGCCCAGTCCCAAGCAAGGCGAGGGTTCGCACCCACCCCTCGGTTTCTGTGCCTCTTGTTACGACATACCTTGCACTCGGTATAGTATGGAGGGTGGCATCGGGGCCCTTGCGACCAAAGTCATACACCTCCTTACGGAGGCCCGTACAGTTCTTGGCGCAGTTCTTTATACGGAAGTTCTCGTACAAAGTGACCCGGTATGAAGTATCGTGCGCAGTGCAAGAGACCGGCAAGTTGACGAAGCCGGGGAGCTCCTTGTAAAGGATTCCGTACTTGCGTCGTTCATCATGGTAAATTTCTCGTTGGAGATGATCTCCAGCTGTGCTGGGTTGTCTCCGTACATTCGACCGTTGCTGAAGACGGCGAAAACGTCGGATATGCCAGATGTAGCATCCTCGACCTCAATTAGGCACGAATTGCGGGCGTTATCGAGGTAGGCTTTGTTTGGCAAAACGTCAGACATAACCAATTCATCGCCGGGAATACTGATGTTGATGTTGCCACCAGTAGCTGTGTTATCGAGTTGCACGATATGGTCACCACAACAAAACATGCTCTTATAACCCGGTGCCGGTGCGGTCACCTGGCGAACCTTATTGGCTTAATAACTGGTGGCTGCAAGATAATAAAAGATTAGCGAAGTTTCAAGTAACTTTGGGGATGGAGCCTCAACAGTCAAAGAGGCTGTATGGAAGGGTTGAGGAAGATGTACCTGTGCTAACAGTGTGTGTATGGCTTGATTCGGATGGCAGATGTGCAAAGCCAGAATTGGATGGAGCTTGTGTAGCTGGGGCATTGTTGGACCACGTGAAGCGTAAGACAAAAAAGTAAAGCTTTGATGTAGTTGGTTTTGATGTCAAAGGACAAGATAGTGAGGATGCAGATGACAATCTTCTAAAATTGTAAACAAGATTGAAAGATGTATTGATAAAAAGGTGAGTTTGTGTTTATAAGTATAATCTAGTTGCAGAATAAGTTATGTCCGAATAAGAAGTCCCTGTATATCTAAAATGTGAAGAGGAGTGATAGAAACATTTATATACAAAACACAGGGATTCAGGGAGGGGCTAGCCACTTCAACTGTAAAATTAACAACTTTAACCCATTAATTTAACCTATATAGCACTAACACAGCTTAGTATTGTTTTTGAATGTAAAATTGAAATATGAGCTAGTCTGACAGAAAGTGAATGGCAGGGAATGAACACCGTGATTACCTGTACATATATTTTAAATAGCCGATTTTTGAATGCCAAATTTGTGAGCAGGGAGGGCAATTCTGGGTACCATAAAACTCCATCTAGAGCTTGATTATTAATTTTAATTTGCGATAATTTGCCTTCTGAATGGTTTGGAGCTGTGCAAATATTTCCAAGCTAGATACGCCACAAAAGCTGTGGAGCATTTTCTGTTTGTAAGATGGCGTGAGATTCATTTTCTCAGGAGGTAGAATCCGAGAAGAGCTGTTGGCTGTAAAGGTCATTGGAATAATTTAAGCAATCAGTTGTACTGGTATCATCTACTGCGAGATTTATTGCTAAGAGAATTATGCACACTTCCGGCACTTATAGTGATGGAGTAAGACGAGGCCGGTTTATAACTTGCTAGGTTGATGGTTCCATTATCACTTCCTCAGAATTTTTGAAGTGGAGGAGCTGATGGAAATCAAGCAGAGAATTTAAAATGTAACAGTGAGCATCGATCAGGTGGGGAAGAATACTTAAACTTATCTTTGGTGATTACAAACTAGCAAGCAAGAAAATTGACCTAATATAAGTCATCACGTTTGCTAAATTAGTTTCATATTAGTCTGGCTAAATATGAATACTGGCTACAAGTAACTAAGCCTGTGTCAAAGATGCAGCTTCATTGTTTTAAACAACGTTGAGCTTTAAGCGAACCCCTAATTACGCATGATGACTAAGCTGAAGTAATCCACTGCCAACACAAAACCAGATGATTGTGCATGGTTAGTTTAGACGTATGATGTTTGTTTTACCATAAGTCACAGGAAACTGATTGCTGTTCCTGCTTGAATGTAGTTTGCCACGAAAGGATTACAACTAGCTTTGAAGTGCAAATAATTATGAGCGGCTGGCGGAGCGAAGTCGTATGATATGATGTATCATCCCCACTCAGTGTGTTTTCACAACCAGAACAATTCTTCTGAAATCACTGCCTAGTAACTTCATCCAAGAAGGGCGCCAAAAGGGACGTATGAATGATTGTACCGGGGCAATGTTTGCTTCTAATGACTAGGCTTGCTAAAGCCATGAGCGATATCAATAAACATGCCTCTTTAGTTGGCATTGAAAGAAGAAGGAAATCGACTCTACAAACTCATTGAGAGTAGGGGTACTATTTATGATTAATATGGAAAGCATAGCCCCTTTTTCCATGCTTCATAGTTTTATATGCTAGCGGGAATCCTCCTTACATCGCGATGCACAGTTGTTGGATTATACTAGCAGTAGCAAACTGTCGGTTGGCCATACTCATGATTATTGGAGTGAGATCACGTCGAATACGGGGCACTACATTCTCGTAATAGCCAGTGCTTGTCGTATTGACTAAGTACGAAGGGAGTGTTTACATACTCAATGGCGGGTTATATGACTATGTCACATAACTATCATTCGAATATACCAACACTTTGCTTGCCCTCTTGTCAACACTACCCCTTTTTTCAATTTTCTTAGGCCCCCGTCACTACCAAAATGATGAGCTGCTTTATCTTATAAATGTGGCCCTATCGTTACGAGAACTTATCGTGTATTAGCTAGACGAATCGGTTAGTTGAGAAGTTTCTAGAAGGTAAAGCTAACATTCGATCAAGTAAGGCAGCTTCAGCTTTTAGAAGTGCTTTAAAAAAAGCCCAAGAGAAATAGTTCTAGTTTATGTAGCTAATTTAATAATAATAATATATATGTTGGTGATTTAATGACAGGAAACCAGCAAATTATACATAAATCCTTTGCTTCCTCTCTTGATTTAATACTCCCTATATCATGTATCTTAAAGTCGAATTTACCACTCTCTATTTGATTTCCTATTCTTTAAATTGCCTTTTTAGAATCATCATAATACTAGACTGGCTAAGGGTATCGTACACTCTAAGGGTATTGTACACTAGCCTGTTCCTCCTTTTAAAGCCGTATATATACATGCGTGTTTGTAGAAAGAGCCAACCAGTTATTCTTTAGCCACCTGCTGACCCATAGCTAATGGCCTATTACTTTAATTATCAGCTTCGGTACTATGTTGTGGTTATGTGAACTCAAAGGGTCATCCTTCTGAGAAACACATCACATGATGTAAGCGAGATATATTTTACCTAAAGTATCAGGGCAGCTTTGCTAGATTTAATTCCAACATCGTAATAGCATTTGCGTGCTTAATTTTTATGCCTTAGTTACTAGACTTAGTTCGCCTAACACTTCCAGCATCTAGAACAGAAGAACCCACAACAGTAGCTCCTCAAAATTCAAACAATCACATTTATCTTTAGCAATTCGACAGCCTCTTACTCGCCCATCATGAACTCAGACGCCGAGCGTGTTGTGAGCTTCTGGTTCAACCTTAAGCCCATAGAATGGATTATTGCTCCCGAAGGTCTTGATGCCCAAATAAAATCCGAATTTGAGCATCTTGTCCTGAAGGCGCGCCGCAACGAGCTAGATGATTGGGCTCTCGAGCCAGAGGCGAGCCTTGCCTTGGTCGTTCTGTTAGATCAATTCTCACGAAACCTTTTCCGTGGGTTACCCGACGCTTTTAGCGCTGATGAGAAGGTTTGGGAGACTGCTACAAAGGCTATCGCCCGGGATTTCGACAAGCAGGTCACTGTCATCCAGGCGTCCGCATTCTACATGCCGCTACTACACCGTGAAAGCTTGATCTCAGTGATCGCAGCGCACTGCCTGTTTGAAGCCCTAAAGATAAGATGTGTGACCACGGAGGAACATGAGTGGGTTGGTTTAGGTATCACGGCTTCGAAGCGGCACATGCAGCAATTGGAGCGGTTTGGAAGGTACCCCACGAGGAATGCCCTCTTGAGACGGGAGAACACCGAGGCCGAGGAAGAATTTTTGAAAGAACATGTGCAGAAGCTTTAGTTATGACACAAGGTAACAAAGTCGATATGAGTGATCTACTTTAGAAGTGAATATATGATCGGGACGTACCAGATTTGTCTCGGTCACTATGAAATTTTGATGATTGAATTGAATTATGTCTTTCGTGTTGATTTGATCCTTAAAAACAGGGTATATCCGTGTCCTCTCCGTTTTACAAGAGATGTACATTTCTCGTTAATTATTTTCACCAGCCTATTGATAATTGTGAGGGGGAAATGATCAATTCATGTATTGTCATTGGCTGGTCTAGTACAATCTCAAACAAGTTTCATAAAATCGAAATTAAGCATGGCAGCGTACAGCATAAGAACAATCTGATGCGTTTGACTCAAAGATCAAGTATTTAATAAATGTATGAACAGAGATGTCGCAGTCCTGTCTAGCTATTGTAACCCGTCGTACGACGTGACATGAGCAGTCAAGTTGCACCCAGCTTTGGTACCGATCCCAAAATTGTCCCTCTCTAATTCGAAGTCGCCAGCTGTGGCGTCCTCGATCGTCAAATTGAACCTTTGAACAATGGCAGCGAGAAGCAGGTACATCTCCGCCCACGCTAGGCTAAGATGTGGACAGTTGAATCAGCAAATGAAAGATATAAACCTTAAAAGGCCTGTCGTGGGTGAGAATGTAATGGAACTTACTTCATTCCAAGGCATACCCTCGTTCCTCGTGAGAAGGGAGCAAATACTGCATCGGTCGTCTCCCGGACGGTGGAAGTTATCCAACGATCTGGATCAAAGCGC
>Ga0247737_1000913_pt1 | contig 12459 bp, 11 predicted proteins | sample UWRJL028104C2_FD_180937 | JGI IMG/M metagenome (GOLD analysis project Ga0247737, IMG submission 180937) | Plant litter microbial communities from Arlington Agricultural Research Station in Wisconsin, United States - UWRJ-L028-104C-2 | ecosystem: Environmental > Terrestrial > Plant litter >...
TCTCGACCGCCCCGTCGGCTCCCGCACCGGCTCCTGCGCCGGCGCGCACGCCGACCTCCGTCAGCGTGGCTCCCTCCGCCGCTCCCGTCGCGCCTCCGGTTGTCCGGCCCGCCAAACCGATCGTGGAGGCGGACGCCGCCGCCTCGGCCGAGACCCCGGATGAGGTCCCCGCCGTTCCGGCCGCTGAAGCCGCCGCCGCGCCGGATGCGCCTGTCGTTCCGACCGAGGCGCCCCGCACGCGTGACGCCATCGAACGCGCCCTGACCGCCCGCGTCGCCCCCTCCGCCGATGGCGCAGCGACAGCCGACCCCAAAGCCTCCGCCCCGTCGGATTCGCCGCAAGCTCCGGCGCCCGCAACGTCCCCGACCGCGCCGACCGCTTCCCGCCCCGCCGCCGTCGCCGAGCCCGTCGCGGCTCAGCTTCTGACCGACGCGGACGCCCCGATCACGACCGCCGCTGCTTCGGCGCCCGCCGCCGAGGCGCGCCCGGCCGAAGCCGCCGCCTCCCTGGCCCTGTCCACGATCTCCCACGCCACCATCGAGACGACGGCCCACATCGCCGCCCAGATCGTCCGCAAGCTGGAAGGCCGCTCGACCCGGTTCGAAATGGCTCTGACGCCCGAAGGCCTCGGCAACGTCGACGTCAGCCTCGACATCGACGCCGACGGCAAGCTCATCGCCAAGATGGCCTTCGACAATCCGCTGGCCGCCACCGAACTGCGCGGCCGCGTCGATGAATTGCGCCGCCAGCTTCAGGACTCGGGCTTCACCGTCGCCGACGACGCGCTTTCGTTCGCCGAGCGCGACGCGTCGGCCGGTCAGCAGGGCGGCTCGGCCTTCGACCGCCAGCCCGACCCCCGCAACGCCCGGGCCTTCGGCGCCGCGTCGCGGTTGCACGCCGACGCCGACCGCATGGTTACGCCCGCCGCCTGGATCCCTCTCACCCTGACGCCGGACCGCGTCGATATGAAGGTCTGACCCCATGCCCGCCCCGATCACCGCAACAGACGCCGCAGGTCGCGCCGCGAACACCCGCACCAGCCTGGTCTCGAACTTCGAGACCTTCCTGTCGCTGCTGACCGCCCAGCTGAAGAACCAGGATCCGCTGTCGCCGATGGACTCGACCCAGTTCACCCAGCAGCTGACCCAGATGACGGGTGTGGAGCAGCAACTGCTCACCAACGACCTTCTGACCAGCCTGCTCGCGGCCCAGTCCGGCGCCGGCCTGAACGGCGCATCGAACTACATCGGCAAGGACGCCACCGCGTCCTGGGCGGTCACCAAGCTCGACGAGGGCTCGGCCACTTGGTCCTACGAACTCGGCGGCGCGGCCTCGGAAGCCAAGCTCGAGGTTCTGGACTCGACCGGCAAGGTCGTCTGGACCGGCCCCGCTCCGGATCGCACCACCGGCACGCACGACTTCGTCTGGAACGGCAAGACCACCGCCGGCGGCCAGCTGCCGGACGGCGGCGTCTATTCCCTCAAGGTCACCGCCAAGAACGGCACGGCCACGGTCGAGTCCCAGGTCCTGACCCGCGGCCGCGTCACCGGCGTCGAGATGTACGACGGCGTCCCCTACCTGACGATCGGCAACTCCATCGTGCCCGTGTCCAGCGTCATCGCCCTGGACGAACACGCCACCGCCGACGCCGCCGCCGACGATGACGCCGAAGCCAGCCTGGCCGCCCGCATCGCCTCCGCCCTGAACCCCCTCAAGTTGCTTTCCTAAGGAGCCCACGCCGTGAGCATCAATTCCGCCCTACTGGCCGGCGTGTCCGGTCTGACCGCGAACTCCGCCGCCCTGGCCGCCATTTCGCAGAACATCGCGAACGTGAACACGGTCGGCTACAAACGTACCGCCTCGGAGTTCTCGACCGTCGTGAACTCCCAGAACCAGGGCGCCGGCTATTCCGCCGGCGGCGTCCTGTCCAACACCCGCAACTACATCTCCCAGGCCGGCCAGCTTCAGCGCACGACCTCCTCGACCGATCTCGGGATCGCCGGCCAGGGCTTCTTCGTCACCACCGAAAAGGCCGAGGGCCTGGACGCCGGCGACGCCCGCCTGTTCACCCGCGCCGGAGCCTTCCGCGTCGATGAGTTCGGCTATCTGAAGAACACCGCCGGCCTCTATCTGCAGGGCTGGCCGGTCAGCTCCGAGGGCGTGATCAACCGCGACCCGTCGGACCTGAACAAGCTGAACTCGATCAACGTCGGTTCCGTCGGCGGCACCGCCGAGGCCACGACCCGCGCCCAGCTGAACGCCAACCTGCGCTCCAGCCAGCCGGTGTCCGCCGACATCGCGACCTACAACGTCGCCACCAAGTCGATGTCGACCTACGACGCCGAAGCCGGAACGGGCTTCAAGCCCGACTTCCAGATCACCATCCCTGCCTCGGACTCCAAGGGCGGCCAGCGCACCATCGCCTACTCCTTCCTCAAGACCGCCAACCCCAACGAATGGCGGGCCGAGGTCCATGTGATCCCGGCCTCCGACATCGAGAACGGCTCCACGCCTTCGAACGGCATCCTGAAGTCCGGCCTCGTCCTCTTCACCCAGGACGGCCGCCTCGACGTCGACGCCATGAAGGCCCGTGAAATCACGACCCCGGGCTCGATGCTGTTCGCCGATCCGGCCAACGCCTCGGTGACGCTCGGCGCTTCGGACCCGGCCACGGTCGGCACGGCGACCGCGCCCCAGTGGCGCGACTCGCTCGGCATCGACGATCAGGTGATCAGCTTCGACCTCTCGGCCTCGGCCGGCGGCCTGACCCAGTACGACTCGGACTCGATCGTCCAGGCCGTGACCACCAACGGCACCGCCTTCGGCAACCTGTCGAACATCGAGATCGACGACGAGGGCTATGTCACCGCCATCTTCGACAACGGCGTCACCCGGCGCGTCGCCCAGGTTGCCCTGGCCACCTTCACCAGCGCCGACAGCCTGGCGGTCGCCAACGCCAACGCCTACCGCGTCAGCCAGGGCTCCGGCACCTACAACCTCAAGGCCCCCGGCAGCGGCGGCGCGGGGTTGATCGGAGCGTCCCAGCTGGAGGCCTCCACCGTCGACCTGTCGCTGGAGTTCACCGGCCTGATCACCACCCAGCGCGCCTATTCCGCCTCGTCCAAGATCATCACCACCGCGGATGAGATGTTGGCCGAACTTATCAGCATCAAACGCTGATCCTCAGGTAACGCGGCGTTCAACTAGATGAAGACTTACTCAACATCTCGCCGAAACGGTGTTCTGGGACAGGGTGGATTTTATCCATTCCTTCACCACGACCCTAAACTCGGCTTTAGCGGCGCCACGCTACCTTCACGATCAATTGGTGGTGGTGAATGAGGCAAAAGCCCATGTTGCAAGAGCGTCGAGTGAACAAGCAGGGCGAACAGTATGTCGTCGGTCCGACGGGCACCCCCCTGACGATGCGCGACCTGCCGCCCGAGAATACGGATCGCTGGGTCATCCGTCGCAAGGCGGAAGTCGTGGCTGCCGTGCGCGGCGGGCTGCTCAGCCTGGACGACGCGCTGCTGCGCTACCGTCTGACGGCCGAGGAGTTCCTCGCCTGGCAGAAGGCGATCGATAAATGGGGCATGCAGGGCCTGCGAACGACGCGGATCCAGAACTACCGCTCCTAAGAGTTTCCCTCCCCGACGAACGACGGCCGCTCCCGGCGACGGGGGCGGCCGTTGTCGTTTCGGGCTCGGTCTGCCTTACCGCGAATTCACGGAAACCGGCCCGACGTCGCGTTGACACCATCGATTACGCGTGTGATCAATCCTGACGATTACAGGTGCGATCATGAGAATTAGCTCGGCGGAAAGTCTGATCATGGAGGCCCTCTGGCGCGACAGTCCACTGTCGGCCGAGCAGGTCGTGTCCCAGGTCTCGGCAGACCAGGACTGGACGCCCGCGACAGTGAAAAGCCTGCTGAACCGCCTTCTGACCAAGGGCGCTGTGGCCGCTGAGGCGCAAGGCCGCCGTTACCTCTACCGCCCCCTGATCGCTCGCAACGACTACGTCCACGCCGAGAGCCGGGGTCTGATCGATCGCCTGTTCGACGGCCGACTGGCCCCCATGGTGGCGCACTTCTCCCAGCGCGAGGCGCTGAGCCCCGGTGACGTCGCTGAACTGAAACGCTTGATCGCGGAGATCGACGATGGCCGGTGAATTCCTCGAACAGGGTGTCGAACTGGTCGTCGCCCTCACCCTGGGGCTCGCGGCGGTGATGCTGTTGCGTCGGCCGGTCCGCGCCCTGTTCGGCGCCCGCGCGGCCTATGGCCTGTGGCTGGTCGTTCCGGTCCTGGCCCTGGCCGTCCTCCTGCCCGGCCCGGTTTCGCCGCCCGCTGCGCCCTCAGACTCCACGGAGATCGCCGGCGCGTCGGTCGCTCCGCCCTCTCCCCTGGCGGTCGTGCGGTCCGCCGTCGTCGAGATGACGCCGACCCGGCCGGCGACCATCCCCAACCCGAAGGATTTCGCCCTCCCCCTGATCTCGTTCTGGCTTCTAGGCGCACTGGCTTGCACGGCGCTGCTGGCCTGGCGTCAGGGACGCTTTCTCTCCAGCGTAGGTCCCCTGCGGGTCGAAAAGCGGAGCGACGGACGCGTCTATCACGCGGCGCGTCCCGGCGTCGGCCCGGCTTTGGTCGGAGGCTTCCTGCCCCGCGTCATCCTGCCCGGCGATTTCGCGGAGCGCTTCAGCCCCGAGGAACAGGCTGTCGTCGTCGCCCACGAACGCGCCCACCTGACCGGCGGCGACGCCCAGATCAATCTGATCGCGGCGGGTCTCCAGGCGCTGTTCTGGTTCCATCCCCTGGTCCACCTCGGCGCCCGGCTGATGCGCATCGATCAGGAGTTGGCCTGCGACGAGACCGTCGTCGCCCGGTTCCCGAACGCGCGACGCCTCTATGCCGAGGCGATGCTGAAGGTCCAGCTGGAGGCCGCGCCCCTGCCCTTGGGATGCCACTGGCCGGCGGGCGGCGTCTCCGCGCTGCGCCGACGCATCGCCCGGCTGAACCTGCGGCCCAGCGCCGCGCGCCGCGCCCTCGGCCTGATGCTCGCGACCAGCCTCGCGGTCGGCGGCGGCGTCACCGCCTGGGCGGCCCAGCCTTCCGAACCCTCGGACGGCCCGACCCGTGCGTCCGGCGGCTCCGGTGCCCTGATCGAGGCGATCCAGCAGGGCGACAATCCCCGCGCCGCCGCCCTGATCCGTTCGGGCGCCGATGTGAACGGCGACGTCTTCGGCGAGGGTTTCCCATTGCTGCTGGCGGTGCGCGACGGCCAGCTGGCCCTGACCGGATTGTTGCTGGAAGCCGGCGCTGATCCGGACAAGACCAGCCTGGGCGAAGGCTCGGCCCTGATCGCGGCGGCCGACAACGGCGACATGGCCATGATCGACCTGCTCCTCGGCGCGGGGGCCGATCCCGACGTCGCCGTGCGTGGCGACGGCAATCCGCTGATCGCCGCCTCAGCCGCCGGCCACCTGCCCGTCGTCGATCGCCTGCTGGCGGCCGGAGCCTCGGTCGACGCCGTGGTGCCCAGCGACGAGACCGCCCTGATCACCGCCGCCCGCTTCGGCCAGCTGCCGGTGATCCAGCGGTTGGTGGAGGCCGGCGCCGACGTGAACCTCGCCGTCGATGCGCCGCGCGCGAACCTGCCCAACGAGCGACGATCCCCGCTCGGCATGGCCAGACGAGCCGGTCGCGCCGACATGGTCGCCTATCTGATCGCCCACGGCGCCCGCCCCTAAACCTCCCCCTCGCTCCCCAAACCCTCGTCCACGGAGAAGGCCATGCCTGTCACCGACGCTAGAACCTTGCCTGACGCCAGCCGGATCCAGGCCGATATCGTGATCATCGGCGGCGGCATGGCGGGCCTGACCCTCGCCCATGAATTCGCCGGAACGGCCGCCCGCGTCGTCATCCTGGAAAGCGGCGGCCCCGACCCGGACCCTGAGATTCAGGCCCTCTACGCCGGGCCGGGCGTCATGTCCGGCCCCGGCAATCCCGACCTGTCCATCAACGACTATCTGGCCCAGTCCCGCGTTCGCGCCCTCGGCGGATCCGGCCATGTCTGGGGCGGCAAATGCGGCCCGCTGGACGCCATCGACTTCGCGGCCCGGCCGTGGCGCGCGCTCAGCGGCTGGCCGTTCGGACGCCATGAGTTGAAGCCCTTCTTCGACCGTGCCTGCGACCGGCTGAAACTGCCGCGCTTCCCGGAAGACGACAGCCTGCCCGAGGGCCAGTGGCCCGCGCCCCTGACCGACCGGTCCGGGCCTCTGCGCTCCTCGCCGCGCGCCTACAGCCCCATCTCCGGCCGCGCCGACCCCGCTCAGTTCGCCGCCTTCCGCGACGCGCCGGGCCAGGCCGCCAACATCCACGTCCACACCCACATCAACTGCGCAGGCATCCGACTGAATGAGGACGGTGCGGTCGACCGGCTGGAGCTGCGCTGCCTGACCGGAACCACTCACACCGCCAGGGCGACGACCTACATCCTGGCCACGGGCGGAATCGAGAATGCCCGCTTGCTGCTGGCCTCCAGCGCCGAACGCCCCGACGGCGTCGGCAACGGGACCGGCTGGGTCGGTCGCTGCTTCCAGGGCCACTGCACCCTGTCGACCGGCGAGAACGACCCGCGCGGCGAGGCAGAGATCGCCTTCACCACCGGGGCGGACCTGTCCCTCTACGACAACCAGCCCCGCGACCGTCCCCACGCCGTCTTCGTGCTCAGCCCCGAGGCGCAACAGGAATTGGGCGTCGGCAACTGCACCCTGACCCTGTCGCTCAGCCCCAAGGCTGTCGCCGAGGCCGGCTCCGTCCGCGCGGCCGTCGATCAGATGGCCGCGGCGATCGAAGGCCCGACCGCCCGACGCCTCGACTATTTCTTCATGTCCGAGGACGCCCCCAACCCGGACAGCCGCATCACCCTGTCGGACCAGACCGACGCCCTGGGACAGCCCCGCGCCCGCCTCGACTGGCGCTACACCCAGGCGGACTGGGACAGTCTGGCCGGATCGGCCGCCGGGTTCGCCCGCGCGCTCGGAGCCCAGGGCCTCGGTCGCCTGTGCTGGCCGATCGAGAGCGACGCCATGATCGCGGGCCTCAGCCCGTCCCGCCACCACATGGGCACGACCCGGATGGCGACCGACCCGGCCCAGGGCGTCGTCGACGCCGACTGCCGCGTGCACGAGACCCCAAACCTCTATGTCGCCGGCAGTTCGGTCTTCCCGACCTCGGGCCTGGTCAACCCGACCCTGACCCTGACCGCCCTGGCCATCCGCCTGGCCGACCATCTCAAAGCCCGCACGGGGATCGCCTGATGACCATGCTCAGCAAACGCGGCCTGCTTCAGGCCCTGGCCGGGATCGCCGCCGTCTCGGTCGCCGGCGTCGCGACCGCCCGCACCCCCGGCATCGCCGCCATCGACGCGGCGGGCGCCTCGGACATCGGCCGAGCCTGGCTGGCCCTGCATCCGACCGAGGTCGCCACCCTGCGCGCCGATCTCGTCCCCTCCGACGACAGCCCGATCGGCCGTCTGAAAAGTCGCGCCCATGACGACTACCGAAGCGGCCGCCTGTTCGTCCACAAGGGCTGGTTCCTGTCCGAAACCGAGGCCCGCCTCTGCGCCCTGATCTCGCTGATCTGAGCCGGCGCCGGGCCCGGCCTCGAAATCGCGCGCCTTAGCCTCTATATGCGCGCCATGAGCCTGGTCGAAGACGTCTGCCCGATCCCGACCATCGCCCCCGTCGACATCGACGAGGCGGTCGAGAGCGCGCGCCTGGCCGTCGGCCTCCCCGTCGGCTCGCGCATCGTCGCGGCGATGTCAGGCGGGGTCGACTCCACCGTCGTCGCCGCCCTGCTGCACAAGGCCGGCTACGACGTCGTCGGCGTCACGCTCCAGCTCTACGACCACGGCGCGGCCCTGAAGAAGAAGGGCGCCTGCTGCGCGGGCCAGGACATCCACGACGCCCGCCTCGCCGCCGAGATGCTGGGCATCCCCCACTACGTTCTCGACTACGAGAGCCGCTTCCGCGACGCCGTCATCGACCAGTTCGCCGACTCCTACCTGAAGGGCCAGACGCCCGTCCCCTGCATCCGCTGCAATCAGACGGTCAAGTTCCGCGATCTGCTCGACGTCGCCCGCGACCTCGGCGCCGCCGCCATGGCGACCGGCCACTATGTCGGCCGCGCCGTCGCCGCCGACGGCCGGACCCAGATGCGCAAGGCCATCGATCCCTCGCGCGACCAGTCCTACTTCCTGTTCGCCACCACACGCGACCAGCTCGACTATCTGCGCTTCCCGCTGGCCGGTCTGGAAAAGCCCGCCGTGCGCGGCGTCGCCCAGTCGCTGGGCCTCAGGATCGCGTCCAAGCCCGACAGCCAGGACATCTGCTTCGTCCCGTCCGGCGACTACCGCACCCTGATCGACCGCCTGCGCCCGCAAGGCCGCGAGGCCGGCGAGATCGTGCACATGGACGGCCGCGTCCTCGGCGCCCACGCCGGCATCACCGACTACACCATCGGCCAGCGCCGCGGCCTGAACGTCGCCGTCGGCGAGCCCCTGTTTGTGACGAAGCTCGATCCCGACAACCGCCGCGTCATCGTCGGTCCGCGCGAAGCCCTGCTGACCGCCTCCCTGACGCTCGACGAGACGAATTGGCTCGGCGACGAGGCCTCCATCGAAGCCGCCGCCGAGGCTGAGGCGCCCGTCCTCGCCCGCGTCCGCTCGACCCGCCCCCCCTCGCCCGCCCGCCTGACGCTCCAAGACGGCGCCGTCTCGATCGTCTTCGAGACCGGCGAAGAAGGCGTCGCCCCCGGCCAGGCCTGCGCCCTCTACGACCCCGCCGATCCCGACCGCCTGCTCGGCGGCGGCTTCATCGCCAACACCACGGCCTGCGTTGTCTGACCATCTCGAGGCCCGCTCCGGCCTGCCCGAAGAGTACCGCTACCTGCTCGAAGGCCTCCCCCGCGACCGCTGGCACGGCAATGAAGTCGCCGCCATGGCTCGCTTCTGGCTCCAGATGCACTCAGGCTTCCGCCGCGAGGTCGCCGCCATGGACGCCCTGACCGGCCAATGGCGCGCCGGCCAGATCGCCCTGCCAGACCTTCACCGCCGGCTGATCCCTACGCTGCAGCAGTTCCTCCAGCACCTGGACGGCCACCACAACATCGAGACCCACCACTATTTCCCGACCATGCGTCAGGTGGAGCCCCGCATCGGCGCCGGCATAGACCTGCTGGACCGCGACCACGACGTCATTCACAGCCATCTCGACAGCCTGTTCCAGACCGGCCTCGCCTTCCATCAGGGCGTCAGCGGCAACGCGCCAACGGCCGGCGACGCCGCCGCCCGCCTCGCCGACGCGCTCGACGCGGCCGGCCCCGCACTCGGCCGTCATCTCGAGGATGAGGAGGACATCGTCGTCCCCCTGATCACCCGTCACGTGGATCACTTCAAAGGCTAGACCGGCGACATCGGCCCGCGCATGGCCCGCCCGCCGTCGTGCGACCGTTCCGCCAGCACATAGCCGTGCTCGGTCATCATCGCCGGCTGATCCGCGACCTTGGTGGTCATGAAGGCCATCGCCACCTCATTGAGCTTCTTCAGCGGCGTCTGCGTCTCGACCCGCCCGAGCCATCCCGCCAGCTTCGGCCAGCGCCGGGCATCGACCTCGACCCCCACCACCCGCGCATTCAGGAACGCCGGCGCCAGGCTGAAATCCGCCAGCCCCGCCGTCTCCCCGAAGAGGAAGCCGGTCTCGGGCATCACCGTCTCGAGGTAGTCGAAGGTCTCGGGGATATCGACGGCCTTGGCCTGATCGACCACGGCCCGATCCATCTCTTCCTTCAGGATGCGCGGCTTGATGGCGATCTGGAAGAACAGCTTCCACCCCAGCACATCGAACAGCCGCGTGTCGGCGTATTCCTCGATCCAGCGCGCCTTGGCCCGATCCTTCGGATCGACGGGCAGCACCGACAGCTCGGGCCTCGTGTCCTCGATATATTGCGCGATGATGCTGGAATCACAGAGCGTCAGATCGCCCTCGATCCACACCGGAATCCGCCTGAGCGGGCTGAGCGTCGAAAACGTATCGTCGCCCCGGAACGGCGTGATCGGATCGATCGCGACCTCGATCCCCTTCACCGCGCAGATCGCCAGGATCTTGCGCACATAGGGCGAGACCGGATTGCCGATCAGGGTGACCGCAGGCCCGCTCACGCGGCGTCTTCCGTCACCGCTTCCTTGGGCAGGATCTCGGCCACCGTCGGCCGGTTGGCGTGGAAATGAATCTCCGTGTCCCGCCGCTTCACGATCTCGCCGCAGCAGGAGCAGGCCAGTCGCGGTTTCAACTCGTTCCCGCAGGTCGTGTGGGTAAAGCTGACGCCCGAATCCGCATCCCCGTACAGATGCTGGGAACCCCAGCCGTGCATGGTGATCAGCACATCGGACAGGGCTCGCCCCTTGGCCGTCAGCACATATTCGTTCCGCGGCGGCCGTTCGGAATAGAGCTGCGGCTCCAGCACCCCGTGCTGCACCAGGGTCTTCAGCCGCGCGGCTAGGACGTTGCGCGCGACGCCCAGCCGTTCCTGCCACTGTTCGAACCGGTTCACGCCCTGGAAGGCGTCCCGGATGACCAGCAAGGTCCATGGATCGCCGATGACCTCCAGGGTCGCGGCGATGGAGCAGCTTTGTTTTGAGTAGTCCGCGGTTCTTCCCATACACCGGAAGGTGACGTCACGTCACCGGTTTGGCAAGAGGGTCCCGAAACGCAACTGACTCCCGCGTTTGAACGGGCAAGTAGCATGCATGCCGACAGGCCACCCTCGACGCGCTATGGGCCTCGCACCCTGCCTCAATGCAAGAAACTTGTGTGGGAGACGTTTATCCGATCACTAACTTCTCAGGCTCGACGGCCATAGACTGACTAAGTCCAGACGGGCACTGAGTTTACAACCACAACCCCCTCAGTTTGCTCAAACTCGAACGGCACTGGATCGAGGATCAATATCTCGTTCAATCGGTCGCCCTGAAGAGGCTCGGCCTTGACTTCTATCCAGCTATTTAAGTGTGGAATCGCAGCCTTCGAGGCCCATACGATTACAAAGGCCTGGCCGCTGGGATCCCCTTTGAATTCGCTAGCTCCTTGACCCACGAAAATAGATACACGCTCACCCTTAAACTCCGCAGCGATGATCTTCCCTCCACTGAAAGTTACTGCTTTAATCCCTCGGGCCGCTGCGGGAATCGGGGTCGGGCGGCGTTTGCGAGCCAGTAGTTGGGGCTGGTAACGGTTGTCTGATCCAAACAACACGACCGCTGGTTCGTCTAGAACCTCCATCTCCACTTTGCTCACCTCAGATATGACGCAACGGTTAAGCAGATCTACAATGGCATTTTGACAAGATCGATCCAAGCATTCTTTGAGTTAGCTTGAGTCTAATTTCCGCCATTGCTGGAGGAATATCGGCTACTAGTTCCGGTCTGGTAGAATTTTTGAACAGATCGACCATACCTTTCCCGCCGAATATACTTACCCAAACAAATGCGCCCACGGTCGCCATATCGCCCAAAACTTCCCACTCGTCCGTGCCGACCGTAGGCTGCGATGATGCAGCGACATCGAGAATGTGACGAAGAACGATTTCAAGGCTTCCGCGACGAGGCGCGATCGCAAACGTAAAGTGTGCGGTTGAACCCATTAGACCGGAGTCGCGGCAGACCAGCTCAAACAACGAGGCTAGAGCATCGCAAATCTGGGCCACTGTCCTCGGGGACACTGGTGGGACGTCTTGTTCGCCGTAAAAGCGCAACGTTGTCAGCTCATTTGTCAGCCTGCAGTCCCTCCATCAACCATCATACCGCTCTCGGCCGATTCCGCGAAGCTTGTGCAAAAACCTACCTCGCGTGCCGGCTTTGGAAGAGGGTTGCCAAAAGGAACGCAGTAAGTCAGTCTTATTTGGCAACGGACAAGGCGAGCAGCCCTCGCGGCGTTCCTGCATTCCCAACTGCGCGGGCGGTGGCGTGTCCGCCGCCCGTTTCTTTCTGTCAGCAGGCTGCGGAGGTCGTCTTCCGCCCGTTACTTTCCGAGGCTAGGTGCAGGGCATGCCCGAGCAAACCGTCGAACAGGCCCTGACCCTCACGCCCGACGCGGATGGCGTGCTCAGCGCCGACCTGCACGGCGACTTCTCCAACGGCCCGCTCAACGCCCCGCCCGAACGCGGCTTCCCCTTCGGCGGCCTGATCGCGGCCCTGTGCGCCTCGTCGATGCAGAAAGGCCTGGGCATCACGGCCCCTCTGCGCAGCCTGTCGGTCCAGTACATGACCCCGGCGCGGTTTGGTCAGCCGATCCATTTCACGCCCCGCCTGCTGCGCGGCGGCCGCAGCGCCTCCTTCGCCCAGGTCGACGTCACCCAGACCGACAAGGAGGGCCAGCCGCGCCTGACCAACCACGCCAGCGCC
>Ga0247737_1000914_pt1 | contig 12444 bp, 13 predicted proteins | sample UWRJL028104C2_FD_180937 | JGI IMG/M metagenome (GOLD analysis project Ga0247737, IMG submission 180937) | Plant litter microbial communities from Arlington Agricultural Research Station in Wisconsin, United States - UWRJ-L028-104C-2 | ecosystem: Environmental > Terrestrial > Plant litter >...
GCCAATGACGGAAACCCGCGCGACTGGATCGCCGCCGACGATTTCACCATCGCCGACATCACCCTGGCCCACGTCCTGCGCGAGGTCCGCGACACCGACCTGATGGACGGCCGCCCCAACGTCCGGGCCTTCTACGACCGCGCCCTGGCCCGCCCGGCCTGGCGAAGGACACGCGAACTGACCGCAGAACGGATGGGCGTGGCCCTGGACGCCATTCCCCTCTGAGAGTCTCGCGGGCTTTCGGCCTAGCCGATCAGCAACCCCATCCCGATCACCCCGCCCATCGACACCGCGAACGCCAGCACCGACCACCCGAGCGCCGCCGCACGACCGATCCCCTCGATCCGCGCCAGCCAACGCGTCTGCACCCACAGGAACCACACCATCGTCACAACCATCAGCACCAGACCGGCCAGTGTCGCCACATCGCTCGGGTAGCGGACGCCGATGCTGCCCAGGCTGATCAGGATGGCCAGCGTCCCGGACAGGAAGCACTGGGCGAAGAAGGGCGCGCGGAAGGTCTCGCGGTCGATCCGCTTCCTGCTCAGAGCCAGGAACAGGCCGGCATAGGCGAGGGGATAGAGGCTGAACATCAGGGCGCGCACGGCCAGCAGAGTCTGCTCGTTGCCGGTGATCATCCTGCCGATCGCCGTACGGCTCTGGTCGATGTTCAGCCCGGCGACGATCTCGATGCCATGAGCCAGCAGGATGCTGAGCACGAGGAACAGCGGCGGGCTGAGGGTGTCGAGGTATTGCTGGTCGGGCTTGTCGCGCTGTTCGCGGTCCGAATAGGCCATCGTCCGCAGCGGCCGGCTCAGCGTCATCCACAACGTCTTCGGATAGAAGACCAGCCACGAGACGACCTCATACAGCAGTTCCTCGACAGATTTCAGCAGGGTCAGGGCGTTCATGCTGGGGAGGGTAGCGGTGTGGCGCGCGTGCGGGAAGCGGCGATACCCATCAACGGATCGTCCGAATCCGCCTTTGAAATCAATGTCCGGCTCTAAATAGAGGCCTTTTATCCATCACCCCTTGAAACGGCCCCATACTGGTCCCCTCGCGCAGTGACGGAGGCGCATCGTGGGCGAACGCATCGGACGCAGTGGACGACTCTATGGACGCATCGGACGGAGTGGACGCAGTGCACTCAGTGGACGCTTTGGACGGTGTTTTTTCTATGTGACGACGACGACGCCGGCCTCAACTCAGCCGGGTCATCCCGGCCCGCAAGGCATCGCCCTGGCCGTCCAGACCCCGTTCGATCTCGCCATGCACGGCCTTCCAGATCGGGGTCGCCGCCGCCAGCAGGGCCCGACCCGCGTCCGTCAGCCCGACCCGCCGCCCGCGCCTGTCCTTCGCATCCACGGCCATGACCACGGCCCCCATCCGCTCCAGCGGCTTCAGGTTGGCCGTCACCGTCGACCGGTCCATGGCCAGCAGGGACGCGACCGCGCCGATGGTCGGCGGCTCGGGCCGGTTCAGGCCGTTCAACAGCGAAAACTGGCCCGAGGTGATCCCGACCGGCCGCATCGCCTCGTCGAACCGCCGCGACAGGGTCCGCGCCGCCCGCTGGGCGTGCAGGCACAGACAGTGATCCCGGATGTGCAGGGTGGTCGCGAACGGTTCTGGGACGGCTTGTGTCATCGCGCTCAGTATGTTGATATCAACCTAATCAGTCAATGAAGACGTCCGGGAGTATCGCCATGAACCGTGTCACCGCCTTCCAGTGGGTTCCGCCCTTCGCACAAGGCTCCGTGCGCGACATCCGCGTCCGCTGGGCGCTGGAGGAGGCGGGCATTCCTTACGGCGACCATCTTATCGGGCCCGAGGATCAGAGCTCGCCCGATTTCCGCGCGTTACAGCCCTTCGGTCAGGTGCCCGTCTATCGCGACGACAAGGTGCAGATGTTCGAGAGCGGGGCGATCGTCCTCTATATCGCCCAGACGTCCGACGCAGCCGGGCGAGCCATGGTCATGACCTGGCTGTTCGCCGCCTCGAACAGCGTCGAGCCCTTCGTCAGCCAGATCGCCGGCATCGACCTGTTCCACGCCCAGGAGGCCTGGGCCAAGGAGCGCCGGCCCCAGGTCGAGACGATGCTGCGGAAACGGCTGGGCGACCTGCAGACCGCGCTGGGCGACCGCCAGTTCTTCGCCAACGACGCCTTCAGCGCCGCCGACATCATCATGACCCACGTGCTGCGCGACCTGCGCCATACGACCATCGTCGCCGACTATCCGGCGCTGGCCGCCTATCTGGCCCGCTGCGAAGCGCGCCCAGCCTTCCAGCGCGCCCTGGCCGACCAGCTCGCGCCGTTCAGGGCCGCCGAGGCCCGCCAGCCGGAGCTGACGGGCGGCTGATCACTCCGCCGCCTTCTTGGCGGCGGGCTTCTTCGCCGGGGCCTTTTTCGCCGCCGGCTTCTTGGCTGCGGCCTTGGGAGCCGCCTTCTTCGCCGGGGCCTTCTTGGGCTTGGGCGCGACAAGGGCGCGGGCGGCCAGCAGGGGCACGGCCACGTCCATGGTCATGTCCTCGGGCGCCGTGCCTTTGGGCAGGGTCGCGTTGATCTTGCCCGACTTCACATAGGGCCCGAAACGGCCGGCCATGACATGGACGGGTTCGCCCGTCTCCGGGTGGGCACCCAGGTCCTTCAGCGGCGCGGTGGCGGCGCCCCGGCCCTTGAACCCACCGGCCCGTTTCTCGGCCAGCAGGACGACGGCGCGGTTCAGCCCGATCTCGAACACCTCGTCGATGTCCGCGACATTGGCATAGGTCCCGGCGTGCAGGATGAACGGCCCGTACCGCCCCAGGCCCGCCGTGATCGGCTTGCCGTCCTCGGGGTGGTCGCCCACCGGACGCGGCAGGCCCAGCAGCCGCACCGCCTGGTCCAGCGTCAGCGACGCCGGGCTCCAGCCCTTGGGCAGGGACGACCGTTTCGGCTTCTCCTCGCCCTCGACGGTGGTTTCGACATAGGGGCCGAACCGCCCGATCTTGAGCTGCACCGGCAGGCCGGTCGCCGGATCGACGCCCAGTTCCCGATCGCCGCCCTCGGCCCCGCCGTCCGCCGCATCCGGGGCCGCCACGGGCCGCGTGAACTTGCAGTCTGGATAGCGCGAACAGCCCACGAAGGCGCCGAACCGGCTCGTCTTTAGGCTCAGCTGGCCCTGATGGCACAGCGGGCATTCGCGCGGGTCCGACCCGTCTTCCTTCATCGGGAAGATGTGCGGCCCCAGGCTCTCGTTCAGGGCGTCCAGGATGGCCGTGGTGCGCAGTTCGCCCGCCGCCTGGGTCGCGACATGGAAGTCGCTCCAGAACTCGCGCAGCAGAACCTTCCAGTTCAGATCGCCGGCCGAAACCTCGTCGAGGCGGGTCTCCAGCGCCGCGGTGAAATCATACTCGACCCATTTGCGGAAGAACTGTTCCAGGAAGGCCGTGACCAGCCGTCCCTTGTCTTCGGGATAGAAGCGGTTCTTGTCCATGCGGACGTATTCGCGGTCCCGCAGGGTCGTCAGGATCGAGGCGTACGTTGAAGGACGGCCGATGCCGAGCTCTTCCAGCTTCTTGACCAGGGTGGCCTCGGAGAAGCGGGGCGGCGGCTCGGTGAAATGCTGTTCGGTGCGGATCGCCTCGACCTTGGCCTTGGCGCCCTCCTTCAGCGCGGGCAGGCGGGTGGAATCATCGTCCTCCTCGGCCTCGGCGCCCTTCTGCTTCTCGTCGCGGCCTTCCTCGTAGACGGCAAGGAAGCCATCGAAGGTCACCACCTGGCCGGTGGCGCGCAGGCCCGTCTGGCCGTCCGGCGTCTCGACCTCGACCGTGGTCCGGTCCAGGCGCGCGGCTTCCATCTGGGAGGCGACCATCCGCTTCCAGATCAACTCGTAGAGGCGCTGCAGGTCGCTCTCGAGCCGCAAGGAGTCGGGGTGGCGCGCGATATTGGTCGGGCGGATCGCCTCGTGCGCTTCCTGGGCGTTCTTGGCCTTGGTCTTGTAGTAGCGGGCTTCCGCCGGGACGAAGGCGGGGCCGAACTTGTCGGCAATGACCTCGCGGGCCTGGGCGATGCCCTCGGGCGTCGTCTGGACGCCGTCGGTCCGCATATAGGTGATCAGGCCGCCGGTCTCGTCGACGCCCTCGTACAGCTTCTGAGCCGCGCGCATGGTGCGTTGGGCGTCGAAGCCGAGCTTGCGCGACGCCTCCTGTTGCAGGGTCGAGGTGGTGAAGGGCGGGGAGGGGAAGCGACGGACCGGCTTCTTCTCGATCGACTTGATGATGAATTCGCCGGCGTTGATCGCGTCGCGGGCGGCGAACGCAACAGACTCTGAGGGGATATCCAGACGCTGGATCCGCTTGCCCTCGTGCTTGACCAGACGCGTGGTGAAGGGCGGGCTGTCGGCGGCGAGATCGGCCTCGATCGACCAGTATTCCTGAGCCTTGAACCGCTCGATCTCCATCTCGCGGTCGACGACGATACGGAGAGCCACCGACTGCACCCGACCCGCCGAACGGGCGCCGGGCAGCTTGCGCCACAGCACCGGCGACAGGGTGAAGCCCACCAGATAGTCCAGCGCGCGGCGGGCCAGGTAGGCCTCGACCAGTTCCATGTCGAGCTGGCGCGGATTGGCCATGGCCTCCAGCACGGCGGACTTGGTGATGGCGTTGAAGGTGACGCGTTCGACGTGCGTATCCTTCAGCACCTTCTTCTTGGTCAGGATCTCAAGCACGTGCCAGCTGATCGCCTCTCCCTCACGGTCGGGGTCGGTGGCCAGGATGACGCGGTCAGCGCGTTTGGCGGCCTCGGCGATCTCGCTGAGACGCTTTGACGCCTTGGCATCGATCTCCCAGTCCATGGAGAAGTCGTCGTCCGGCTTCACCGATCCGTCCTTGGACGGCAGGTCGCGGACGTGACCATACGAGGCCAGCACCTCGAAGTCCGAGCCGAGGTATTTATTGATGGTCTTGGCCTTTGCGGGGCTCTCGACGATGACGAGATTCATTACGGCTCAGTCTGGGAGGAGGGGCGCAGAACGTGGTTGCGGTTGCGAACCATGTCAATCGGGCGAAACTTTAAGAGTGCGTACTCGTTAAGGTTGTCCAGATACTTAAGGTTGTATCTAACGGCTTGTCCGGCTAAGGAGAGGGTTATGGCAATGCAGCGTGCAATCGAAACGACAGAGTCCGCCTCCAACAGAGCCGGGCATGATGATCAACCTGCGGAATTCCCTGTGCGCGAATACATCGGCGCGATGGCGCTTGAACTGGCCCAGATGGCCCGATTCGATGGCGATGAGGCCCTGGCGCGCCTGCTGGACGCTGCGGCGACCCTGGCGGGCGAGCCGCTGAACCGCACGCCGGCGCCCGCGAACAGGCCCGCCTAGAGCGATGCCGACCCGCCGGGCAGAAGCGTCGCCCGGCCCGCGAGACTGAGTTCCAACAGGGCGGCCGCGACCATGCCAATAGGCGCGTTCAGTGCGCGTGCGATCTCGTCGCGCGGCGTCGGGGTCGGGGACAGAAGGCCAGCGACCTGTTCCAGGAAAGCCGTGTCGATGTCGCCCGGATCGTCGGCGAATGGATGGTCGGCAGGCGGTTCGCGCAGCGTCCTCAGCGTCTCGAACGCACGTTGGACGTCATCGACGCCTTCGCACAGGATAGCGCCCTGACGCAGAAGTTCGTTGGGGCCCTTCGAACGGGGATCCAGAGGCGAGCCCGGCACGGCGAAGACGTCGCGGCCCTGTTCGTTGGCCAGTCGGGCGGTGATCAGCGATCCCGATCGAAGCTCCGCCTCGACAACGATCACGCCGCGCGACAGGCCGGAGATGATGCGGTTGCGGCGGGGGAAGTCACGCGCCTGGGCTCGCGCGCCCATGGGGCTTTCGGACACGACGCAGCCGCGTTCGACGATCTGGTCGTAGAGACCTGCGTTTTCGGACGGATAGACATCGTCCACCCCGCCGCCGAGGACGGCGACGGTGCCGGTCTCAAGCGATCCGGCGTGAGCGGCGGTGTCGATGCCGCGCGCCAGGCCTGAGACGACGACGAACCCCGCCTGGCCCAGTTGCTGGGCCAGGCCCCGCGCGATCCGCTGGCCGCCGGCCGAGGCGATGCGCGCGCCGACGACGCCGACGGCTTCACGCGAGAGCAAGCCGACGTCACCCCGGGTCCAGAGCAGGGGAGGGGGCGGATCGACGGCGGCGAGCATGGCCGGATAGGCTTCGTCGCCCAGCACCAGCAGAGCGGCGCCGGTGCGGTCGCCCTCGGCGATTTCCTGTTCGATGCGTTCGACCGGCGGCAGCGTGTAGCCGTGACCGCCACCCTTGCGGACCAGATCGGGCAGAGCGTCGAGCGCACGCTCGGCGCTGCCGAACCGCTCGAGAAGCTGACGAAAGGAAACGGGGCCGACCCGTTCGGCGCGGGCTAGACGAAGACGGGCGAAGCGCTCGGCTTCCGGCAGGCTCACGTCTTCGCGGCGCCGATACGGGGCTCGGCCCCTTTCTGCAGTCGGGCGATATTCTCGTGGTGGCGAATGTAGATCAGGACCGCCGTGACGATCGCCAGGACGAAGATCGGCTGAGGCGCAGGCAGGCCGAAGGCGGCAAGGGGCAGCAGGGCGTAGAGGGGCGCAGCGGCGGCCGCGATCAGGGCGGCCAGTGAAGAGTAGCGCAGGGCGAAGGCGACGATCAGCCAGGTCGCGCCGGCCATCAGGCCCAGCGGCCAGCAGGCGGCGATCAGCAAGCCGAAGAAGGTCGCGACCCCCTTGCCGCCCTTGAAGCCGAGCCAGACGGGGAACAGGTGACCGAGGAAGGCCGCGCCGCCGGCGATGGCGCCCGCCAGTTCCGAGCCGAACAGGTGGCGGGCGATCAGGAGGGCGGCGGCGCCCTTGCCGGCGTCGAGCAGCAGGGTGGCCAAGGCGAGGTCCTTGCGGCCGGTGCGGAGCACGTTGGTCGCGCCGATGTTGCCGGAGCCGATGTTGCGCACATCGCCGGCACCGGCGGCGCGGGTGATCAGAACGCCGAACGGGATGGATCCCAGCAGGTAGCCGCCGACGGCGACCGCCGCGAGCGTTCCGATGGCCGGCGCGACCAGATCCTGCAACCGATTCTCTCCCGATATTCGTTGGGTCCGAACATGCGTCGGCGGGAAGGCGCGGGCAAGGGATACGGCTGTCTTACGCCCGTTGATCGGGAGGGCTATTAGGGCGACTTCGATCGCACAACAGGCCGCTCCCATGATCCGTTTCGTCGCCCCCGCGCTGCTGACAGCTCTTCTGGCTTCGGGATGCGCGGCGACGCCGACGCGGCAGACGGCCGATGCGCCGGCGCTGGCGAGCTATTTCGACTGTGTTCGCCAGAACGGCGGCGTGGCCATCTCGGCGCATAGGGCGCAATCGGCCGACGACCAGCCGGAGAACTCCATCGCCGCCATCGAGGCGACCGGCCGAGCGATCCCCGGCGCGATCCTGGAGATCGACGCCGTCCTGACCCGCGACGGCAAGCTGGTGCTGATGCACGACGAGACGATGGAGCGGACCTCGACAGGCGTGGGCCGGGTGTCGGACCTGACCTTCGCCGAGGTGCGGGCGGCGAAGCTGGAGGCGACGAACGGGATGGTGACTGACGCGCCGCCGCCGACCCTGCGAGAGGCGCTGGACGCCGCCGGTCGCGTCGGGGCCATCGCCAGCATCGATCTGAAGCCCGCCGACGAGGCGGCGACGATCACCCTGGCGCGTGCCGTCGTCGCCGAGGTGCGGGCGGCGAACGCTCAGGATCGGGTGATCCTGATCACCTATTCGCCGGAAACGGCGCGGGCCGTGGCCGCTCTGGCGCCCGAGATGATGATCTCGGCAGGCCTTGATGACGTTGCAGACCTGGAGGGGTTGAGCGCGCGGCAGATCCTGGCCTGGACCGGGACGCGGGAAGCGCGGCCGATGCTGTGGCGGGCCCTGGCCGAGGCGGGCGTCGAGAGCCAGTTCGGCACGCTGGGAGCGCCGGGACGACGGCTGGACGACCAGTATGCGGCGGACGGAAATCCGTCCGAGTATCGCGACCTGTTCGATGAAGGCGCGGTGGTCATCGCGACCGATACGCCCCTGGTCGTGAAGTCGTTGCTGGCGACCCAGGTCGCCGCCGCGGCGCGTTGCCCGCGCTGACCGCGGCGGGCGAGCGCCCCTTCTTTCCTTAACGATCCGTTCAGCCTGAGTTCATGCCGGTCGGAAGAAACTGCGCCTCAAGGTCGGGTCAAGCGCGCTTCAAACCGCGCACCGTCTCCAAGGAGGAGTGCTATGAAGAAGACCAATATTTTCGTCATCGGCGCTGTGGCTCTGGCCACGCTCGCCGCCCCCGTCGCCGCTTCGGCCCAGTCGTGGCGCGGCGGCGATCGCGACCGCGACGGCCGCTACGAGCGCTGGGAACGGCGCGACGACCGCCGCGATGACCGACGTCACGATCGCCGTTGGGACGATCGCCGTCACGACGATCGCCGCTACAACAACCGCCGCTATTATCGCGGTGCAACCCTGCCGTACGAGTATCGCAGCCGCTGGTATGTGCGCGACTACAATCGCTACGGCTACGCGCCTCCGCCGCGCGGCTACGGCTACTACCGGACCGATACCGGTGACGTGGTCCTGGCCGCACTGGCGACCGGCGTGATCATCTCGCTGCTCTCGAACTAGAGCGAGCGAAGTAAATATCGAGGCCCGCCCGGAGCGATCCGGGCGGGCTTTTTGTCGCGCACCGCAGACATCGACCTTGTTGCGAATGATCCGCAATCGTCTAGACGAAACCGCACCAAGGAGCGCGAGACGATGGCGAGACGGGTCTGGATGACGGCGGCGATGCTGATCGCGACGGCCATGGCGGGATCGGCCGTGGCGGATTCGCCGTATCTGCGGCCCAACGTCTATGACGCCTCGAACATGGACCGGGTGACGGTCGAGGCGGGCTTCACCGACGACATATTCGCCGGGCGGGTGGCGATGCGGTCGGACCACTGGAACGTCTTCGGGCCGGGCGGCGAAGTCGCGATTTCGGATGTGACCTACCTGAACCAGATCGCGGTGTTCGAAGTCCTGACGCCTGCGGAGGGGACTTACCGGATCTCGTCGGGGCGGCGGGAGGGTCGGATCGGGAAGATGTACCGGTCAGCCACGGCCGGCTGGAAGTTCGTCGGCGAGGAGGCCGGGGTGAACCCGCCGGAGACCGACCAGGTCGAGACCCAGTCGATCACCGTGGCGGACGTCTATGTGACCCGGGGTGTCGCCGGCGACGTGCCGGCGGCGCGGGGCGTAGGCGTCGAGGTGGTCCCGGTGACCCGGCCGGCCGAGATTGTCGCGGGCGAGGACGCGGTGTTCCAGCTTCTGATCGACGGCCTACCCGTGGCCGGGCAGGCCGTGACCGTCTTCCGTGAGGCGGGACGTTATGACGGGCGCAGCGTCGAGGCCGATCTGACGACCGGGGCGGACGGACGGTTCACGGTGCGACCGTCCGCGCCGGGGGCCTATCTGACCCTGGTTCGCTATCGGGGTCAGGCTCCGGCCGGGGCGGCGACGCCGTACCAGAGCCAATCCCACGCCCTGACATTCATCGCCGGGGCGCAGTAGGGATCGGAAAACACCGGCGTCGCTGTTCGCGGGTCGGCGGCCGGACGTGTCAAAGACCGGTCCTGAGATGGGCGCGGGAGGAGGGAGCGGCAAGGGTCGAAGAGGAATTAATTCCAGCCCCACCGCATGGTCTCTCGATAGCCCAGTGACGGACAGATGGACCCTCGGGACAAGCCCGAGGGTGACGGTAGTTGGGTTACAGCCCCAGCTTGGCCTTCAGGATGTCGTTGACCGAGGCCGGGTTGGCCTTGCCGCCGGTTGCCTTCATGACCTGGCCGACGAACCAGCCGAGGGCCTGGGGCTTTTCGGCGACGGCGGCGGCCTTGTCGGGGTTGGCGGCGATCAGGTCGTCGACGGCCTTCTCGATGGCGCCGGTGTCGTTGACCTGAACCAGGCCGCGCGCCTCGACGACGGCGCGGGGCGTGCCTTCGCCGTTCCAGACGTGGTCGAAGACCTCCTTGGCGATCCTGGAGGAGATGACGCCCTCCTCGATCAGGGCGACCAGTTCGGCGACGTGGGAGGCGGGCAGGGGGCTGGCGTCGAACTCCAGGTTCGCGGCGGCCAGACGGGCCGACAGCTCGTTGGTGACCCAGTTGGCGACGAGCTTGGCGTCACGGCCCTTGGCGGCCTCCTCGAAATAGTCGGCCTTGGCCTGTTCCGAGATCAGGACGACGGCGTCGTATTGCGACAGACCATAGTCGGCCATAAGGCGACGGCGCTTGGCGTCCGGCAGTTCGGGCAGGTCGGCCTTGATGGCGTCGATCCAGGCCTGTTCCAGCTCCAGCGGTAACAGGTCGGGGTCGGGGAAGTAGCGGTAGTCGTTGGCCTCTTCCTTGGAGCGCATCGAGCGGGTCTCGCCGGCCGTGGGGTCGTAGAGACGGGTTTCCTGACCGATCTTGCCGCCGTCCTCGAGAATCTCGATCTGGCGACGGGCCTCGTAGTTGATGGCCTGGGAGATGAAACGGAACGAGTTGACGTTCTTGATCTCGCAGCGGGTGCCGAGGAAGCCGAAGTCGCCGGTTTCCTTGAACTTGGCATAGTTGCCGGCGCGGCAGACGGAGACGTTCACGTCGGCGCGCAGATTGCCCTTCTCCATGTCGCCGTCGCAGGTGCCGAGATAGATCAGGATGGTGCGGATCTTCTTGACGTAGGCGACGGCCTCTTCCGGCGAGCGGATGTCCGGACGCGAGACGATCTCCATCAGGGCCGTGCCCGCGCGGTTCAGATCGACGTAGCTCTCGGTCGGCGACAGGTCGTGGATCAGCTTGCCCGCGTCCTGTTCCAGGTGCAGGCGCTCGATGCCGACGTTGAAGAAGGAGCCGTCCTCGGCCTCCACCTCGACGACGCCCTCTCCGACGATGGGGAAGTAGAGCTGGGAGATCTGATAGCCCTGCGGCAGGTCGGGGTAGAAATAGTTCTTCCGGTCGAACTGGCTCTTCCTGTTGATCGCGGCGTTGAGGCCCAGGCCCGTCTTCACGGCCTGTTCGACGCAGTGCTTGTTCAGCGTCGGCAGCATGCCGGGGAAGCCCGCGTCGATCAGCGACACCTGCTCGTTGGGGCCCGCGCCGAAGCCGACGGCGGCGCCGGAGAACAGCTTGGCCTTTGAGGCGACCTGGGCGTGGATTTCCAGGCCCATGACGATTTCCCAGTCGCCGGTGCGGCCCTGGATCGTTTTCGAGGGGGAGAGGGTGTCGGTCATCCGGCTTTCCTAGCGCCGCGTGCGCCGCAGCGAAAGTTCCTGTCTTGAGCCCGTCGCGATTTGCGGGTCATGTGCCGTCCTCATTCCGGAGTTGTTTCATGATCAAGACCGTCCTCGCCGCCGCCGTCCTGGCCGTCGTTTCGTCCGCCGCTGCAGCCCAGACCGCTCCGGCCCAGGACCATTCGGCTCACGCCGCCGCGCCGGCTCCGGCCGCCCCGGCCGCGACCGCCGCCCTGACGATCAACAGCACCATCAAGGAACTGCTGGCCAATCCGGCGACGGCCGCCGTGCTGGAAGCGCACATGCCGGGCCTCTCGCAGCATCCGGCCCTGCCGCAGTTCCAGGACTATTCCCTGGTCCAGATCGCCCCGATGTCGGGCGGCGCGGTGTCCCAGGAGATGATCGACGCCATCGACGCCGACCTGAAGGCCCTGCCGGCGACCTGATGGGGTTCGCCGCCGACGAGCTGGCCGACCGGGTAAGGCGCGCCTTGCCCGGTCGACTGGACGTCCGTGAGCAGAAGATGTTCGGCGGCCGCTGCTTCATGCTGAACGGCCACATGCTGGTCGCCCCCATGAAGGACGGCGGCCTGTTGGTCCGCGTCGGCAAGGACGGTCTCGCCGAGGCTTTGACGCTTCCGGGCGCTGAGCCGATGACGATGACGGGGCGGACCATGAAGGGCTTCGTCGTCGTGTCCGGCGACGCGCTGGAGGACGACGAGGCGCTCGACGACTGGATCGCCCGGGCGCGGGCGTTCGTGGAGACCCTGACGCCGAAGTAAGCACGCGTCATCGCTCTTCCGCTGTGAACGGGGTGGGGAAGTCGACGGAGCCTGGGCGGTCGCCCGGAACCGGGATGGCCCCCTGCTTTCGCGTTACGGGGACCGATGAGTGAGTTTTCGGCTCGCGCCGAGGCTCCGTCGCGCTCGATTGGACGTGAGCAGTCGATGATGGGCTTCGAAGCGGCCTGTCGGGTGTGGCCTGTTCGCCCCCGACGCTTGTCGCCGTTTAATCCCAGAAAGACTTAAGCCCACGACGGGCGGAGGGGTTCAGGCCCCTCCGGGCTCCACGGTTTTACGCCCCGTGGACAGTCCTGCATCAGCGCCGGTTCGTGCCTCCGCAGATCCAGGTCCTCGCCGGATCAGGGTCCTCGGCCGGCTGCG
>Ga0247737_1000915_pt1 | contig 12443 bp, 9 predicted proteins | sample UWRJL028104C2_FD_180937 | JGI IMG/M metagenome (GOLD analysis project Ga0247737, IMG submission 180937) | Plant litter microbial communities from Arlington Agricultural Research Station in Wisconsin, United States - UWRJ-L028-104C-2 | ecosystem: Environmental > Terrestrial > Plant litter >...
CGACTTGCCGATCGCCGGGCCGACCGCGCCGCCGCGCCCGCGCTCCAGGATGACGATCGTGAGCGGGGTGAGCGTAATCGCACCGATGCCCAGGGCCGCGGCGACGCTCAGCATGGCGTCGGGGCCGAGCACCGCACCGACCAGCGGCAGCCCCACGGCGGCGATGTTGGGGAAGGCCACGGTGAGGGCCTGCAGCGCGGCCTCCGACGGGGTCATGCCGTGCACCCGCCGCTGCACCACGTACGTCAGGGTGTAGACCAGCGCCATCACGATCAGGAAGATGACGGCGAACGGCCAGCGCGCGAGCACCGCCTCCCGGCGACCGGCGGCCAGGCTCGTGAAGAGCGCGATCGGCAGCGCGATGGACATGACGAGGGTGTTGAGCGTGCCGACGTTGGTGTTGTCGACGATGCGGCGTTTGCCCGCCCCGTACCCGAGCGCGAGCACGAAGAAAACAGGCAGGAGGGCTGTCGCGATCTCGTCGGCCATCACCTCATGATCTCCACCGGCCGGCGCGAAGGGAATCGCCAGAATCAGCGAGAGCGCCTACGGTCGTTTGCAGTGACGGATCTGGTAGGACGGGAAGGTGACCTGGCGCGGATCGAGGTTCTGGTCCGCGATCTCGGCGCGCTGCTCGTCACCGGTGAGCCGGGGGCGGGCAAGACGGCGCTGCTCGAGGCCGGCGCGGCGCTGGCCCGGGCCCGCGGGCAGGTCGTCGTGCGCGCGACCGGCGTCGAGCTCGAGGCGGATCTCCCCTACTCGGCCTTGCACCAGCTCCTGCATCCGCTGCGTGACGACTTCGCCGGGCTGAGCGGCGAGCACCGCGAAGCGCTGGAGGTGGCGCTCGGCATCGGCGAGGGCGATACGCCCGTACGGACGGTGGTCGGCGACGCCGTGCTCGCGCTGCTGCGGCTCGCGGGCGCCCGGCGGCCCCTGCTGATGATCGTCGACGACCTCTCGTGGATCGATCGGGCCAGCGCGGGCGTGCTCGGCCTGGTCGCCCCGCGGCTGGCCGACGACGGCGTGGGCTTCCTCGGCGCGCTGCGGCTGGGGCTGGGCAGCTTCTTCGGGTACGCCGACATCCCCGTACTCGAACTCGGGCCCCTCGACGACGAGACCGCGCGGCGATTGCTGCGGCAGCGGTTCCCTGAGCTGGCCGCCGACGCCCGCGACCAGGTGCTGGCGCGAGCCCGCGGCAACCCGCTCGCGCTGCTGGAGCTGCCGTCCGGACCGACGCGGCGGCTGCGGGAACTGTTCGTCCCGCACGTGCGGGCGCTGCCCGAGCCGGCGCGTCTGCTGCTCGTGCTCGCCGCCCTCGACGCCACCGGCGACCCGCGGATCGTGGCAGCCCGCGCCGAGCTCGAGACCCTGCGAGAGGCCCGCCTGTTGCAGGCCGACACGGCCACCGGTGCTCTCACGTTCCGACATCCGCTGATCCGCTCGACCGTCCTCGACCTGGCCACCGGCGACGAGCTGCACCGGGCCCACCGGCGACTGGCGGTCCTCTTCGCCGACCGTCCCGACCGGCGCGCGTGGCACCTCGGCCAGGCCACCGTCTGGCCCGACGAGAGCGTCGCCGTCCTGCTCGAACGGTCCGCCGACTCGGTGCTGCGCCGCGGCGACTACGTGCGGGCGGTCACCGCGCTGACCCGTGCCGCGGAGCTCAGCCCCGACCCCGGCGACCGCAGTCGGCGGCTCGCCCGGGCCGCGTACGTCGGCTCGCACATCACGGGCGGGCTGCGGCAGGCCAGGCAGGTGGTCGCCGGCCCGCGCGGCTCGCTGCAGATGGCCGTGACCGCCTCGCACTTGCTGCTCAACGGCGACGGCGACATCGACATGGCACACCGGCTGCTGGCCGGCGCGGTCGGCGACGAGGCCCTGATGAAGGACGCCGACGAGGGCACGGTCGAGGAGTCGCTCTACACCCTGACGATGATCTGCTTCTTCGGCGGCCGCGCGTCGCTCTGGGAGCCCTTGGACGCCGCCCTCGGCGCGGACGGGCCCGAGGTGGTCCGGCTGAGCCGTGACATCCTCGGCGATCCGGCCCGCACCGGTGCCGCGGCACTCGACCGGCTCGACGCCGCGCTGAGCAGCCTGGCTGACGAGACGGATCCGGCCAGGATCATCCGGGTCGGGCTGACCGCCCAGATCACCGACCGGCAGGACGCGTGCGAGGAAGCACTAAGGCGGGTGGCCCGCGGCGGGGTACTCGCCGCCGGGCTGAACGCGCAGATGCTGCTGAGCCGGCACGCTTTCTCCACCGGCCGGTGGGACGAGGCGCGGGCGCTCGCGGACGACGCCGTCGACCGTTGCCGCGAGCACGGCTATGTGCTGCTGGCCATGCCTGGCCGGCACGTGCAGGCGCAGGTGGCGGCGGTGCGCGGGGACGACGCGGAGGCGGTCGCGATCGCCGGGGAGCTGCTGCAGTGGGCCACGCCGCGCGGGGTGCGGGTGGTGCAGACGTACGCCTGGCAGGTCCGCATGATGGTCGCGCTCGGCGGCGGCGATTTCGAGCAGGCCTACCTGTACGGCTCCCGGATCAGCCCTGCCGGGACACTGACCTCGCACGTCCCGTACGCCGTGCTCGCACAGCTGGATCTGGTCGAGGCTGCCGTCCGGGCCGGCTATCACGCGGAGGCGGCCGCCCACGTCGCCGCGATCCGCGCGGCCGGCACCGAGCGCCTCTCCCCACGTCTCGCCCTGCTGGCCCACGCGGCCGCCGCCCTCACCGCCCCCGACGACGAGGCCCCCGCCCTGTTCGAACGTGCGCTGGCTGTCCCCGGCGCCGCCCGCTGGCCGTTCGACGTGGCCCGCGTCCATCTCCTCCACGGCGAGCGCCTGCGCCGGATGCGCGCCGTGACCGCCGCCCGCACCCACCTGGTCGAGGCCTCGGCGGCGTTCCTCCGGCTGGGCGCGACCCCGTGGACCCAGCGCGCCGCCGCCGAACTGCGCGCCACCTCGCACGAACGCCACGGCGGCCCGGCGCTGACCCCGCAGGAGCACGAGATCGCCCGGCTGGCCGCGGCCGGGCTGACCAACAAGCAGATCGGCGCCCGGCTGTTCCTCTCCCCCCGCACGGTCCAGTTCCACCTGCGGCACGTCTTCGCCAAGCTCGCCATCCGATCCCGGGCGGCCCTGCGCGACGCCCTCGACCAGCCCTGACAGCTCGTGAAGCTGCGGATCACCTCACGGGCCCAACTCACCGGGGCGACAGCCCAGGCATGATCTCAGCTTCGCGCCGCCCCTACCGATATCCCTGTTGTGACGCCTTCCCGGATCCGACGGCTCTGGCTCGGCTACTGCGCCGTCAGTGTCGTCCTGGCGCTGGTCCGCGGCCTCGTCCCCGAGGGCTCGGTCGCCGCGATCCTGATCACCTATTGCTATTCGCCGTTGGCGATCGCCGCCCTGTGCCTCGGTGTGCGGCTCAACCGGCCGGCCCGCAAGCTGCCGTGGGGGCTGCTGGTGGGCACGATGATCACCGGGACCGCGGGCAACGTCGTCTTCACTGCCTATCTGATGCGGGGCGGGCTGCCGTACCCGTCCGCGGCCGACTACTTCTGGCTGACCTGCGCCCCGCTGGAGCTGGCCGGGCTGATGCTGCTGATCGACGGCGCGTCCTGGCGCCGGGACCGGGCCGGCATCCTGGACACGCTGATGGTCACCGGCGGCCTCGGCCTGGGCGTCTGGCTGCTGTTCCTACGTGGTCTCACCGGGCCGGACCTGCCCCTGGACGTTCGCCTGGTCACGATGGCCTATCCGCTGGCCGACCTGCTGCTGCTGGCCGGGATGATCCGCATGTTCACCTCGTCGGCCCGGCGCGGCCCGGCCTTCTGGCAGCTCGCCGCCTCCCTCGGCCTGCAGAGCTCCGCGCACGCCGTCTGGGTCTGGCAGTCCTCGCACGGGGTCAACAGCGAGGAGCTGGCCCCCGCCTTCATCCTCAGCGGCCTGTTGCTCGGCGGCGCCGCGCTGCACCCCTCGATGGCGAAGGTCGGCGGCGGGGATCTCCGACCGGCGACCGACGTCACCCCGCGACGAGTGCTGCTGATCAGCTCGGCCTGCCTGTTCAGCCCGGTACTCCTGATCGTGAACGGGGTGGTCGCCGGGGGCCGGGTCGACTGGCTGGCCGCGTCGACCTGCACCATCCTCGTGTTCCTCCTGCTCATCGTCCGCATCGTCGGTCTCGTCCGCACCGTGCAGGACCAGGCCGACAAGCTCGAGTCGATCGCCTACCTGGACGGCCTGACCGGCATCCCGAACCGGCGTGCCTGGGACGTCGAGCTCGAACGCCGGCTGGCCGTTACCCGCCGAACCGAAGGAACTCTGGTCGTCGGCCTGATCGATCTCGACTACTTCAAGCGGTACAACGACCGTCTCGGCCACCCGGCCGGCGACGAGTTACTGCGCACGGCGGCCCTCGCCTGGCGGGAACAGCTTCGGGCCGGAGACCTGATCGCCCGCTACGGCGGCGAAGAGTTCGGCCTCATCCTGCACTGCCGGTTGAAGGACACGGCCATCGTCATGGAACGGCTGCGGGAGGTGACGCCGGGCGCTCAGACGTTCTCCGCCGGTCTCGCCCAGTGGACCGGCACCGAGCCGGCCACACAGCTCATCGCCCGCGTCGACGCGGCGCTCTACACGGCCAAACGGGAGGGCCGCGACCAATTCGCGATCGCCGGCCACCCGGCCGCCACAGACCTGCAAGCCGACTTCCTGACCGGTACGCGCTGACGCTCTTTCTGACCAGCTTCCGCACGCAGCCGACAGCCTGCGGATCAGCCCGGCCGGCGGCGACCGCACGACTTCGGCGGATCCAGGGCCCTCGACCCGTCGACCGGACGTCGAAAGCTCACTACCCGGTCTCCGCCTGATCCACGTACTCGAACAGGGCACGTTCCGCCTACGCGAACAGGCACGTTCCGCCGTCTGGCCGAACATCAGGACGTGCCTGTTCACCGGCGTCCTGAGAGCTGAGAGCGCCGCACCGCCTCCCCGCACGGATGACATTCGCGAAAGGCAAGTCACCGGCTAGCAGTTCTTGCGGCACGCTGTCCCGATCGGTGCGGAAATTTCGGCTTCGCATATTCAGTCGATTCTAAATGGTGAGTATCGTGGTCGTCGGCAGTAGAGATTCTCATGTCCGAGCAGTTCTCACGAGTGCCGCGATCGGCGTTCTATGCCTCACATTCGGGTGCACGCGAAACTCCGGCGCCGGCGAGGCTCCTCCGCAGGCGCAGACACCGTTTCACGTGTCGACGACCGAACCGCAAACGCCGTCCAGCGCCTACCCGACGGGACCCGCGGACGCCGACCCGGCGTCGTCGTCCGAGCCGCATGGACAACGAACAGCCGCCAGCCCCACCGCCACGACCGGTCAGCGGAAACCCAAGTCGAAAACGGATACTCGCCCGGACCCCGGCTTTACCTCGAAGGCAAAGCCCACCGACCCCGATGCTCGCTCCACCGTCACCACAGTTCCGTTGTCGACAGGCAAGCGCCCCGGCGGACTGTGGCGAACCGCGCCGGGCTACCTCTGTGTTCCGGAGGGCTCGCTCGTCGCGGGCAAGCGCTCCCCGGAGCCGATCGAGGCGAAGCGGCTGGTAGACGTACGACCGTGCTTCGGCGGTTTCCCCGACCCGGACAGCATCAGCCTGCGGGTGCGTGGCCCCCGCGGCATCACACGCGTTTACCGAGCCGTCGACGCACCCCCTGGCGAGAACTTCCCTGACGTGGTCTTCACCCTGGAGATGCCGTTGGGCACGTGGAGCGCCGAAGTCACCGCCCCGGGTGTCGCCGCGGCCACCGCGACGATCCACCTTGCGAAGGCGACCGAGCCGACCGTTTACCGCACCGCCGGCCGCAGCCCCCAAGGCGGTGCGGGACTCGCCGCCCAATTGGCCGGGTTCCGTCCTCACGAACGAGTCAACATGTTCTTGTACGGGCCGAACGAGATGGACTTCCTCCGCGCTTTACCCACCGTGAGGGCCGACGCCCACGGTGAGGCGCACTATGCGGTGTCGGCCCACCGTGACGACCGGCCCGGCGAGTACGGAATCTGGACGAAGGCATGCGGCCTGCACCTGCCCGTGGCCTGCGCGACTTATCAGAAATGAACGAATCCCCGCATCCACTGACCACCTTCATCAAGGACTACCTGCCCGCGATCGGAGCGGTCGGAGTCGTCTTGTACGGCCTGTTCCGGCTCGCCTATTCGTTCTTCTACATTCGGTTACGGACGACACCCGAGGAGGTCGGCTACACCTACACTCGCATCATCTCCGAATCCGTCGTGGGCGCCGTGGAACTGATTCTCATCTGTGCCACGGCAATCGCAGCCGTCATCTCGGTGTGCACGGTGGCAGCCGTCGTCACTCCCGTGTTCCGACGACGCCGATGGCCGGCGGGCAAAGACCTACGGCGCGTAGTCGACGCTCGCATGCTGCGGCAGACCATCACCCGAAGTGTCGTCGTCGCAGCTGTGACCGTGTTCGCCGCTCTTCCCTGTCTGGCCTGGTGGCAGGGCGGTCTTGCCCAGGCCGGCCAGACCGTACGCAACGTGTACTTCATCGGGGTGCCGTACCTGCCCGTCCTCGCCGTGCAAGCCGTGCCGGCCGCAGTGACGTGGAAGGACAACGGCAACGAGAAGTCCGTGCCCTTGCGCGACCGCATCTGCCTGGTCTACCTCGGCAAGGCCGACGGCACCGCGGTCTTCTACGACGTGTCGACCCGCGAAAGTCTCCGGCTGCCCACGGGCGACATCGTCGTGACCCTCCGATACGTGTACTTCGCCCCCGACAGCTGTCGCGACGCCGCCCGCCAACTCGCCCGCACCGCTTAAGCTCCGGCGGTGCGCGACTCACCCCCGCGCACCTCACCCCCGCAGCCCCTCACCGTCGGGCACGAGCAGCGGCCCGGTCAGCTGGACGTCGCCCTCGACGACGATGTTCGCGCCGAAGGTGACGTCACCCTTGACCCGCAGCCCGGTGCTGCGGCGCAGCGACGGCGGCCCGGCCGGAAAGCGCTTCTCGAAGTCGGGCATCAGCCGGAAGCGCTCGGGATCCAGCGCCACGACAGGACCAGGCCCGTCGAAGGTCGGAATCATCCGCCCGTCGCCGGTGAGCTCGTAGGCATCCGAGCGGACCACGAGCAGGTCGTCGGTCGTTTTGACGGGCGCGAACCGGGTCCGGGGCACCAGCACCGGCCGGGCCCCAGGGATCGACCCGATCGCGGCGCCCATCGCGGTCTCGAGCTGGATCACCGGCGTACTAGAAGGATCTTTGGGGTCGACGGTCTTGCGGTTGACGATCAGCGGCAGCGCCGGTGCCGCCGGGTCCGCCTCCTGCAGTTCCCGCAGCGCCCGCAAGTCGATCCACAGGTTGTTGGTGTTGTAGAACTGCCAACGCCCCACATCGGTGAATGAGGCGTCTCCCTCAGGCACCTGCGCAGTCTCCCGCAACACGACCTGGCCCTGATGAAGTGCGAGGTGCCCACCCTTGCGGTCCGCGGGCGTCCCCCGCACGGCCTCCATCGCGAATGGAATCCGCTCAGCCGCGATCCAGGCTGCCAGACGTACATCGACGGTCGCCCCCAGATTGTCCGAGTTCGACACAAAACACCAGCGCAGCCCCGCGTCGAGCAACGTGTTGAGCGTCCCGGACGCTGCCAGCGCAGTGTAAAGATCACCGTGTCCGGGCGGGCACCATTCCAGCTCCGGGTCGGCCGGCCACTCCACCGGGAACCGGTCGCCGGCGCGCAGTTTGGGTTCCCGACCTTGCAGAAAGTCCCGAGGCACCTGCTGCCCGCGGAGACCCTCGTACCGATCCAGCGCAGCGAGCGACGGCCCGCGCGTAGCCGCCGAATTCATCAGGAGCAACGGCAGCCGTACGCCGTACCGCTCCCGTTCAGCCAGAACCTGCGTAGCGATGACGTCGAGGAAGCTCATGCCGTCTTTGACTTCGAGCAGTGACTTCGGCCCCGTCAGACCCATGCTCGTGCCGAGCCCACCGTTGAGCTTGACCACCACCAGCCGATCAAGGACCTCGCGGGCCTGCTCCGTCGACGGCTCAGGAAGCTCCACCAGCTCAGCGACATCCGTGAGCGGCTCAAGCGCCTCCCCCGCAAGCAGCCCCGCCCGCGGCTCGTCCAATTGCTGAAGCCGCCGCCGCAAAGCCGCAAGCTCAGCCGGGTGGGCACCGTCCTCCTCTGCCTTCATCAGCGTCGCCAGAACATAAGCGGGCGAGTCCATGTCTGCCCTTCCGTGGTGGAAAATACCGAGATGCCGCGGGTAACGGCAGTCCCCAGTATCAGCCGCTTGTATCGTCATAAGCCGATGATCCTTCAGCACACCGATGACCCTTCAGCACACCGATGACCCCTCAGCACACCGATGACCCCTCAGCACACCGATGATCCCTCAGAGGGCGGTTACAGACCATAAGGTTGATCTATACGTTGGGTCCGCTTGGGGATCATTCTGCGGTTTCGCGGTAGATAGTGATCACTCGATGGCATGAAAGATGAGCGTCGGTCACGTCCTGGTCGTCGCCCGCGGTGTTGGGCTGGTCGTGAGCGAGCGCAAGTCGTACCCGAGTGATGTCACCGACGAGCAGTGGACGTTGATCGGCCCGTTCCTGGACGCGTGGCGAGCCACGCGGATCTCCGTGGCCGGCCGTCAGGGCGAACAGGATCGCATCGGGATCTGCCTGATGATCGGGCACCTCGAGCCGCACGCCCGCCGGGAAACCCGTTGCGAATGGCCGCCCACCAGATGTCTAGTTGGTCGGCCACCGATCACGGGACGGAATATGACGCGCATATCGCTGCCCACCCCGACGCTGCCCACCGCTCGCCTTCGACTGCGTCCCTTCGACGACGCGGATGCGAACGCTCTCTTCACACTGCACAGCAGCGCCTACGTCCTGCGCTACTGGGACGCGCCGCCGTGGAGCGAACCCGGGCGCGCCGAGCGATTCATCACCGCCTGCCGGCAGATGGCAGAGGACGGCACAGGGGCCCGGCTGGCCGTGGATCGTGTCTCCGACGGGGCGTTCATCGGCTGGTGCAGCCTGAACCGGTGGAATCCGGACTACCGCAGCGCATCGCTGGGCTACTGCTTCGACGACGCAGCATGGGGCCACGGCTACGCGACGGAGGCCGCACGCGCTCTGCTGCGGTGGGCATTCGACACGCTGGACCTCAATCGCGTCCAGGCTGAGACCGATACGCGCAACGCGGCATCTGCCCGAGTGCTGGAGAAGGTCGGATTCGTGCGGGAAGGGACGCTGCGGGAAGACTGCGTCGTGAACGGCGAGGTCTCAGACTCGTGGGTCTACGGGCTTATCAGGCGGGAGTGGCGGCCGCCGTCCGAGCCGATTCGCACCCGCTGAGCGCTCACTCTTCCCGCGCGATTTCGCCGGCACTCGGGTGTGTGCCTTTTCGCCGCGTCGAGGAACCAGCAGCGGGAAGTGGCCGACGATGGAAAGGGTCGGGAGCCGACGGGGCTCGTGGACCCGGACCTGGACCACGGTTCGCCGACCGAAGCTTGACTCTCTGCATGTCGAACACCCCAGCTTTGCCTCGGAGCCGTACGTCGGCAACGGAGGTATTCGGACAGTTCCAAATATCCGACGGTGCCATTTCCGACCTCGCGCTCAAGGAACGCGCGCTGGCCCGGACCACGCCGCTCGGCACTACTGCGGGGCGCTACCAGCCCACCGACACGATCGTCGCCTTCCTGGAAAACCTGTGATTATGCCGAACGACATCCACAAGATCAGCGGGAGCTGGGCGGATCGCCTGCGCACAAGATCCCTGCCTATACGAAGTGAAGTCCGCCAGCCCGACGACGTCCGGATCTGGCTCCGCCGGTCACCTCGACCATGCCTGGCCAGGCGCGGTCGTGCCACCAGCCAACAAGTAGCTGATGAGCTGACTTCAGATCAACAGTAGGGTCTTGCCCAGGGCAATGCGGTTCTCGACCACGTTGTGGGCGTCGGCGGCACGGTCCAGCGGGAAGGTTTGCCCGATGACCGGACGGATAGACCCGGTCGCGGCGCGCGACATGATCTGTGTCGCCCACCGCTGCAGGTGCGGGCGGAAATCGAACAGCTGCTCAATACCGATCAACTGCACGCCTCGAGCCCGTGCCTCCGCCACGCCGATGGAGGTAACCTCCCCGCTGGAGGCGCCGTGAACGGAGAACCGGCCGCCGCGAGCGGTCGCCTCGAACGCGGCCCTACCGATCTGACCGCCGACGCCATCGAACACGACACTCGGCCCGGTGCCACCGGTCGCCTCAAGCACCCGCTCGGTCCAGCCCGTTTCGGCATAGTCGATAGCAGCGTCGGCGCCGATCTCCCGAACCACATCCAACTTCCTCGGTCCACGGGCCGCGCCGATCACCTGCGCGCCCGCCGCGAGACAAAGCTGCACCAGCAGGGTGCCCACGCCACCGGCCGCAGCTTCGACCAGGACCCGATCACCAGTCGTGATCCCGGCTCGCTCGACGAGACCCTGCGCTGTACTGCCGTCGCTGTACAGCGCGGCTGCCTCCGGCAGGTCCAAACCGTCTGGCACCGGGAACAGGTCCTCGGTCGTCGCGACGGCACGCTCGGCGAAGCCGCCGGTTTCTCCCGTATCGGCGACCACTCGCCGGCCCAGCCAAGCCGGGTCCACCCGTTCCCCGGTCATGATCACCAGCCCGGCCACCAGGCCGCCGGGCACATATGGCAGCTGAGGTCGTTCGTGCCACCTGTCTACACCCCGCCGGATCTGAGTCTCAACGAAAGTCATGCTCGCCACCGATACATCGACCACTACCTGGTCAGGTCCAGCAACCGGATCCGGAGCCTCACCCGGAACCAGTAACTCGGGTCCACCGAATCCCATCACCCGCACTACTCGCATTCCCCGCTCCATCCGCTCGCCAGCGCCACGGGAGGATCATCGAACATGAAGCACGGTTGAGGTCAATCGCAAGAAATCGACCTACCTGACCATCCACCTGGCTTGCCGCGATCCGGGCGCCATCCCATGTCCAACGACTACGCACCGTTAGCAATAACGGGAGGCGCCCGGACCGTCGGCGTTGCAGTGTCCCGAGCGCTTCGCGTTTCTGACCTCTTCGCACTTGGCGACCAGGCTCCGCAACCGACTCGTACGCCGGCACTCGTCGGAATCGGAGCGCCTTAACATCGGAGGACAGGTCGACATAATCACGAGGTCCACATAAGTGAAGTTATGCCGAAGTCGGCATAACGCCACAAACCCGCTAAGCAGGCGGCCCTGCAGAACGGCAGCGATCACACCATCGTGGCCACCTTCGGGGCCATCTACCGGGGCATCGTCCAGTACTACCTGCTGGCCGGAGATGTCTTCCGGCTGCACCGGCTCCGCTGGGTCATGGAGGCATCCATGCTCAAGACCCTTGCCGGGAAACACCGCTCGACGGTGGCGAAGATGGCCGCAAAGCACAAGGCCAGAACCGACACCACCAGCGGGCCGCGAATCTGTTACGAGGCCCGTGTCGAGCGCGACGGCAGGAAACCACTGGTCGCCAGGTTCGGCGGCATCCCACTTCAGCGGCAGAGGTCGGCGAAACTCACGGATCGCCAACCGATCCGGGCGGCTCGCCCGCGCAAGGAGCTGATCACTCGGCTCCTCGCGGACATCTGCGAGGTCTGCCAGCACGCGGGCGAGGTGAGCGTTCACCACGTCCGCAGGCTCAAGGACCTCCACCCACCCAGCCCGCACCAACCCCGATGGGCCAAACTCATGGCGAATCGGCGACGCAAGACCCTCGTGGTCTGCGCCGCCTGCCACGACAACATCCACACCGGGACACCAACCGCGCAACTCACGCAGTAGTCACTGGAGAGCCGGATGATCGGGAAACCATCAAGTCCGGTTCGGCGGGAGGCCGTGCGGAAAAGGGCCAGCTAACGCTGGCACCTCGCCGCGCGGCCGACCCATCCGGCACGCTGATGCTGCACCGTCGCCTGGTCCGTGAGTATGAGATAAAGCCCGAATCGTCAGTATCGCGTACGTTATGGGCTTCGATGGTGACCATGGTCCGCCGGTTGACCGGCACCAGCACCCCAACCTGGCGACACCGGTAAGCCGTCGTGCACCTCGACACGATCCTCGGCCTGATCAACGACCGCGAAGGCGCCGGACGCCGCAACGCCGAACAAATCCGCGCCCAAATCACCGCACTCACCAGCGAACTCACCCAAATAGATGCCGACCTGGCCGACCTGGCGACCACCCGCGCTACCCTGCGCGCCCTGGCCGCGACCGAGTTCACCGCCGAGGACCCGACCATTACCAGCTCCGCCTACCAGTAAATCCTTACCGTCCTGGGGACCTCTAGCACCGGGATGCGCGCCAAGGACATCTGCCTCGCCCTCGACATCGAGCCCCTCCACAAACACGTCGAAGGCACCCGC
>Ga0247737_1000917_pt1 | contig 12439 bp, 16 predicted proteins | sample UWRJL028104C2_FD_180937 | JGI IMG/M metagenome (GOLD analysis project Ga0247737, IMG submission 180937) | Plant litter microbial communities from Arlington Agricultural Research Station in Wisconsin, United States - UWRJ-L028-104C-2 | ecosystem: Environmental > Terrestrial > Plant litter >...
GATATCGGTTGTAAGTAGGATCTGAGGAGGTGCAAATGACCCTGACCATCTTATAAACATTCTTTCACAATTGTTGATCTATCATGTGATTTTGAGAGACCTCCCTCGTTCATCGCAAACGATGACCGCCGCCGCCATTGTTCAGGGCTGTGGTCCCAAGTTTGTGCTCTGAGGTCGTACGTGTTCAATGGGTTCGAAATTGGAGCTGCGCCGAACCTCGAACCCAGAATATGACAAAATATTGTTCATGAATGCCACCACTTCGATCCAATTCAGCTACTCACGCCCAAATTTGGTAATATTTTCCAAAACGGTTGCACTTCACTCTCCCGCCTAAAATAACCTGGCCTTTTAATCCTTTACGGATTAATACTGTTATTATAACAAACATTAGAAATGTGTTACTCAATGTAGAGAAGGGATTCTAGTGATCTATTTATTCTATAACGAGCTTGGGCAATGGTGGACTCCAGTCCTTACCGTACTTTCGCCTCAAAAGGTCCATCATCGGCCGCACCGGAGTTAACCTGCAACTTTCCTTTGCTCTCCACCACGCCTTCTCCCGTAAGCCCGCCTTCCACGACTCATCGCCCCACCACGACTGAGTATCAAGCCAAAGATTTCTCGTCTCCTCCCTGGTTTTTGCATTCGAAAGCCAAAATTGGTAATAAAACCACTGTGATCCACATACGCCGAGGTATTCCGATTCGTAGTCACTGAAGGGCCAAATACCGCGACCCCGACGCGCGGGCGAATCTACTTCATAGTAGTAGTTGGTGATGACACGTTCGGGGAAAAGGAGAAGTAAGCCATCGAAAACGCTTTGGTCTATTCCAACGAAGTATCCCAGGGAGAGCCAATACTCGTGGTAGGCGTAGAATGTCTGGTTCCACCACGATACAGTAGATGGAGATCCTCCGAAGAACGATCCTTCAAATAGTGAGCCTCAAAGCGACAATATTCGAGTAAGTAGTGTAACATACCTTCACTAACGCCGGTGTAGCACATCACGGGACCCATCTCCTCCGTCCATTCGCGAAATTCGCTAGTATAGATCCCCGTAAGAGGGAAAAATAGCAGATCCTCTTTCCTTACACCCGTCAACTCTTCTCCCATACGCCATACACGCTCGACCCGAGCTGCATCTGGCCAATCCTTATACATATGATCCCCTCGAATGCTACCCGCGTCATTCCAGAAAGCATAATCATATGTCTTGCCAAGTCGGGTCATATTCTTCACCCCCGCTTCGAGGAAGAATGGTTTTGCGTTCCAGACTGCGTACAGCTCTGGATTGTGCCTATCCCTGTCCGGATCAAGGTGGTGCATAGCGGTATATTTCTCCTCGAGGCCTTTCAGCGGTGGGATATCGAATGGGGACGAGTAGGTGGTGTCGATGACTATGGGCAGCCCGTGTCCGCGTGCGTTGCGGATTTTGTCCTCATGCTCCGGTGTGGTGAAGAAGTAAATATCCGTTGTAATTGGCTGTAGAAACTGTCTGAGCCAGTAAGTATAGTCGTCCGCGCTGTGCTTTGACTTTGAGAGAGGAAAGAAGGCGGCCACGAGGAGGATCTTCGGTTGGTATTCTTCCGGGTTAACGGAAGGTGGGTCGTAAATTTCGTCGAGTAGTGCCGTCGTATAAGGGTATTGAACTACCACGAGAACTCGGAGGAGGTAGAAGCACAAAACTACGAGAGCGACAGGAAAGACCCGTAATATGAGCTGAAGAAGCACCCTTCTGGCATAATGAGAAAAGCAGGATCGGTAGCTTAACCTAGCATGCATGGAGGAGAAATTTTTCGGAGGCGTTTTTTTGACGAGACTTCATTAAGTATCTTAGCCTTAGCGGCCACTGATAGCCGACAAGGGCTCAGAAAAAGACACCAGAATTCACCTACCGAGAGGTTCAGCTGGCTGCCACCTTCTCCGACTCTGTAACATCTAAGCCCAAGCAAGCCCTAGACCATGAGTTATCTCGATAGTTTACCAGTTGGATAGAATGCTAAGTCACGGAGGTCAGATGGGACACAATTCAATGCCAGTCCGTTAAATCAAAACAGGTTCCTGAGGACCTGCCAAGGAGGTTTGAGGTATGTAGAGATCCTCTTATGTGGAGATGGAAGGAAGGAAGGAAGGAGGATTGATTACCGGGGAGGTCCCTCTATAGTAAAGCGTGAAACTTCGGGGCATCTAAATCTTTCACTGGGGCGATGATCCTCGATGATCCCACCGCCTAACAAGACATGCCCCCCGATCCATAGGGCAGGTCAATGACTAAACCGCATGGGAGTCCGAGCAGGTTCTCCTGCATAGCACACAACTCATCACCAACCTGAGGCAGCCCTACCAGACCCAGGACGACGCACTGCGATCTCAAGACATAGACACATTTAAGAGCCCAAATATATCAGTCGGTAAGCCCCAATAGAGGTCAGAGACACGCTGAATATCTTGTTGGACGACCTTGGTCTTGTGAATTGCGAATGTGCTTGATAGGGACTCGGACAGAGTCTCATTGAGGCGTATGCCGAGCTACAGCGGTTACGGCGCTACGATACACATCAGACAGCTGTAGAGAGTTCCGAAGTACAATTTTCCACACATACCAGGGGGGCCGCACCGACCAGAGATGCCCACAAACGAGCGCCGCAGGTGAAGCGCGCGCTTAGTGAATCCAAACAATTACAAACAACACTCTTCAGGCCTGATTCAATTTCCTATCCCAGGTTTCAAACGATGTCGTTGCCTCTTACCTGTTTTTTTCCACTGAAAGAGCGGCCTCACCTCTTCATTATCCGCATCAATTCGGATACCTTCGTCGACGAGCTACGTCGCGCCGTCTTTGAGGAGCTCAAATCGTATGAATATGACGTGAAACGGCTTGATATCCACCTGTTCAAAGTAGGTTTATTCTCTGAGTGGCAACATTCACTAATGCATCAAAAGACGGATGTTCCCCAGCAACCCGAAGGCGACATGGTCATGCGTGTCCTTGAATGGCTTCATCGACAATCATACGACAAAGAGCTTCGGGGAGTGAACCTGGTTGCAACCTACTTCCCCGATGGCCCTTCTGTACCGGGCGAAAAGTTGGATATCATTCTTGCCACTCCGGAAGGTATGATCATATTTTTTGTTTTATTTTTGTCTGCTTTACATAACTCTTTGGCAGTTAGGGAGCAGCTCGAAACATTCAGTGATCCCGAAGACCACTACAAGCAGAAGGTCACGAAGGGTGCATTGACGTTAGCTGTTGTTATAGTTGTTCACCTAACTCTAGCCCTTTCCTAGCCCTTTTCAAGTCTATGGATGAAGGGGCTTCCCTACCTGCTCCTTCAGACTGCGTCCACAGCTCCGAAAAAACAGCTACCCTACTAGGCGGTGTCAAACCAGTCATCCATATCGGTCGGCCTGGTGGTGTCCCTGCCGTCATTTTCAATCCTATCCTTGCCAAGCTGCAACACGACCTTGAGCATCTCGAACAGATCATAGTAACTCCCCAAGAAGCGGACAATGCACATAAATATATTGGCAAGGCTGTTGCTTTTCATGACAGCGAGGCCTTACGTCAAAGCGCGATCAAAGACTTGGTGGATTTGGCGATTGGGACCAAAGGCGAATGGTCTCGTGCTAACTTCAGACCTGACGCAAGTTGGTCGCACAACGGGTTTGTGACGCTGTTCTTGGAGCTCAAGAACACCTTAGGTCTAGCCGGGGATGCGGTTCTTCAAGCTGCCATCGATTACGCCAAATTAATTTCTTATAGTGAGGTTCGATGCGAGATTTACCTTCCACTAATTGAACTCCTCGACTAACGATCATTCTAGTACAAGCCCTTCCGAGAGTATTGCAACTTTCCAGTTGTTCTCATCGGGGCTACAGCGAATCGCCTCGAAATCGCCGTGGCCGTTTCCATAGGACGGGTTTATGTAACTAGGCTGATCGTACTGGATCTCTCCTTTGGTTTTCATGCCTCCGACAACATAATCCACTTGGCCCGTGTCTTCAAAGCGCTTGGGCAATGTGATGATACGCTCAGGGCGTACTACGACGAAATCAAGGTCTCGCGTCCACCCAAATTGCTCTGTCTATACCCCAATCCGGTCCCCGTTGTTTCCGGAACATGTTTACCTCTCGTCACGTATCGCAAATTTCTTTCGCGAGCGGGCCAACCCGCATCGGCTGTCGTCGAATTGGGAAAGGTGAATACTGCTATGTATATTGCCACCCTAGAAGAATCTGGCCAGGAAGTTATCGTCAAATTTACTGGACGTTACAATGCTGACGCACATCGCTTGCTCGCCAAGGCTCAACTTGCCCCGAAGCTATACTGTTGCGAGCTTATTGTCGGTGGATTATTCATGGTTGTTATGGAGCGTGTTGATGCGCCTTCCGTTTGGCAGCTGCGGCGGGACAAGAAGCCAATTCCTGCTGTTGTTGGGGAAAAGGTCGAGGAAGCAGCATCTCTGCTCCATGCAAACGGCCTTGTCTTTGGAGATCTGCGGGACCCAAATATTCTCTTTCTTGCGTCTGAGGATTCGTCAAAATGCAGAGTGACCCTCGTTGACTTTGACTGGCCTGGGAAGGATGGTGAAAGCCGATATCCAGCATCGCTCAATAAGAGCAACACTTGGGCCGAAGAAGTTCGAGGATATGGCATAATGCGCAAAGCACATGACTTGTGGCAGGTTGACCGTTTGAAAGGCCTTTGTAGCCAGGGTGTTTAGTGTTGCTTATGATCACTTTGTCTTCCCTTGCACTATCGTATTACGATGTCAATGCATGGATGGTTGAGGAATTATGTCAGGAAATTTTTCATCTTGTTTTTGAAGGATTTCAGGTGAATCATTAAAGAAACCTATCGTGGGATGCCGAAGGAGGCAAGCAACCAGTTAAGTACCGTGGCCATCAGAATGACAAGGCCCCTTCGACACCTTCATAGGTGAATCACCGTCTTCGCCACCACCAGGTATGGCTTTACAGCCACCAGCGGAGATTCTCTGCCAAATCCTCAAAATCTCGCTGTGCAACCTTGTATCACCTGCCGTCCTCATGACTACTTGCTCCGTTTTTCGCGTTATCGTAGAGCGAGTATTATACACCCAGTTATACTTCAAGTCTGAGGCCCAGCTTTGCTCATTTATCTCTATCTACCGTTCTCAGACAGCTCCATATGCGCCTCGTACAATCGAGGTAGTTATTACTGGAGAGGAGTCGCAACTCGTCTTCACTGATTTGTTCGCCTTGTTTTCGGATTGTCTATCTCTACCTCTTGACGGAGCTGAAAGGGATGAACTTGGAAGGATCTCACTTGACCTCCTCTGCTTGCGCTTAAATTCGCATGCATTTGACAAAAGGATAGAGATGATATATTCCGCTCTTTCCCTGATCAAGTGTGTGGACATTCATTCATTCTTGGAGCAATTATTTATGATCATTGCGCAGCCCTCGTCATTTCATCTGGACGGGTGTGGACCCTCCGCACCACTTTTCATTGGCTGTCAGATATCATTTTCTCCGTTTCTGCTACTTCTGATCAAGGTGTACAGATCGTTCCATCAGCACTTCGCCACGCCCTCCGTGCCATAGAGGGCTACACAAATCTTACAGAACTCACGCTAACACATCTCAGTATGACCTATGAAAACGATAATGGGATACCAATATTACCCTCGTTGAAGAAGCTTCAGATTGGACAGGCCATTTTCATGCAGCCGTCCACTATCGCGAAATTTATTCTAAGTCCCAGTGAGCACCGCTTTCAGTCAAAATTGACGCTATTTCTGATTATGCACCTAGAAATGAAAAACTTACACTGTGTCAATCTCGTCGACGCTTATACGAACAGCATTTGGGGACCACGAGTCCGCCGTGCAGACGTGGAATATGCGGCTCTACAGTTTACCGACGGACAGCCTCTGATAGATACCGGTCAACCCGTATGGACGGACAACTTGGTGGAGGATAGAATTAAAGCCATTCTCACATGCACGGCAAAGACTGAACGAATCATAAGCGGAGGTAGGGTGGAAGACTTGACTGTCCCTCTTTAGCATTGACACTGAGTAGATTTGGATTTCGTGATGCCAACGGTTCGATATATCGCCAACACGTCGAGAGCTGAGTGCTGAGTCTCCACTGTCGAGTAGTTGAATATCAAGGCCCAACTCGCCGGGACGGCGGGTCAGCAGGGGTCACAGGTAGGCCATCGCAAGGCGAATCGTGAAGAAAGCCTTCTGCACAAGTTCTGAATAGCGAATTGACGTTGGCGAAAAAAGCAACCTCAGTGCGATCTTGGAGTTGTTCTATAAAGTTCCCGTTATCAACAGCGAGAACTCGCAATGCCTTGCCGTCAGGACTGAAAGTAAAGTTCTGGATTCTGAAAAAAAGTGTTTAGGAGATCGGAATAAGGTCCTCTTATAAGCTGTGGGGAGCTGAAAGGAGTAATAGCGACAGGTTCAGAGCTCGTCATACGAATGGCTGTCAAAAGTCTGAGAAAGAACCAAAATACCAGAAGACAAAGGCTCGAAAGTGTACGTGGAATAAGAAACCTGAACATCGTCTTGTAACAACCAGGTAATCCTGTCAATATTCTCTTGCGGAAATGTCACTCTCACCCGTCGGTCTGCTAGATTGGTCGCAACGACAATTGTCCCATATTTTGTCCTCCAGAACCCGGCATCTACAGTGTCGAAACTGTAGTGCGTGAAGGAGGCATCTGGGTTGAAGATGTATGGTATCATGCGAGGGAGAAGCTTGGCGAGTGTCGACGCCGAACGTTTAATATCTTCCGGCGTTGGATCGATCCAAGGGATTATGCCTATTTGAACCTAAATAAAGTGACTTCTAGAGATTAAAGTGACTATACCGCGAGCCCCATGGTTGATACTCAGTAATGCTTGAACGAGCCACTCCCTCCCTGTTGGAGGTCGACTCCAGAATCTTTCAAGTTGAGAGTCAGTGAAAAGACTTGGATCAAGAGAGGATACTTACTCGTCGCCTCCGAAAGCCTGCGTGACGCCCCATAAGTACTTACTCTTGTCCCATCCCAAGACTTTCAGACGACGCGAAGCCTCGTCCATCCTCTCTGATATGTCTTGAAATCGGCCCTGACAGTTATCACATCCGCAGCATCCAAAGTCATTCGTACAAGGTGTATGATACTTCGTCGAGAAGGTTGCGTTGTTCCCAATCATGTACACATCGGGCAGAATAATATCTGCCCCCAGGACGTATTCTTCAAAGAAGTGGTCATCGCAGTTTAGGGCAATGGACACTGGGTGAAAGCCATCCAAGTAGTGAATGAGGTCATAGGCAACCTTTGTGGCTTCGAGAGGGTCGCCTGGACCGTCAGGTTCATCTGCAGTGTACCAGAGGAGCAGATTGGGAAATGACTTGAGGGTATTTATTTGGCTGGCGAGTTCCGTTACGTTTTGATAGGAGCTGAAACATGCGTTGGAGATGTTCATTGAAAATGTCGACTATGTATACTCACTGTCGCATATCATACATGAGGAACAAACCGAGTTCTTCTACACGGTTGAGCACAGCATTGAAAGCTCTGAGGTCGTCGAAAGGGGGTACTGGGTGTATAGTGTTGAAGCTATTACACATTGTATTAGCATAATTTAAAGATGCAGACAGCTACTCACCCTTGAGCCTTCAATTCATCCAGGATAGCCAGGTTACGAGCAAGGTAGCCCCCGAAATTTATGTAAAATCCTATTGGAAATATCGGCTCAAAAGAGCCTCCAGAAGATCTGGTCATCAATGCCCCAGTTTTCTGATCAAGTTTCGTCACAGAACCCGAGGGTGGCACAGGTAGGAATGAAACTGAGGTTTTGTATTCAAATGCTCTTGTCTCGGAGCTGGTGTCTTGAATGTCGAGTACACATTTGATAGTATATTTCTGCTTCCTTGCAGGGAGGCCGCACAGAGAAAACGGCAACTCCGCTGGATAATCTAGACCAATATTGTGGTAGACCTTCCGGAGCCTCTCACTGACGACAGTCAGCGTGAGGGTCGAGGGCGTCGCGGCGAGTGGGTCGACAATGGCCGAATCATCCGAACCAGCGGGCGGAGTGTATTCGATCAAGAACGAGGTAGATGAACAACCATCGCTTGACAGATATGGGCGAACCCGAGGGAGACAGCGGAACACCGGTTGCCGACGGTTTTCATGGCGGAATGCGCCTTTTGGTGGTAGGACGGGTTGTCCTTGCTGGTAGTTCTTTCCACACCTATACAGGTTTGAGGAGGGTTCATTTTTTTTCTAGAACCTTAGATGTACTCTCACCATGTCTGCGCATACGCTCCAATAGACGTAAAACCAAGTGCAAGAGCGCAGAACCAAAAGCGATTTCCAAAAGTCGTGTTCAAGTTTCCCATCGTCGTTTATGAAAGCAGGTGCACGACTCTCATCGCGGAAGCGCTGACGCCCAATCTGTCTCGGAGATTGAGGGTGTCCCAGTGGTTCGAGTGAAAGAGTACAGAAGCTTTTCATCAGCGACCAAGTAATGGGCCTGCCGGTCCGTCACCGGTCACCTACAAGACCTGTCGCTTGATCAAGATATACCCTTTACTTCAAAGTTCACAAATGCCATCTGAATTAGTTCACAAACCGTCCCCGGTTGAGATTCAGGCTTCGGTATACCATGATAAATGTGTATGATTCCAGTTCCATCCAAAGTAAGGATAGCATGAGTGTCGTAAATGCGGATGCCAGAGGGATAAATGGAAAGAGAGATTCCTGTAATACGAATGTTGTAAAGTACGATGGACCCGAAGAAAATGAACCAAGGAATGGGCGACGAGCAGAGCAGTACAACCGAAACTAAAAAGTGGGTGGCCTAACTGACTAAATAAATCGGGAGAGATCGTCCATCGTGGTAGCTTACATTGCACCCCATTGTTGGCCGCCAACCTGTGTTGGAAAACCACCCTGTGCAAACACCTGCCCACCGCCGCCGTACATACTGTTCATGCCGTTCATTGATGGATGAGTATTCATCATCTGCGGTTGCTGCACAGGGTTGAACATGCTCTGAAGTTGTTGTTGCTGCTGCTGTAGCTGTTGTTGTTGTTGCTGCTGCTGTAGTTGTTGTTGTTGCTGCTGCTGCTGCTGCTGTTGTTGTTGCAAGAGCATCTGCTGCTGCTGCATCTGCATCGTCGTCATTCCCAAGAAGCCCGTCTGCATTTGAGATTGGGCTGACGCGGGGGTCTGATACATGAATCCTTGAGCTGACATCGCCGACTGTGGTTGCTGCTGCATCATCTGCGGCTGAGGACTATGCGAGTTGAACTGTAGGGATGGACTCGGTGTCAGGAATTGGGTCTGCATGGGAGGCGCCGACATGTAGCCTTGATTTGGTGACGGCGAAAGGTAGTTCTGAGTAGGTGCCTGCACCTGTAGTGATGACGACTGAGGCTGAGGCTGGAAGAATGGCGCTGCAGTATGTTGCTGAGCCATCATAGGACTCGGCTGCGCGGGTGATGCACCCATGTACTGCTGATTGAACGTCTGCTGCTGTTGCAGTTGACTGGGTGCAGGAGAGGAGAGAAAAGGTTGAGGGGCGAAAGGAGATTGCGAAAGCTGCTGGGAGAACGGGTTGACACCTAGTTGCTGAGGTTGGAAAGGGTTCATTCCCATCCCGGCCTGAGTCACTCCTATGGGATACCCATTAGAACCCATGGCCCCGTTCACGAAAGGCGCTTGGGGTTGCACGCTCTGAGTGATGCTGGCCGACTGAAATTGGAGGGGCAGTGATGAGTTTTGGCCAGAATTGGCGAGGGAACTAAGGTCATCCCATACGCCACCCAGTGGGCTTGGTTTCGTGTCTTGTCTAGTAGGTGCTGAAATAGGTTGGGAAACCGATCTTGATTGTGAAGCGTTCTTGTCATCCAGCTGGCTGTTTGACGACGTGGTGGGTCGTCGTGGTGTAATCGAGGACGCTGGAGCAGCCGCTACTGCTGTCGGAGTACCTGCGGAGGTTGCTCCAAGAGAAGACAGAGGTGACGACACCGAACGAGAGCTGGTCATTGAGGTGGCTGATCTCGACGGGCCTAGCTTTGACGCTACCAACGCAGATTTGTCAAGGAACTTCCTGTACTGGTACTTCGCTGCACAAACTAATGAATAAGGTCTCTCATGGCTATAAATACCACCAACTCACCTCGGATGTACTGTTCGATCTCACTGTCGCGTTCCGAATCTTCCAAGTTCGCCGGAGGCGGATTGCGCAGTTCATTTGGGTTATATATAGAGTTAGATTTGACATTTCCTATTGATCTCATTTTCTGTGTTCCTTTGATTAGCATTGATCACAGTGTGGCCACGAACAGAACTCACTTCAACCTGCTCTGCCGTCCAGTCATCCATCGTCAGGCTCTTCCTGAAAAAATAGTGTTTGTAACAAAATTCCGGATCTGTATGAAGGCTACATACACTTTGGTGATGTGGGTCCCGATTTTCCTGTGAATACTCGCGCAGTTCACGCTGTAAAATACGAAGGTAAACTTAGCATGAAACCACGTAAATTTAACAGCACTACTCACCAAATGAATATGCCGAGATTGTAGGACGTCCATCTAGGATTTCTTGCCTTACAATCTGCGCAAATATCTACCGAGAAGCACTATGATAAGTCTCAGCTGAAATCGACTCGATAGAAATAGCTCACTGTTTCCAGCTGAGGCAGCCAGCTCCGTCACCTCCTTCTGGGCGCGATCCCCTCGAAGCTTATTCGTACTCGACATTGTGGAAACCGAGGTCTTTGGAAAGCTTGATGAAGAAAAACGAGGTGATTCGGAGGTGGTCGTAGCTGAGTGACGATTGCCGAGGGGTTGGCAAGCAGAGCTTGTTTGGCACAATATACAAGACCGGTGCCGACAACGGGCCGCTGGTATCCGTTTTCCCTTGTCACTTGCCACCAACTGCAGCAACTTGAACTGAGCAGAGTAAAGGTCGCACTCTACCGACAGCAGGTCCTGACAGACGGCCCTCTCCTCTATTCCCGATGAATGGCCACTCAGCTCTGATATTCTTGACACTTATCCGGATTACTCAAGTCGCTCGAAACATGGACAGCATAAACAATTCCGGATGATACTTGTACAACATATTGAAGTCCTGGATAGTCAAAATTATACATAGTTTGAATGGCCCCGAAGGAATACAGTGGTACCTGATGGTCCTTTGAGAATCAAGATGGCAACTTTATTTCTCTTCCTCCACCAACTCGTCCTCTACATCCACGTAGGGTGTGCGGCGCTTTACTGTCGAAGAATCCTCTCCTTTGCGAGAGGTACTTTGTGACGTCTCAACCTGCATCTCGAATTCGCCAGAATCACTGGGCCCAACACTCTCCGCTTCTTTGAAAGCTGCTGCGTCGGTCGCTGCCGCTCTCTCCATGGACGAGACAAATGTCAAACAAATCTGTGCAAACGCCCTGAGCCCAGAAAGAGTAGCCATCCTGATGCTTTGCGCGACATCAACACCAGCAGGACCGCCAGTTCGTACCGCTTGCGTCTCTGAAATGGTCGGATCCATGGTGGTACCGACCGGAGTCTCTGAGGGCCGAGCTGACGTTGCGTCGTTGCGACCTTGCTCTTCCACCGAAGAAAAAGCTGTCGCGCAGACTTTTACGAGTGCCTGGCACATCTTGAAGCCAATAACTGTCGCTATCTTCGTGCTTTGGATTGAGAACTTGACCACTGGTTTTAGCTTTGCTGCGACTTGGTTCCAGTCGACGTCCTTCACAGACCTGCTGTCCCAAACTTCGCTGACCTGGATGACCGCGTTAGGCACTGCTTTAATACAGAGAATGATTCAAAACCCTTACCAAGAACTGAATCGCAGCATTGATTGCGACGAAGATGGCCGTGCTTATTCCGGCTATAGGGACCACAGTTGCTGCCACAATTAATAGCTTGAAGACGACTGGTAGAAAGCTTCCACGTCAACAGCCTGCGGTTGGGTTTCTGGTGAGGACCACATACGTGAGATCAATCCGCCAATTATGACCAACAGCGTTCCCGTCAGGATGGCGAAAAGACTCCAAAGAACCAACACAAGAGTCGCAAGAGCGCTGAGGTGATTGGGTAAGTCATGGATCTACTTCACAGTCGTAAACTCACACTATGGCACCAAATAGTATGATTCCCAACAACAGGGGAGTGGCGATGATGGCTTTGACTTGTCGACTCACATCGCCCGAGTCGAGGAATTTCCCAATGATTGGCCTCACCACATCTTGTACCAACCTTCGAGTTGTTGTCAGTATTCATTCTCCTAACTCGATGGAATATTTTTACCTCGTCGAGGACTGATACAACTGTCTCAAAGCGTCGTTGAACTGAACTTCGGTACCAGATTGCTCGACATTGCGGGATCGCTGGTTTTCATCAATTGGCGGATGGGGGATGATGGAAGGCGAGGGCA
>Ga0247737_1000918_pt1 | contig 12435 bp, 12 predicted proteins | sample UWRJL028104C2_FD_180937 | JGI IMG/M metagenome (GOLD analysis project Ga0247737, IMG submission 180937) | Plant litter microbial communities from Arlington Agricultural Research Station in Wisconsin, United States - UWRJ-L028-104C-2 | ecosystem: Environmental > Terrestrial > Plant litter >...
CCATGGCCCTCGCCGCGTCGGTCAGAGGCTTCCGTGTCTTCAACATCGCAGCCGATGACGTCTTCTCGGAACAGGACGCCAAGGCGTTGACTCGCCAATGGTATCCCGATCGCGACGCCGCCAGGGTCGAGGGTCGCGCCGCCCTCTTCTCTCCCGCCCGCGCCCGCGCCGAGCTCGGCTTCGTCAACCGCTACCGCTGGACGCCGTCGGGCATTGAGGATCGCGGTCAGGCGATCTGATCAGTCGAAGCTGAGCAACCGCAGAGGCGTGACCTCGGTCGTCACCCAGACGCCCGCCTTCGTATAGGGCTCGCTGGCCACATAGGCGTCCGCCGCCGCGCGATCCGCGAACTCGCCGATCATGGCCGAGCCGACCGCATTGCCCGCCTCGTCCAGCAGGGCTCCGACCTTGACGATCTCTCCGGCGGCGTTGCGGGCGTTCAGCCCCTCGATATGCGCCGGTCGCGTCGCCGACCGACGCGCTGGAGCCTCGGCGTCCGTGCCGTCACGGCCTATGATCAGAAACTGCATGAGCGTTCGTCCTTACAGGTGCATGCCGCCGTCGACGGGGATGTTCGCGCCGGTGATGTAGCGTCCGGCCTGCGAGCACAACAGCAGGACCGCGCCAGCGATATCCTCCGGCTCGCCGAACGACCGCATCGGCACCTGCGCCATGACCCGCTCGGCATAGATCGGGTCCGACAGCACCGGCCGGTTCCGCGCCGTCAGCACCACGCCGGGCGCCACGGTGTTCACGGTGATCCCGTCCGCCGCCACCTGACGCGCCAGGTTCTCGACCATGTTCGCCTGCCCCGCCTTCAGGGCGGCATAGGTCATCAGTTCCGGATGCGGCTTGACCTGCTGGATGCTGCCGATGTTGACGATCCGGCCCCAGCCCTGCGCCCGCATGCGCGGCAGCACCCCCTGCACCAGCTGCAACGCCGCGACGATATTGGCCTGAAAATGCTTCTCCATCGTCGGCGCATCCATCTGATCCAACGGCTGTCGCACCTGAATGGCGACATTGGACACTAGGATATCGACCGCCCCCGCCTGAGCCAGCAAGCCCGCCGCTGCGCCCGGCTCAGCCATGTCGCCGGTGACCAGCGACGCCTCCGCATCGATCGCCCGCACCGCCTCCAGAGCCGTCACTCCCGTCGGATCATCGGGCAACGAATGCAGCACCACCGCCGCTCCCGCCCGCACCAGCCTCAGCGCGATGGCCAGTCCGATGCCGTCGGTCGATCCGGTGATCAGCGCGCGCCGCCCCGTCAGGTCGAAGTCGGCGAAGCTCATTGCCAGGTCATTCCCGTCGCCTGCATCAGCCCCTTGATATAGCCCACGGTGTAGATCATCCCCTCGGCCTCGTAGCCCGAGTTGGTCCCGCCGCTGAACGCGCCTTCGGCGTCCGATCCGGCCATCGTCGGCGCATGATCGGGCCGCATGTAGCCGTCGAACCCGATCGCCTTGTAGGCTTCGAACGCCGCCGCCATGTCGGTCTCGCCCGTCTCGGGGAAGGTCTCGACGAAGTCGTCCCACGTCCCCTTCACGTCGCGGATGTGGACGAAGGCGATCTTCTTCTGCGTCCCGAATTTGTGGATCAGCGCCGTCACGTCCTCGCCCATCGTCCGGTACGAGCCCTGGCAGAAGGTCAGCATGTTCGACGGGCTGTCGACCAGATCGAGCGCCCGCTGCGACGCCTCGGCGTTGATGAAGATCCGCCCGATCCCGCGCACCACGGGCGCCGGCGGATCGTCGGGATGCAACCCCATCCGCACCCCCGCATCCTCGGCCGCCGGAATGACCCGGCGCAGGAAATATTCGTAGTTCTCCCAGATCTTCTCGGCCGGAACGACCGTCCCGTCGCCGACGTCCTCGGGGTCATGGCGATAGCCGGTGACGGTCGCGCCGCCGCGCTCCGGCACATTGATCCGGTTCCTCAGCCAGCCCAGCGGCATGAAGTTGTAGCAGAGCAGGTCGATGCCGCACCGGCCCATGTTCTGCAGCATCCGCTTGTAGTTCTCGATGTCGTCGTCGCGACCTTCCAGCCCCAGCTTGATCCGGCTCATGTCGAACTGGTCGCCCTCCAGCCCGCCGATCCGGAACCCTGCCTGGGCATAGCGATCCACCTCGGACTTCAGCGCATCGTAGTCATAAGGCGCCGGCTTGCCGGTCAGCTCGGGCGCCAGTTTCGCGATGGCGTGGGTGACCCCCATCTGGCGCGCCAGGGCCCAGCGCCGATCGACCGTCGGCAGGATCATCATCGTCAGCTTGACCACAGGTCGCGCCCTCCCCGTCAGGCGTATTCGTACACCTCGACGCGCCGTTCGACAGGCCGAGAATGCAGGCTGGACGACCTTGGTCGCCAACGTCATAACATATCTGATAACTAGGGAGACGACGGGACGATGGCAAGCGTTGAAGGGGCTTCGGGACCGCGGCTGATCGAGCCCAACAAGTACAAATGGGAGCTGGTCCTGCTCCTCTGGGGCGCCTTCTTCCTGAACCAGGCGGACCGTCAGGTCTTCAACGTCGTCCTGCCCCTGATCCGGTCGGATCTGCATCTGACCGACACGATGCTGGGCCTGATCGCCACCACCTTCACCGTCGTCTTCGGCCTGCTCGTGCCCTTCGCCGGCCTCGCGGGCGACATCATCGACCGGCGGCGCGTGGTGTTGATCAGCCTGCTGATCTTCTCCACCGGCACCCTCCTGACCGGCTTCGCCTCCAGCTTCCTGCTGCTGCTCCTGTTCCGGGGCGTCGCCACCGGCGCGGGCGAGGCCTTCTACGCCCCCGCCGCCGGCTCCCTGATCGGCAGCGCCCACGACAAGACCCGCGCCCGCGCCCTCTCGATCCACCAGACCGCCAACTACACCGGCACGGTCCTGGGCAGCCTCCTCGCCGGCTGGGCCGGACAGACGTTCGGCTGGCGTTCGGCCTTCCTGATCTATGGCGTCATGGGTCTGGTCTGGGGCGTGGTCTTCTTCCTGCGCAGCCGCCGTTACGCCGTTCCCGCCCCCGTCACCCGCGAACGCGGCGACCAGCGTGCCCTGTTCGGCGAGGCGGTCAAACTGATCGCCACCACCCCCGCCCTGATCGGCCAGATGCTGGCCTTCGGTGGCCTGATCTTCGTCTCGGTCGGCTTCCTGACCTGGACCCCGACCCTGCTGTTCGAACGCTTCGGACTCCAGCTCGCCGACGCCGGCTTCTCGGCCACCTTCTACCATTTCATGGGCGCCTACGTCGGGGTGCTGGGTGCCAGCTGGCTGACCGACCGGCTGATCCCGTCCATCCCGCGCATCCGCCTTTGGGTCATGGCGCTGGGCCTCGTCGCCAGCGCCCCCTTCATCTGGTGGGCGGCCGGAGCCCAGAGCCTCGTCCATATCTACATCGCCCTGGCCGCCTTCGGCGTGGCGCGCGGCATGTATGACGCCGGCATCTTCGCGGCCATCTTCGACGTGGTGGAGGATCGCCTGCGCGCCACCGTCATGGGCATCGTCCTGGCTTCAGGGTTCCTGATCGGCGCCGCGTCCCCCGTCATCATGGGCGCGATGAAGGCCCAGTACGGCCTCGAAGGCGGCATGCAGATGCTGGCCGTCGCCGCCCTGATCGCCGGCGTCATCCTGTTCATCGCCACCATGGTCCGCCCGCTGCGCCCCCGGACCTGACAAGCGAAAGGGCGGACCGGTCGCCCGGTCCGCCCCCAATGCCGACATTGCAGTGAATGTCAGAAATCTGCTGTAGCGACCCTAGTCGAACTCGCTGGATTCAGCAGGAATTGCATGACCGAACTCACCGGGTTCGGCGGTGATTGCGTAGCCGAAATCGCCCTCAGAAATAGCCGCCCTTGCCGGTGATGTCCGAGATCGAGTCCCCCTGCTCGACCCACGAGAAGATCTTCAGCTCGCCCGCGTGCATCTCCTCGGCCCGCAGCAGAACGTCGACGCAGATATCGCGCGGCACCACCACAACCCCGTCGCCGTCGCCGACGATCAGGTCGCCGGGCTTCACGGTCACATCGCCGATCTTGATCGGGATCTGGTAGTGGGTGATCAGGCACCGCCCCAGCGATCCGTTCGGGCTGCGGTAGCGATAGAAGACGGGGAACTCGGCAGGGATGATCTGAGCCGTGTCGCGGATGCCGCCGTCGATACAGGCGCCCTTCACGCCCATCTTCTTGGCGGTCGCGGTCATGACCCCGCCCCACATCGTGCCCTTCTCGTCGCCGGAAGAGTCCCACATCACGAAATGGTCCTCGCCCAGGGTCTCCAGCATGGTGGCGCGGAAGGCCATCTCGCCGGTGATCTTGACGTTCGGCGCGCTCTTCACAGTGAAGGCGAACCCGGCCACGACGGGACCCGGACGCAGCGCCTGGATCGACCCGGGCATGGCCTGGTCGAGCAGGGCGAACTCTCGCATCACGTCCGACACCAGGCCGGTGTAGAGCTTCTCGTAGCGGGCGATCAGTTCCTTTTCGGGGATCGACAGCACTGCGTCGCTGACGGTCTCGCGCGCGGCGATGAGCTTCTCCAGCTTCATCATGCCGACTTCGGCACGGAGTTGATCGGCGGACATGGGCAGGCTCCTGAAAGCAGTCGACGCCGGTGCGCCGATGGAAAACTGGACTCCGGAAAAGACCCGGCCCGACCGCGTGAGCAGTCGAGCCGGAAGGCCGCTTCAGGAGTCGGGGAGAAACACGGTCAGAAGGTCATCTTCAGGCCGACCGTCATGCGGCGGTCGGTCTTGATGACCTCGTTCACCGTGGAGCGGTCGTTGACGTACAGGACCGACTGCTGGTCGGTCAGGTTGATGCCCTCGACGACGACGCGGATGTCGTCGTTGATCTGGTAGCTGAACGACGCGTCCAGGAAGCCCTGCGGGATCAGGTACTGGTACAGGCCTATCGGCTTGCCGTCGGCGGCCACGCTCGACCCCAGGCTGTTGGAGTTGATGTTCAGCCCCACGGTCTGGGCCGACTCCGAACGGTAGTTGTAGGCCAGGCGGGCGTTGATCGGGCCGTTCTCATAGTAGGCGATGACGTTGAAGGTATTCTTCGACAGCCCCTCGTAGGGCGCGCCCGTGGTCGTCTCGGAGTCCGAGAAGGTGTAGTTCAGCACCGTGCCGAAGCCCTCGATCGGCAGGAAGGTGAACGGCTGCTGGTAGCTCAGCTCGATGCCCTGGATCGTCGCGCCCGATCCGTTGATCCGCTGCGTGATGAAGAACTGGTTGCCCAGCGGATCGCCCGGCGGACGGTTCAGCGGCACATAGCCGGGGATCTCGGCCAGTGTGGTCCGCGAGATCAGGAAGTTGGTCACGTCCTTGTAGAAGATCGTCCCCGAGATCAGGCCGTCCTCCGAGAAATACCACTCCAGCGCGGCGTCATAGTTGGTGGCTTCGTAGGGCAACAGGTTCGGGTTGCCGATCGAGGCCGTGCCGCCGCCGGGAATGACGTTGAAGCTGGTCGTCAGGTCGGCCAGGTCCGCGCGCTGCAGGATCTTGGCGGCCGCGAAACGCAGCACCAGATCCTCCGACAGGTCGAAGCGGATGTTACCCGCCGGCAGGGTGTCGGTGTAGGAGTTGGAGACCGAGATCGGCCGCGACTGGGCGTCGAACCCGCTCGAGGTCAGGTCGGTCTTGACCACCCGCACCCCGACGTTGGCCCTCACGCGCAGGCCGAACATTTCGGTGTCGATGTCGGTCGTCGCCCACAGGCCTTGCGTCTCTTCCTCGACCCGCGCGACGCTGAGCGGCAGCAGGGCGCGGCGACCGTTGAAGTTCAACGTGGTCCGGGCGTCTCGCGAACCCGCCATGACGTCGTGGCCGTTATAGACCGTCGTCAGCCAGGAGCGCGGGAAGGACCCGGATTCGCCGCTGAAGAAGCCACCCTCGGACGGGAAGGTGTTGGTCACCAGACCGCTCAGCGGAGTTTGCGACGCGTTCAGGCGAACACCGTTGCGATAGAAGGCCGGATTGGTCGTGTCGTTGAACTCGTTGCCCACGTTGGCCTCGGAGGCCGTGAACAGGAATTCGCTGCCCCGGAAGCCGAACTTCACATTGTCGAAGATGCCGTCGGCGAACTGGTACTGGCCGTCCAGGGTGACGATGTTGTTCCGTTGGCGAGCCAGCGTCAGCCGGTCGAAGGACAGGTTTGGCACGAACTGCGTGGGTTCGAAGAAGTTGTAGGGCTGGCCCGCCGCCGTCAGGATCTCGACGTTGTAGGGCGAGGTGTCGCCGGTCGGACGCACGTTGACCGTCGCCAGCGGACCGCCGAAGCGCAGAATCTGCGCGACCTCCTGATAGCGGCCGGCCGAAGTCGAGGCGTCGAGGACGAAGGTCCAGGCGCCCGGCGTCCATTGCCCGTTGAAGCCGAAGGTGTGGGTCTGCAGCACCTCGGGCGCATAGCGTCCGTCGACGTTGACCGCCGAGTTGCGGAATGTGCCGCTCTGCAGGAAGCCGTTCGAATCCACCACGATGTTGGAGGCGTTGGCGACCCCGAACCCGTTGGCCACGCTCATGAAGGCCGAGGTCGTGTCGTTGACCAGCCGCGCCGCCGTGCCGTCGAGGCGCAGCAACAGGTCCTCATGGGGACGCCACTGCAGGGTGATGTCTCCGCCGATCCGCTCGCGCTCCGTCAGCTGCGTGCTGAAACGATAGTCGTTGGGTCGGATATAGTCCGTGCTGACCCCGTCGCGGTTGAAGTCGAAACCGGTCGTGGTCGGGGCCGTGCCGATCTGCATGCCGCCCTGGTTGAAGGCGGCGTCCTGGCGGATCGTACGACGGCTGTAGGACAGGCCCAGCGAGGCGCCGAAGGTGTCGGTGATCCGGTCGGCGATGAAGAAGGTCCCGCGCGGGTCCCACTGCTCGCTGTAGTCCGAATAGGTCGCCTCCAGCCCGGCCGAGATCGTGCGGTCCGAGAAGCTCAGCGGCTTGCGCGTGACGAGGTTGATCGAACCGCCCAGAGTGCCTTCCGGCTGGGACGCCAGCACCGACTTCGACACCTCGACGGCCTCGAAGAAGTCGGCGGTCAGGTTGCGCAGGTCGAAGTCGCGGGTCCGGCCCGGCGACGCCGCCGACCGGCCGTTGATATAGGTGGTGGCGGCCAGGCCCCGGATGTTGGCGCTGCGCCCCTCCCCGCCCTCGCGGGAAATCTGGACGCCGGTCACGCGCTGGAGCGAGTCGGCCACGTTCTCGTCGGGCAGCTTGCCGATGTCGGTCGCGGTGATGACCTCGACGATGTTGTCGGCGTCCCGCTTCTGTTCGATCGAGGCGCGAAGGCTGCCACGGATGCCGGTGACGATGATCTCATCGACCTGATCGGCGTCCTGGGTCGGATCGGCGACCTGACTTCCGTCGGCGGTCTGGGCGAACGCGGACGGCGCCGCGAAAAGAACCGCGGCCAGCGCCGAACCCATCAGCGCGCGCGACTTCAACGACCTGACAATCATTGCTTCTCCCCATGGCGACATGACTGGTTTTCAGCCTTATGCTTAACTCGCCTACATATGAGGTTAGAACATATCTGATGAGTTGCGCAATAGGCCCCGAATGTGGGATCGACTGTCCGTGGTTTGCCGACACGCGACGGTTGATGGAGACTGCGATTGACGACGCGTGAGCTTGAGGATCCGGTAGCGATGGACGACATGAATCCGATCGGAAACGATCGGCCGCTGCTGTCCGACACGGTGGCGCAATCCCTGACCCAACAGATCATCGGCCGCGCCATGATGCCGGGCGATTCGTTGCCGTCCGAAAGCGACATCGGCAAACGACTCGGCGTGTCCAAGCCCGTGGTGCGCGAGGCGATTCGCAAACTGTCCGCCCTCGGCATCGTCGAGATCAAACAGGGCAAACAGACCACGGTCGGCCGCCTCGCGCCCGAACCGGTGCGCCAGATGTTGCGCTTCGCCCTTCACATCAATCCGGAAGGCCTGCGCGACGCGGTCGAGTTGCGCCGCGCCCTGGAAACCTACGCCGTCCGCCGCGCCGCCGAACTGGCGACCGACGAGGATATCGCCCGCCTTCGCGACGCCATGGCGACCTTGGAGGCGGATTTCGCCGACCAGGACAAATGCGTCGCCGCCGACATCGCCTTCCACCGCCTGATCGCCCACATGTCGCGAAACTCCCTGGTCGCCTTCCTGATCGACGCCCTGTCCGATTCGATGGCGGAGACGATTTCGGTCCTCCGCGCCAAGACACGCGGCCTGGACGAGAACACCCTCCCCCGTCACCGGATGCTGGTCGAGGCCATCGCCGCGCGTGATCCCGAGGCCGCCGTCGCCGCCATGCACCTGCATTTCCGCGCCGCCATGCCGACGGTCGATGCGGTTCTGGCGGAACGCCGGGGCCGCTAACCCCGGCGAAGGCCGAGGCGCACAGAGAGGAAGAGCGAGGGCAATTCATGTCGAAGATAAAAACTCATTCGACGCCCGAATCCCGACCTGGTCAGTGAGAGCGGGACCCGCACAACGATTTGCGCGCCTTGGTCCGCCGCGCCCCTATACTTCTCGATCACGGTTCGCGGAGAGTGCGAACAGCGACGATTTCGTCTGTTTCGTCTGTTTCGTCAGTGTGTTTTTCGTCCGGACAGACAGACGATCAGCCGCCGATCCTCCCGGAGTCGCGCAGCACCTCCGCCATCACCGCATAGCCCACTGCGTTAGGATGCAGCCCGTCGTCCGTGAACGCCTGCCTCATCCGTCCGTCTTCCCCGACCAGCGCCGCGTGATAGTCGAGGAAGCCGAATCCTGATCGGTCGGCGAACGCCTTCATCCACGCGTTCATCTCCCGAATCCGTCCCGGATCGCGATGCAGGGTCTGGGGCGCACCGGGCTTGTCGCAAACGGGCGTCATCGATCCGATCGTCACGGAAATTCCGTGCGCACGGGCGATGTCCGTCATCGAGGCGATGTTCCGGCTGATGCGGATCAGCGCCGCCTCCCCCGCCGATGACGCATCACCGACGAAGGCGCGGATGTCGTTGGCGCCGGCAGTCAACACCATCGCATCCGGCGACAACCCGATCACATCCTCCTGTATCCGCAGCAGCATCTGCACCGTCCCCTGCCCGGCGATTCCTCGGTTCACCAGGTGGGGACCATCCGGCGCCAGCACCTGCAGATCGCCCCAGAACTCCGTGATGGAATCCCCCAGGAAGACGATGCGCCGCCCGGGCTTCGGTCCCGCCCTCAGCCGTTCGTTGTCGGCGGCGTAGCGGCCGATCTCGGCCACGTCGGCGACCTGCATGACCCAGCGCATCGCGAACTCCGCCAGGGTGACCTCGGCCACGCTGCGCTGACCCAACGGATGGACGCTCGACCGATCCACGCCCGTCCGGTCGCCATTCGTCGTGGTCATCGCCGCCTCCTTCACACCGCCCCTCCGTTAGCATATCCGATAAGTTGGACAACGGAGTCGCCATGCCTGACATCGAGCCGATCCTCCTGGCCGACGGTCTCCTCTTCCCGGAGGGCCCCGCCTTCGCCGACGACGGCGCCCTGTGGGGCGTCGAGATGAACGCCGGCAACCTGTTCCGTTGGGCCGATGGCGTCCTCACCCGACTACAGGTCGGCGGCAAACCGAACGGCCTCGCCATCCACGAGGGTTCGGTCTTCTTCTGCGACAACGCCCGCGACGCCGTCTTCCGCCTCGCCTCCGACTGGCGAGATGAGGTCCGCATCGAACCCGTCGCCGAGAGCGTCCCCGGCCGCGCCCTGACCGCCCCCAACGACCTGATCTTCGACGCTTCCGGGACCATGATCTTCACCTGCCCGGGCGACTCTAAGGCTGGCCCCATGGGATCCGTCTGGGCCCGCTCTCCAAGGGGCGACATCACCCTCGTCGCCGATGCCATGCACTTCCCCAACGGCCTGACCCTGACGCCCGACGGCCGCGACCTGATCGTCGCCGAGACCCTGGGCCAGCGCCTGTGGCGGGGCGGCTGGGACGCCGAACGCAGGACCTGGATTGACCCCCGGCCATGGGTCGATGTCGGCGGCGCCCCGCTCGGCCCCGACGGCATGGCCTACGCTCCGGACGGCCTGCTCTACGTCGCGCTGTATGGTTCGAGCCTGATCCAGGCCATCGACGACGCGGGCCGCATCGTGCGCACCTTCCCCGTCCCCGCCGCCAAGCCCACCAACCTCGCCTTCGATCTCTCGGGCACGCTGGGCATGGTCGTCACCGAGGCCGTCGACGGCCTGCTCCTGAGCTACCCCGGCGTCGGCGCCGCGTGAACGACGCACCCGACCTGATCCGCCTCGCCTCCCCCGACGGCCGCCTCCTCGCCTACATCGCGCCGGACCAGGGCGCCGAGCTCTGCGGCCTAGAATGGGAGGGCCACGAGCTCCTCTACCGAGGCCGCGACTTCTCCCCGACCCCCGGCTGGACCGGGCGCGCCCCGATCCTCTGGCCCGCCATCGGCCGCACCTTCGCGCCCGGCCCGGAGCCGACCGCCGAGACTTTCAAACAGGCCCCTCTCGGCTGGACCGTCGACGGCGTCGACTATCCGATGCCGATGCACGGCTTCGCCCGCTCCCTGCCCTGGCGGGTGGAACACCACACAACCTCCGAGCTTCGCCTGATCCTCGACGACAGCGACCAGACCCGGATCTTCTACCCCTTCGGCTTCCGCCACGCCCTGACCTACCGCCTGACCGACGGCCTCCTGACCCTCGACCACGAGATCGAGGCCGACGAAGCCAACACCGGCCCGATGCCCTTCGCCATCGGCAACCACGCCACCTTCAACCTGCCCCTGCTCGAGGATCAGGGCGCGACCGAAACCACTGTCGCTTCCAACGCCACCCACAGGATGATGCTCGACGCGGCGGGACGCCCGACCGGGCAGACCATCCCCTTCGAAAGGTTCGCCTCCCCCGCGCCCGTCAGCGCCATCGCCACCTTCGACGTCATCCCGCTGTCGTCGGCTCACGAGCCTCCCTGGGCGCGCCTCATCGACCCGTCAGGCCTGTCTCTGACGGTCAGCCACAGCGCCCCGGACCGAGCGCTTTCGACGATGGAGTTCATCACCCTGTGGGGCGACCCCGGCGGCGGATATCTGTCTCTGGAGGCCTGGCTCGGCAAACCCAACGCCCTCGCGACGGCAGACGGCGCCTGTGGTCTGTCCCCCGGCTCGACCCTGCAATGGACCGTCTCCGTCGAGGTGAGACAGGCCGCGAGGTCCAGAGTCTAGCCGTGGCGTGTCCCTTCACGGACCTCGATCGTACTTGGTCGTCGACCTGATCCGGCAGGGTGGATACCGGGACGCAATGCGAGCACAGTGCATTGCTGCTGGCGGGAGGGGTCAGGTGCAGATGAACGATGCTGATCCGACCGACGTGGTGCTCGGCGAGCGCGCGAGGGCCGTCGCGGCCATCGAAATCCTCTTGCGTATTCTCAGAAAGGCGGCCGATTGTTTCGAAGGCGATGACCTGGAAACGGTTCTCATCTTTCTGACGGTCAGCGCGGCGAGCTCCGGCAAATATCTTCGCGATCCCGAGGTGCTCGAGTCCATGGGAACCGACCCACTGCCGGATCACCTGCACAAACCGACGAGCGGGCGATCGATCGCGGAATCGACGGGGCTGGCGCGTGAAACGGTCAGGCGTCGACTGAAGGCTCTTGTCGCCCAGGGCCGTCTTTCAAGGGACGACCGCGGCTACCGAACGATCAGCGGCATACTGACGGCAAGACGAAATCTGGAGTTCGCCCGCTTCATGATCGCCGAGCTGAACGCCGCGCCTCAGAAGCTGGCCCGCTTCTGACAGCGCGAGTTGAACAGGACCTCCTCACGGACGCTGTCGATGTAGGCTTCGACCAGGGCGTGAGCGCCTGTCTGGGCTCTGTCGCCCGTGAGCCGCGCGACATCCTCCAGTCGCTCAGCCTCGATCGACAGACCGTCCAGGACCTCGCAGAGCGCCGCCGGCGACCGACCGGCATAGGCCCGGCACAGTCCGCGCACGACGGCCTGCAACGCGGCCAGATCCACCGAGATGGTCTGCAAGTCAGTTTCGACAGTCATCGCGCATTCCTTTGGGCGCGGGTCTGCTAGGGGTGAAGCTTGGCCGACGGAAGACGCAGGTGACCCATTTTGGGCCGCTCGGCACGGCAGGCCTCGACGCCGGAGGCGTCTGACCCGCCCTAGTGTCGAACGCGGACGTAGGCGCCCGGGGCCGGATCGCCGGCCTTGAGCTTTCCGGAACCGACCTTGCGGGCCGGAAGGCGGTCGTCTCCAGCGGCGGCGTCTAGCCATCCCTGCCATTCGGGCCACCAGGATCCCGACTTCTTCTCGGCCCCGGCCAGCCAGGTCTCGGCGTCTGCCGGCGCTTCGTCGCTGGTCCAGTAGCCATGCTTGTTGGCGGCGGGCGGGTTGATCATCCCGGCGTTGTGACCCGAGCCACCGAGAATGAACCGGGTCTCGCCGCCGAAATGG
>Ga0247737_1000919_pt1 | contig 12429 bp, 13 predicted proteins | sample UWRJL028104C2_FD_180937 | JGI IMG/M metagenome (GOLD analysis project Ga0247737, IMG submission 180937) | Plant litter microbial communities from Arlington Agricultural Research Station in Wisconsin, United States - UWRJ-L028-104C-2 | ecosystem: Environmental > Terrestrial > Plant litter >...
TATTACAAGCAAAGACAATAAGATGATATCGAATATCCCAGCAATGCTTACTGGTCGAGAGAGAGCATTTATTTGTTTTTCCTACAGAACCTACATTTGCTCTTTTGCCTAATCTTCTAGTGCTTGCTTTACGTTGAAATATTACGAGCACAATTGCCAAGATTTGGCAGGACAACATTACTTATCTCGCCGGGAAGGGGAAACGTTTGCCCCCCCGTTGAAACACTTGGCCCAATTTCTTTATCTGACTTCGCAGCCAAGTTTTAGAGCTTCCAAGCATTTGAATCTGCGCGGCGCTATAGCTCGGAAATCCTTACAGTTGACTTTGTTGTCAATATGGTATCTCGCTGATCGACTAACAACACTAACTGGTGCAATTCATCTGTGAATGATCCGGAAATTGGATACAAATTGTTATGCTGCACAAATAATATCTCTGTATCCTTCTCCGTGGGAAAATACTACGTAGAAGTGTAGGTTCTGGAATTTGCGGAGAACCTCGTCAAGCTTCTCTCACACTAACCACTAGTACTGATATCTCTCGGCCCCTTCCTTTAAGCTTTGCTTCTACAGCCAATTGCCAGCTTATCTTTGCAAATTTTATCCCGGTCCTCCTGGTCCCTGAATTCCCAATGAGGTTCGTCTGACCCTGCTTGACAGGGAACCTCCATCTGCAGTTCTATCGGCATCACCGAGCTTAAGCTTATCGTCTGATCTTACTATCTGCGAAGTACATATATGTATCACGATATGCCGGCTATTTTCTGTTTACTTTCTTCTTGTTCAAGTTCTTCTTGTTCAAGGACACGGAGAATTGGGCTAGTCTCTGCTTATACCTCAAGATGAAGTCTCAAGAAAACTTCGATGCGACGCCTGACGTCAAGTCGGCGCCTATGTATGAATCGAAGGAGAATGGAGAAGTTAATCTCGCCTTGACGGAATCCAACAGAGAGGGTGTTGTGATTGAAGAGACGACACATCGAGGGTTGAAGGCCAGACATGCTCAAATGATTGCTCTGGGCGGGACTATTGGTGCGCGGAAAACATTCAAGTCATGTCATCAGTGCAGGTCTAACAGTCCACAGGTACTGGTCTCTTTGTTGGAAGTGGAGCTACCCTTGCCAAAGGTGGACCTCTATTTATCCTTCTTGGCTATTCACTCATGGCTATGTGTGTACTGGGTGTCGTTACTGCCATTGTTGAGGTGGCTGCTTACCTTCCAGTCAGTGGAGGCACAATGAGTTACTACGGACATCGAAATGTCTCGAATTCTCTTGGATTTGCTATGGGCTGGCTGTATTTCTACTCACTTGGTATACTGGTCCCTTATGAAATTACCGCTGCTGGTATTGTTATTGGTTACTGGGAGTCACCTGTCAACATTGCTGTCTGGATCACAGTCTTCATTGTGGTCATTGTTGGCCTCAATATCATGCCTGTTCAATATTACGGGTAAGTGAAACTTCCAAGAGTGATACCTGAAAAACCCAAAAAGCCCCAAAATAGTTTTGACTACTATTTGTAATCCGAAGGGGGTGTCGAAATATCTCGCCCATTTCGACCAGAAATTATAGACAAGCCTCACCAGCTGTATAAAATTCGTGTCATGACTAACTGAAATCTTAGCGAAACCGAATTCTGGTTTGCTTCTTTAAAAGTATTCATGATGATTGGACTTCTCCTGCTGTCGTTCATTCTTTTCTGGGGTGGTGGACGTAAGTTGATTGCTACTCTCTATCCGAAACACATCTAACCCTCAACAGCCAAGCAAGATGGCATTCTAGGATTCGGTTACTGGAAGGACCCAGGTGCAACAAGTACCTACATGAAAACTGGTGATTTAGGCCGTTTCATCGCATTCATCAAAGTCGTTGTCATGTCGGCCTTCCCCTTCACATTCGCCCCTGAGTTGCTGGTAGTAACTGGAGGCGAGATGAAAAGCCCACGTCGTAATCTTCCTAAAGCTGCCAAGCGATACTTCTTCCGCCTTGTCTTCTTCTACATTGGTTGCGTGCTTGCTATCGGCATAATTTGTCCCCACAAAGACCCTAAGTTGACTGACGGTGGAGTTGGCGCTGCATCTTCTGCCTTCGTTATTGGTATCGATCTTGTGGGAATCAAAGGCCTTGGATCAGTAATCAATGCTGTGGTGGTAACTTCGGCTTGGTCATCTGGAAATTCCTTCCTCTACATGTCCTCGCGTTCCCTCTATTCACTGGCAGTTGCTGGAAACGCACCTAAGATATTCACTAGATGCACTAAAGGTGGTGTACCTTACATGGCAGTTATCGCATCAGCCTTTTTCTGCCCATTGGCCTACCTCAACTGTGCTAGCAGTGGTGCCGTAGTCTTCAACTGGTTCGTTAATCTTACCAACACCTCAGGTTTTATCTCCTGGATCTGTTGCTCAATCGTCTACATTCGATTCCGCAAAGCAACTAAAGTTCAAGGTCTCGGTCAGGAGAACATCCCATACCACTCATTTTTCCAACCTGTTGGTGCATACGTTGCTCTTGTTGCCTTTACCATTCTCACACTTATCAACGGGTTCGATGTTTTCTTCCCGGAAAACTGGAATGCGAGCAGTTTTCTCACTGCCTACGTTGGAATTCCAATATTTCTTGTAATTTACTTTGGACATCGCTTTGTTCACCGTCATGAAGCATGGGTGATTCCTAGTGAAGAGGTCGACCTTCACACTGGTATTGAAACTGTGCTTGCGAATGAAACACCGGAAGTCAATGCCAATACATGGCAAAAGAAGTTGCATGGGATGCTTACATAGGTTGCTGTTTCTACTATGATAGATACTACATGAAGTAGATGTACATATATGACAGTAAATTATGCTCTTTACAGAAATCTAAGAGTAACATATAGAAAATAAACTATCACATCCCATCTAATTTTCAAAAAAAATGTGCCATTATATTATCTCTGCTGCCAATCAGACCACTTTAGGTTTTCTATCACTAAAGCGTCATTCCCTGTAAGGTTGACAGTTTCTTCTAGTCACTAGTCTAGCGCAGCGACCCAGTGATTCACTCAATATCAACCTCCTGGGCCAACTTGAAAAGAATGTTCAGTAGTATCTGGTGTAGTGAACACTGGCTAAGCCGCTTCGAGTAAGCTCTCGAGTTCCTTCTCACAAAACTTCGTGGCAAACACATCTGTGTATAATACCCGCTATGGTTGGGTACTACCTTCCCTTCTTATTCTGTCTGCGTAGCTTTGGCCACATCAGGGGGCTTGAAGGAATATCTCAATTTATTTATTTGCTTTGGCTTTAATCCACTAATTCTAAACTTCGGTCATGAGAGGATTTGATACCTCTATCATTTGCAACGATTCAAAAATACGAGGTTGTGCTGTTGTCTCCCTGGGAGTTGAGTTACAACCTATGAAGGGGGTGGCTTATGTATCTGATTTAGAGATCGTAGGTCACAAATTGGGACAAACACGACAAGTCAGGCGGTTGTCTTTCCCTGGCAACGAGAAAACTACTTCTCTAGAGGTTCGTCCCCCGGGCTTTCTTAGTGAATTTCTCCAAAGGAATTCATAAACACGACCTACTGACTTTGGAATGTCTCCAAAACTTCTTTTTTATTCTCTTTTTGATTTCTCGAAAGATGAGAAAGTGAATTGACTGCTATTTCCATATGCGGCAATCTTGCAGCTCGTTTTTTTTGTTTACCCTCAAAGTGTTGTGGCCTGAGGCACACACCCTCATTAGCTAGCATACTTAGACCTCTCCCGTACGGAGAGCTTCCTTCCCTAGACTTTACCAAACCAAGAACCTTATTTCACGTTTTACGCACAGGAACCTCTCCTCCGCCTTCATCGTGAGTCTAGGTCCTTGACACAAAGTGAGGTGGGTACACATTCTTTTTTGGCGAGCGGAAAAAGGGAGTTCCGCATGAATACAAGGGCAGGGGTTTAAAATGGAGGTAGGGTATTAGTACTTAGATGCGTTCATACTTTTCTGTGTAAACGACATACATCTTAAATTGCCGCTTAGTACCCATCAACATCTTCAAGAAGCTTTACATCTTTATCATCTCTGACTCCGATACACCTGAACCTTGTCAGTCTTGGCCATTGAATTGTGGGCGCCGCAACACTGGTCAAAAGCCGAAAAATGAGTTTACGAACTTCTGTCAGCGACGAGTATGAAGTTGTTTGGACAAGTCTCGGGCTTGAAGAGCCTTAAGGGAATTATAATAGCTATCCATCTAATATAATTGCTGGGCTTCTGGTATTGAATTTCCTATCCAATGACTCCATATAAATCTGAAAAAAATTCTAGTTTTGTTAGTTGTAAATTAACTACCACTCCAGTCTGCTTACTATTCATCAAGTTTGAATCCTCCAAACACAGCCTCTTGGAAGGTTCTCGTTGGATCGTACTTCTTACTCATCTTCCTCAAGATCTTTACATTATCTTCGCCATAACCTCGAATGGGCTTTTGCCACTTCTCCGCATAATTCAGATATAAATAAGGATTCCACACACTGCCCTTCTTTGCCGCTTTAATGCCAGCATTGACCAGTTCCTCTGTCTTACGATAAACAAAGTCATCATCTGTAGCCCTATCCCAATAAAGATTTACGTCGATATTTGTCAAATCACCATCTGCAGCATTGATCCCTAATACATTTCCACCATTTTCCGGCCCGTGCTTTGTAATCGTCTGTGGCCATGGCTGATAACTGACTGAGAAATCGAGCCCTGGTACTTGAGAGGCCAAGATTGCTGATGTAGCATTTGCTAATTGAAAGAATGTCTCCATGAAAGCTGCAGAGTTAGAAAAGGTCATTGTGGCAAACAAAGGTCGTCGGTTAACAGGAGTTCCGGAATCCAACTCATCGGTCAGATTCCCGTGCGTTGCTTGGCGAAGCGTGGAGAACAACGAAGGGATGGCGAGCATGGGTGCGAAAACGGGGGGATTTGTCGCGCCTGGTTGAGTGTATACAAGGTGGAGGAGAATCAACCAGGTCCCATTGACGAAGCCATTCGTTTGAATCACTGAGGCGTATGGATCATATGTTGTACTGTTATTGAGCTCTTCGAAGAACGAATGCACTTGCTGGCGGTAGGACATGTCGATTGCATAAAATCCTCCCCAAATGAGGCTACCTTGGAGAAGGGGTAATTCAATATGAGTTATGATAGCCAAGTTATTCGAGGCTCCCTTGAGAGCACGAAACAGGTCCGGATTATCTATCGAGTTGGCTTTGGTTCTTGACCCAGATGAGAGTATGACCTATAAGGTATTAACATCAAGTTACAAAATCAGATTTAGACAATTTTACGTCGAAATTCAGTACTGCATCGCACGCAAGTCCCAGTCGTGGAGAATAGAACGACATTCCTCCTAACATGGAATTAGTTGACAATTGCTCAAAAGTGCGCATTGAGCATGTTTACCTCCACTAACAAAACCTCCAACGCCTACACCACTAATACGTCCAGTTGTTGTTGCCAAGTTGAGGGGATCTAGAACATGGTTCACTGCTCCCCATCGATTGCCCACTCCAATACGTACCCGAGTTTGATCTTCAGAAACCACAACATCACTTACTAAGGAGAGATCGATTGTAATTCCAGACTGGATGTTTGCAGAACCTGCGAATGGAGTATGCCTAGCGGGCATTAGTTTTGCCTAGCTTGATAATGAAAGTTCAGGGTAGATCTTACCCTCCACTGCGTACAGCGAATGGGCAAGATTTCGGTTTTTTAGAATTCCTCTCTCCAAGAAATTTAACAGCTGATGCAATAGCACTAGAGTCACCTGAACGTATAATGCAAGATGGACGCACAGACTGCTCTTGTTGAGACCAGTACGATTCCAATGAGCTGTTATATGTAGAGGTATCTGGTGAAAAGACACCGCCAGGTATTAAGTTTGCTAAGACAGTGCACTGCGAAAAACTTCAATTAGTTTCAGTATACGACGAAGCCAGACAAGAAACTTAGGGGTGTTTGGAATAAATCATGAGCATGGTTAGCGTACACATTTTGATGCTTCTGATAATCCATTAGCAGGGGCAACATTCACCGCCAGACTAAGCACCAGACTGGAGAACGATAAGGAGAAGATCATGGTTTTCGGAAGAGAAGTATACTGGAAAATTTGAATGTCGGGGAGAGGTTATTATAAGTGAAGAACAATGTCCAGATCTTTCGCCTCTCTTTTGAGGAAATGGAAAAGCCCTGTAGCAAAGAACTACTTCTTCAACCCTTGAATGCGTGCAAAAGCCTCATGCGGGGTTACGCTGCTTAGGGCTCAATAGGAGAATATCCCAGATCCCGGGCCGTCTTTGCAGCCGCTTAGGTGAGATATGGTTACACGACAGTGTTTTGTGCTTATGATAGGCTACGGTATTCTCGGCTTACCTTTTGGTAGCCCAATCAAAGAAGTCATCCTCAAAATATCAAGAATTGAGAATTAAGGGAAAAGGCTAGATCAAGCAATATGAGGCGAAAAGCCAACAGAGAAGATAGATATTACGAGCCTCCCATGGTTCCCCATGCCAATTAGCCCGACATACGGTTGCCAATAACAGAAATGCGAATGATTGCGTTGTGGAGAAAGCCTCAATCGGCTTCAGTTTTGAGACAACCTGGCAGCTTAATGTTACTCAATCCAAACTCACATCACATCTGAGAGCAGTAGCCTAATGATTTAGTTTCTTTTCCAGCCTCTGAGGAAACTTACTTGGTGTTGGTTGCTATACTGTATCCAATAATTGCCTGAAACCAAAAGCTAGTCATCTGTGAGACAAGTCAGCCGATATCTATCTCAAGGCCAATAGAGAAAGGCATCTAGCTCACTCTGCACAAGCCACTTGCAGCTAAATGGAGAGACGGAAGAAAGCTAGTAGAGCGGCAAACAAGACGATATCTTCCACCCTCACCCCGACCTTATTCTGCTGATGAACCCAATGACTCGATACGTAGCTACCCTGTATATGGGAATGAATACCGTTTCATGGCTATAGTGAGTGTACCGTGATCTGACAGGGCCAATGCCAATAAAGGCGTGGAGTGAGGTTTCTATTTCATTGGACGCCAGGAGTCGTATAATTCCGACTGCAATTGGCCTATGCACTTCAGACGCAAGTTTACAGCCGCCTTCTTAAAGGATCATTTGGCACTGTGTGTAAGTATCATAGACAAGACGCATCAATCGGACCAGCGTGGCAGCAGGACTATCGAATAAATAGCAAATCACTTCGCTTAGCCGGAAAGTAACAAGAGTTCATCAATCATGCATAGAAACCCATGATCAATCGCTTCTCCTGATCCAAGCCAATTCCACGACTGGATAACCCTTTCATAGTCTAAAATTGAGCCTGCTGTGCTTCCGCAGCGCGTTTGCCAACCTGGTTGAGGTACCAACGGCGTATTTTATCCTTACCTGTCTTCAGTATATAAGCCGAGCACCAGCGTTGCGAGATAGGAAGTGGCAGTCTCGGGAGTTTTTCAAATTTGCTAATATTTAGCTTTATAGATATAGAATTGTCTTTGTTTTTCACGTTAATAAAGAAGGTGGAGAGCTGAGCGTGAGCAGGGCGAGGAGTGACTAAGCGAATAGTGGAGTTTGGGGCGTAGACCAGCGGAGCTGTTGGGCGGGATAGAAGAGTGAGACATTAGAGTACTTCGTAGAACGAGCGCCATTATCCACCTCTCTTTTAACATATCATGGCTAAAATATCCTGGGCTGAGCTGGCCATCGATCGATTTTTCGCGGCGCGGACGACTCCTACACAGGAACAATGCGATCAAACTGCTCGTTTAGTCGCACTCGCCTCCGCTGTCCTCCCGGTCAACATTCCTGGCTCATTAAGCTACACAGTTGTTTGCACCGGCCGCCAGCTACAACAGAAGGACATCATTGTGTCTTTCCGAGACGCCGGATCGGAGCTCGATAGCGCCATCATTGAACAGGCACGAGAAATCCATGGCTGCTTAGTGCCCGAGGTTAAGTACCACGGTATCATGAGCGGCGCCGAACCACCACTGGCCATTTATGCGATGTCTTATCTGCCAGGAATTCCTTACCTTGATGTGCTGAGCTGTGTCTCTCAGATAGATTCTCAAGACATAACGCGGCATATTTGTCACATGAAGCATCTGGCGAAGTAAGCCTAAACTAGCTGTCTCACATCCGACGTTGTCACGCTCACCACCTAGGTAGCTATTTTGCACGGTGCTGGTCTCGGCCGCAACAGGTAATTGCCAAAGAACAAATAGCGTGCCAAAATGGAATTCGTCGTAGGCTCGCCAACCTCAGGGAGTCTCCGTCAGTAGTATTGCCGGGCGAGGCCATATTGGAGTTGGAAGAGAGCCTCCCCGGTCTCTTCAGTCAAGCCTATCCCCAGGTTCTCACCCACGGTGACCTCTCTAGAACCAACATTCTTGTAGATGAGCATACTTATGAAATCACTGGAATTGTTGATTGGTCTCTTGCAAGTGTGCTACCCTTCGGTATGGAATTAGACTCCCTGCTCTTGTTCACGGGGTGTATGAGCCTCAGTGGTTGGCACGACTATGCGTGTCAAGAGCAGCTACGCACAGACTTCTGGGAAGAGTTCTGGATTACCTCAGGCATTGAGGATAACAGCAGGTATCGAGAGAAAATCCGCACTATGGCTGAGTTGGCAGCCAAGATTGGTGCCATTTTAGGTTATGCATTCCAGCGCAACGCTAATGGTTCTTCATCTGAAGTAGTGTTACCGCTCAACAAAATGCCAGAAAACCTAAGAGCGTGGCTTAGCAATTCTAGCACTTAGTAGTGTCCTAAGCATTCATACGAACTTTGGGGAATACGTCAATCTTGCTATATTCAAATCAAATTAGACACATAGCCTTGTTTACCACCTATATAAAACAGACGAAATTGGGCTTTTGTAGAGCATCAATTTCGCTGCAAACCATGTGGGGATCATTCTCTATATTCAAGTTTTACCGCACTGGCACCAGCTATCCTACTTTGATCGAGCATACCGACAAAGGTTTATACTGTCTTGGTAGTTGCCACACTTTACTCGGTGCCCTTAGTCACCAGGGTTCTGAATTTCAAGAAGGGGAGTATAGGAAACATGAGAAGACACTCTTGCATATATAGGTTTCCTGAGAGCAACCACAAAGATATATCTGAATACGTTATAAATTCTTTTATCTGAGCAGTTGAAGAAGCTTCCTTACACCAAAAGTGAGGCGGCATATCAATGTGGAAGATGTCGGACCTCGCATACACGATAAGTCATGGATTGTAAATCGGCACAAGGAAAGCGCGGCAGGAGAATTGTAGAGTGACAAGTCCTGGCAAACTTTACTACCTCTCAGGTGCTGTTCCCTTCTACTTAGTGGACCTATTCCTCTAATATTGTTTACTTTATTCATATATTGGTGTAATTTGACGAAAGAAAGGTGGAGGAACGCTATTTGAGAAATGCCATAAACTCTCGTATGGATCAAAACTCATCTTCACGATCGTATCAATGCAATGGAGAGTGGCAAGCGAATCAGGACAAAAATCATAGCTTCATGTTCATGGGTAACGTATTTATCTACAAGCTGCTTTTGTCCTACCTGTCCCCTAAGATCCATTCACAATTCATATTCTTCCAAGACAATTTATGTCTTGACATCTGGCTCGGTACGTCCAATGTACTCCTTGAACTTCAACAATTCTGTGGCCAGCTCAATATCTGGTTTCAAGAACACCTGCGCATCCTGACCATAGGTCTCCTTATCACTAGTGTGTTTTTCGACATACAATCGAATGGTCGCGCCTGAAGAGCCGGTTCCGGACAAGCGGACGACGATACGTGAGCCGTCGGAGAATTTGACGTATAGACCTTGGTTAGGGGAGACACTACCATCGAGATCGGTATAGGAGAAATCGCCTGCCTCGGCCACTGTGCGGTCTGCTTTGTGTTAACTTACGTTTCTAACAGTGATCTAGGAGTGGGAAAGGTGCAAAGAATAGTGGAGACAATAACTTACCACCGATGTTGCTACCAATAAATGACTTATCCGCAATCTTAGCAGTGAGATCCTTCACAACCTGTGCAGCACCCTCACTACTGACATCCTCATAATCATATCTTGTGAAGAAAGTTCTACCATAAATGTTCCAGAAATCATGTTGGATCTTTGAGATGCTGGGTGTTATATCAGGGTTTGCTTCACCGATACCGGCAATAATGTTCAACCATGCTACGACGGCCCATAAGCCATCCTTCTCACGGATGTGGTTGCTTCCTGTACCGAAGGATTCTTCACCGCAGATGGAAAGCTTGTCGGCATCGAAAAGTGCGCAGAAGAACTTCCAGCCTGTGGGTACTTCGTAAGAGTTTAGTCCTTGGGCTTTGGCTACCAGGTCGACGGCACCGGAAGTAGGCATGCTGCGTGCGAGACCGTAAACACCTTGTTTCTTGAAGTATGGGATAAGCTTGGCATGGTGGGCGATGATTGCCAGACTGTCTCCTGGGGAAACGAAGGCATTGGCACCATAGATCATGTTACGATCTCCATCTCCATCACTGGCAGCACCAAAGTGGATGTTTCCTTTGTCAACAGCCTCAACAAGCGAATGCGCATAAGTAAGGTTAGGATCTGGGTGACCGCCATTGAAATCTGGAGAGGGGATGCAGTTCTGGGTGCTAGATGATGGGAGACCTAGTTCGTGCTCGAAGATAGCCTTTCCGTATGGGCCAGTGACACCAGAGAGGGCATCAAAGAGGACCTTGAAATCTGGGTTCGACTGGAAGAATTTCTTAATAAGAGGGAAGTCGAAAATATCTTTCAACATCTCGGTGTAGTCTGCACATGAATCGATGATTTCCACCTCGAGCGAACCATATGTCTGTGTGCCAATTGTGTTGATGTCGACATCTGGGATATCGGCGATCTTGTAGGAGGTGAGCTTCTTGGATGTCTCGAAGATCTTGTTGGTGACAGATTCTGGGGCCGGGCCTCCATTTGCAAGATTGTATTTGATTCCGAAATCATTCTTTGGTCCTGACCATACATGGTTAGCTGAGACCTTCGTGGGGGTGGGGGGAACTGCCTACCTCCAGCATTGTGACTAGCAGTTAACAGGATACCACCAGTAGCATTGCGTTTCCGGATAATATGAGAAGCTGCAGGAGTGCTCAGGATACCATTTTGACCGATCAAGAGCTTCTTGACACCATATGCCGCTCCAATTTTGGCAATCAGTTGCACAACTTCTGGGTTCCAGTATCGTCCATCACCTCCGATGACCAGGAAGCTGTCCTTGACACCCTCGGGGATGGAAAGAAGAATACTGGTGACGAAGGATTCACTGTAGTGAGGCTTTTGGAAGACGACGACCTTTTTCCTTAGACCGGAGCTGTTCAAATGTTATTTCGAGCTTCCCAACGTTTTCGTGGGGTAGTAAGGAGGGGATAACGCACGTTCCGGGCTTCTGGTCGGTGAATGGAGTAAGAGAGACGTCTTTGATGTTCATGATTGCGGTAATGAAGAGATATTACCGAAGGAGGTTCTTGAGTTTAAATTAATGTGAATTGGAGGGGAAGAGAAGAATGGGCTGAGAGTTGGGTTGTTGATAAAAAGCGGTGATCAATGCGCGGGGCAACAAAAACCGGCGTCATCGCTAGCATCACCGTGCGGCTGCCACCACAGCGAAATTTCAGGGGTCAAATCCAATGATTGAAGCACAAGTCAACTGCGAGTGGATGTCACCAAACGCCATTATCCCAACCATTCCAACTATGCCTTTTGGCTTCATCAAGTGATACAGATAATACATATGCGATTGCTTTATTATAAAGTTTAAGGTGTCGAGATTGGCGCGTATACCAATACGAGATTATCAGAAATGCAGAAAATTAGCTACCACCTTTCAATTCCTTGGTAACCAGATCAACTAGTCCTTGCAGTCTTTGAAGGCGTTGTAAATATAGCCTCCTTATAATATCTTGCCTCAGCAATACTCTCAAGGATATCATCCTTCGCGGTATGTTTCTTTTGCTTTTCCGGTATATTCTCCAACACATCCAACCCACACCAAACCTTCGCGCACTCGTATATGCTGCTAACATCAATGATTCGGTAGTGGAGATGATCAATCACCTTCTTGTATGGCCCTTTGCTCAAGAAAGCCTTATCCGCGTGCACACTATTACCTGCCAACAACCCTCGATTTGGCTCTGGGACGTGGAGCTTGATATATTCCAGTAGAGCATCCGCTGCTTCCTCTGCAGTAGTGTTTGATTGCAATACCTTCGCGGTGAGCCCCGACTCTTTATGGGTCTTCGTACACCATTCATCCTAATTGGACGTTAACACTGGGGTGCTTGAAGGACTAGACGCCGTACCATCTTGTTCATAACGTCCACTGGCTGTTTCACTACACAACCCCATCCGTCATG
>Ga0247737_1000920_pt1 | contig 12418 bp, 12 predicted proteins | sample UWRJL028104C2_FD_180937 | JGI IMG/M metagenome (GOLD analysis project Ga0247737, IMG submission 180937) | Plant litter microbial communities from Arlington Agricultural Research Station in Wisconsin, United States - UWRJ-L028-104C-2 | ecosystem: Environmental > Terrestrial > Plant litter >...
CAACAGGATATTTTTTCTCCGTCCCAACTCGTCAGTATGTATCCAACAACCCCGCCAGCTGGTACATCGAGGATGCTCTTCAGCCCCGAGAAATTGTTCTGGTCAAACAACCCCCCATCGCTGCCCACAACTCCACCCTTAGGCTGCATAACCTCCCGTCCTTGAGCTTCTCTTCGATTCCGCTGAAAAATCCGCCCAAATAGTGGTATAGAATTGGCGTCAAGTATGCGTCCTCTGTGGAGGCCATCTTGATCATGGGCAGTAGCTGTGCGGATTCCGAGACATGAGTGAAGCCGACCTCATGGACGAGTTTCCGACGAGCCACTCATGAGGGATGTACAAGGACGATGATGAGGGATCTGTATTCCTCGTCATAGAGTTTCTTGAGGGCTCAACGACTTTAAGGTCTTGAAGAGTATGACTGGATTGGCCTTATCTGATAGGCATACCAGGTTTCTTCATGATACGAACGGCTTCGCCTGAGAGACCGTTTCTCATCCCAGCCTTTCCCTCAGCAACCTCTCGTGACCTTCCCGTTCTCGTAGAACCAGACTCCTGATCTTCAGCCTTTGGATCGAAGGTATACCCCACGAGCGCGACTTGCTCATCAAGTTCAAGCACTCTAGAGTAAAGAGGTGGTCGTTTGGTATTCGTAATCAGGTTGAAGATCTTGGGATGCGACTAGTTGCCGATGGGTAGAGGATCTTTGAATCCTTTCGTAATGCGAAGTACGCGTTTGTGGCCCTTGCTCTCAAGGACAATATTCATTCAAGCATGGTAGTTAGACAGTGCTGGACCTATTCCATCCCCATCGTCACTAGTCCACAAGCGTCAGTATCATAGTACACGAATGCAACGAAGTTATAGCTTACAAAGCGTTGGCAAGAACTTGAATCTTCGTCGGCAGATAGTGTCGAATCGAGGGGATCGCTAGACTGGGCGTCCTATAGAGTAGAGTGCGGGTAGGGACGTCTCTGCCTTCACCCATATTGAAGCATCGCTGGCAGTCTGGGTGTGTGGAAGGATCGTACGCTGAGAATAGCGGATGTCGTACAGGGTGAATGGCGTTTGAATCCACACATGGGTTCGGTGATGTTCAAGTGGGGCTCCAGGCGGCAACGGACATAGATGACGAGCTCGTCCAGGCGAGAAAGGGCCTTCCTCCTTGAAGGCGTCATTCGGACTTGATGTTTCCCAGCGCCTTGCACCACCACCGACGTTCGACCAGACTCGACTAAACAAGATTCCCCGGAGGTAGTCGCAGAGCTTTAGGCATGTGAAGTCGCCATATCGGGTGTTGAATACTAGTCGAGAATTCCGGTATACCGATGTAGGTTCAGCAGCACTTCATAGCTTAGAATTCCTGTGTTCCACCAAGGCATGGCCTAGATTTCGCTAGAAGACGAGCTCTACTGGCGCTGAAAATACGAAATTAGTGCACGTATTCCAAGAAAGCCGGAATGACAGGTACCGTCTCTCGTAATAGCGACGTGTAGGAGTTTCGTATATGCATTGTGCCTGGTGTCCTGGTAAGTGTAGTGGCTTTGCAAAGAAACTAACGGAGGACAGGCGCAAACTGGACTGAATGAGGATTTAGGCTGTCATAAAGCATGAGTATTGAGCCCGAAAGTTGAGTAAGCTTAAAATCACACCTTGGAAGTTGGAACAACCTGATGTACGACCTGATCGTATTTTCGTCGTCGCTACCTCTTCCTTTCCTGAGACACCGATAGACAATATCGTTTACCAAGTAAATGCGGGCCGCGAGGACCAACCCCCCACCTGCACGCCAGCGCGCAGTCGAGGCGCCTCGGATGGGCTAATGTGGTGACCATGAGTTGGGTGTGTATTGTAACGGCCAGATGCTGCGCAGCTGCGTTCGTACTTGCAACCGTGGTGCCTCTCTTAAATTTGCAAGGGCTCAGCCTGCCGTATTTTGTCTCCGATCGCCCGGTCATAGGAGTTCATGACATTCGTCTTTTCGCCGACGGTACAAGCACCAAGAGAGATGCCAAATGGTGTCGGCCGTTACGCGCAGTGCAAAGTGTAGGTAGTGAAGAGTAGAAGAGAGGCGCGAACGTGTGCCCAGACACAATGGAGGCGAACGCATTGAGTGGTAGCCAGGTTCGAGTGCGGACCTATCGTTAGAACTGAGGTCGAGAGTTAGTTTGGATACTGCGGAAAAGAGTAAGCTCAACTTACGAGGATTAATTGATCCAAAGAGACAATAGGGGAGCATATGATACAGTAAGAACCACGCTCAAAGTAATCCTCCGTGCCACGTCCTTCATGATCATTCTTACCTCTGCTGCATCTGGCGACACTCACCCAGGGCCGTCTGAACCATAGCCCTTGCCTCGGATTAGAAGAGGGTGAATGTCCGTTTGACATTCAATGTTGCGAGGCAATTTCACTTTGTGAGCGGGCCCAAACCACATTTCGGTCAACCACTGACCCAGGTCATAGAATTTAGCAAGCGGACCTCCAAAATCTGTAGGCATGGGTACTGCAAACGTGCCATCACTGCTCCTTCGCCACAGTTTTTGATTCATACTGCGTTGGGTTCCTTCCCATAGCTGAGCACTGGCGTCGACTAAACAACACATCGGGGTCGGCTCTTCGATCCAAGCATCCTACAAGCTATTTTGAGTTCGAGTCTCCCATCCTCAGTACAAGTCAGTTGACAAGACTTGATATTCCTCTGCTCATGATACCTAGCTGATCTTTTCTGTAGAAAATATTCATATATCCTTCTTTTTTTCGATGTCCACATCCAGCGCCTCCGCATCATCCAAGCGGCCTTGTTACGAGTTCCATTCGTGGAAATCGTTCTTATGGTACGGTGGGGTCCCTGCGTGCCAAACAATGCGCTGCATTTTCATCTCTTCCCAAACGCGTCCACCACGTCCTTCAAGCTTCAACCACCACTACTACCCTCCTGCGGAATGTGATTGTTTTCGTGCTATTGCATCTATAGCCCTATGCTGACGTTTTAGCAGGTCATCCTACTACACAATGCAACGACGCCAAGTGGACAACCACAAAATCGTTCCAGCGTGCCCACATCCCAGGTGTGAGTTGCTTTCGAGTGGGAGGTCTCTATGTTGGATGAAGAGGTTTAGTGGTAAGCATACCCCGCCCTGCACCAAGTCATATTCACGTCCTACTCTAACCTTTTTTGCAGCTGGTGTTGCTGGTGATGTAACTTTCGCCCGCTAAAGGCACGCGTATTCTCAACTGAGGCCCGTATTGAGATCACAAACGCCAGCACATCGACGACACCAGCGCTTTTGGCATTGCGAACACCAGTGTCCTTGACGCTAGCAAATCTCGAACGCACTGGCAGTGTCTTACACATGCTAGCACATCGCGGAGAACCGCAGGCCATCACAAACGCCAGAACGCCAATGCCTCGTGAATGCTAGCACATCATGAACGTCAGGCCATCGCGAGCGCCAGCACATCATGCTGAGTGAGCACGCACGCGATAGCGACCCAGTACAATCGACAGCAAGCCAGCGATAATGATTGTCGGCGAGCCAAACAGGAACGACAACGGCGAGGCATCCACATACGACAGCAAGTGAACCAGTGGGAGCAGCGGGTGGGCAAACGGACCAGCAAGCGTGACTGCTACCAGCCCGGCGAGGTGTCAGCAGGATGTGACGGCAAGGGTAAAATTGTAATTATTTCGATTCAGTGTAACATTTATTGATTCGTTTAATTGTTTCTAGCTACCACCGAAGCGCACGACAACAATGTTGCTATAAGCTGGGCGTTATATAGCTATTCTAACCCTTTTGATATCAAATCGATTACCAATTGCAAAATAAGATAATAAAATAAATAAGATAAAATGAAGGAACTCGTACTTTGCCACGGATGACGACGGCCTTCAGTTACACGTTTCCTGTATATCATGGCCAGGCCCTCCATGCCCACGATTGTGTCTGGATGGTCAATTCCCAGAACTTGTTTCCGCTTCTCCAACACCGCCACGTTGAGCGCCTCTGCGTTATCTAAGCGGCCTTGGGTGTAGTATGTGGTAGCAAGATTCCCCATGGCTATGAGGGTGTCTGGATGGTCAACTCCCAACAGCCGCTTCCTCTTCTCCATTACCACCACCTCTAGCGCCTCCGCATCCTTCCAGTGGCCCTGCTTTCCGTATGTGACTGCAAGATTCCCCATGCACATGATGGTGTCAGGATGATCATCTCCCAGCACCCGTCTCGTCTTCTCCATTACCACCACCTGTAGCGCCTCCGCATCCTCCCAGCGGCCCAGGCAGCTATATGTGGTTGCAAGATTCCCCATGTTCGTGATGGTGTCAGGATGATCATCTCCCAGCACCCACCTCCTCTTCTCCATTACCACCAGCTCCAGTGCCTCTGCATCCTCCCAGCGGCCCTGTCTTCTATATGTGTCTGCAAGATGTCCCATGCTCATGAGGGTGTAAGGATGATCATCTCCCAGCCCCTGCTTTGTCTTCTCCATTACCACCACCTCTAGTACCTCTGCATCCTTCCAGCGGCCCTGGCTTCTATATGTGGCTGCAAGATTCCCCATGCTCGCGAGGGTGCTAGGATGATCATCTCCTTGCACCCGCCTCCTCTTGTCCATTACCACCACTTGTAGGGCCTCTGCATCCTTCCAGTGGCCCTGGCAGCTATATGTGGCTGCAAGATGTCCCATGCTTGTGAGGGTGTTGGGATGATTGTCCCCCAGGACTCGCCTCCTCTTCTCCATTACCACCACCTGTAGCGCCTCTGCATCCTTCCAGCGGCCCTGGTATCGATATGTGGCTGCAAGATTCCCCATGCCTGTGATGGTGTCAAGATGATCATCTCCCAGCACCCACCTCCTCTTCTCTATTACCACCACCTGTAGCGCCTCCGCATCCTCCCAGCGGCCCTGGCTTACATATGTGACCGCAAGATGTCCCATGCTTGTGATGGTGCTGGGATGATCGTCTCCCAGCACCCGCCTCATCTTCTCCATTACCACCACGTGTAGTGCCTCCGCATCCTTCCAGCGGCCCTGGCATCGATATGTGGCTGCAAGATTCCCTATGCTTGTGATGGTGTCAGGATGATCATCTCCCAGCACCTGTCTTGTCTTGTCCATTACCACCACCTGTAGCGCCTCCGCCTCCTTCCAGAAACCTTGTTCGGAATAGATGAGTCCTATATGCATCGCGATTGAAGAGTTGATCACTTCCAGCTTGAGTGAAGCTGTAGAGTTGATGCTGTGGTTCAAAAGTGTACGTCGATATGCGTAGTCTTTGCCAGTGAATGTCCAGGAAACTGATAGCCCAATAATAGTGACAACGAGGTTCTGCATGTGCCGGTTTCCTTCCATAGTGGTGCTGCTCCAGTGGTGTACCAGTGGATGAATGCTGTAAGTGTCATTTTGGGTATCATATTCAATGAGAGAGTGTGACCTAAGGCCTTTTACGACCTTCTGGAACGTCCAGGAACTCCAGCCCGAATCCTGTTTTCCCAGCTGGTTCAACAACTTTGTCGACTCCTCCTGAAGTTCCAAATCTTCTAGGTCTAGTTGGGACAATGCCGCCTTCTTGAATAGATCCTCCGAAATTCCTTCATGATGCAGCAATGAGCAAATTTGCAGGAGAGATCTTGCTGGTGCATCAAGTTTGTCATAACTCAGTCTCCATGTTGAATACAGTGTCAATTCGTATGGATCTTGTCCTTGAGTTTCTTCATTCTGCAGCAAATTGTCGCGTTCATATCGGAAGAGTTCTCGATACCTGCTCAATGTCGAGTGACAATGAATGTAAGCGCCGGCTTGGGAGACAGCTAACGCGAGGTGATGGAGTTCCTGACTCTTGTGTTAGCTCAAACCCTTAAGCGATGGGGCAAAGACCAAGATAGTACCTGTACAATTTCTTCTGCTAGTGCTTTATTTTCGTCGCTCCCTTCCGCCCGAGCCTGATGCAAAAGCAAAGTCGTTGCATCTTCATGATCCATCCCTGTAACATTTGCGTCCGCATCTCTACCAGTGTAATGGCGAAGCTCTCTGTTGCGTGTTGTCACCAGGATATTCCCAGACTCAGATGAAGGGAAAAACTTCTTCAGCTTCAAGTTAACATCATCGGCATTGTCGAAGTAGATCAGCCAGTTTCCATTGGGCTGTTTTGTAAGCCATCGCAGGCCCGCATCCACTGATCGCTCAGCATTTCCTGGGATGATAGCTTCGAGATCTGTTTGAATTGTCTGCTTGTTCGTGGCATCAACATAGAATATGTCGGAGAAGCTGAAAAACGGATTCGTTAGCATTTCATTCAGTTGTGACTTCATCAACACAATACCGTTTAGCTTTCTGGGATTCATCGATGAACTTGAACGCAAGTTGACTCTTTCCAGTACCCCCAAGCCCGTATAACACGAAGATACGTTGAGATTCGCTATCTGTGTCAAAATATGTTTGCATCTTATCGAGGATGTCCCTTCTTCCTGTAAAGGAAGCTACTGGAGGCGGGCATAGCTTGCGTTCCCCGATTTGTTGAACCGATTCAAGCGGGAGACTAGGACAAACTAGCGAAACAATACCGTGTAAATACGACGATTTAAATGGGAGATTAGTCCGTACCGAGTTGCTCGATCGTTAGCTGTGGTCGCGGGGTCCTGATAACACTCGCCAACGACGCCACCTTATCGACGACATTTGCCCTCCTCAGATATTGGGTTGTATGTGCCTCCACATTACTCAGTTTCTCCCATTCAGAAAGGTCAATCCCCTGCATCCCTTGGTCGACATTTAACCGGAAATAGGTGGCCGGCAATTTTGCGAAAAGGCCCAGCATGTTTTCATGGGTGGCTTCACAATCATTGGCGATTGCCTTCACCGCGTCGAAGACGTCAGTCGGTACGATCTGCTGGAACAGCCCAGGTTTCTTGATACCGATCGTCTCAACCTGTCCGGCACCAATGCTCAACAAGCACCCGATGTGACGAGGGCCAAATAGCGCCTTCGCTTCATCCAGCACCACACGACTGGGGTTATTGCGTCCCAGTCCGCCGTCAATAAATGGCTGTGCTCTACCGATTTCGATGCGCTTGAAGAGGGTCGGCGCTGCGGATGTCGCTCGAGCAGCTTCCCAAATCTTGCAATCCGAATGTGTTTCGTGAGATTCGTACGTCCTAAACAGCGTCGGAATATTTCCGTTCATGTTATGGGCGTTCATGGCGCAGACGAAGCTGGGGAAGAGAGGTAAGACCACAATAAATACTGGAATAGCTTGTGCACTCACGTCCGGCAAACCGTAGACTCATTTCGTTCCAATAGCGGCGATTCTGAATCGCCAGTTACGTCTCTCACAATAGATTTGATTGCATCTTCAAGTTTTGTCGCTTTGAACCGTCCATCTCCGAGTCTTCCCTTCGGATCAGAGAAGACGTCTTTCACCATGATATTGTAGTGTCTTATTGCCGTGTCCACATCCATTCGAAGCCGTCCAAGCATTAACGCCACTATTCTGCAATGTACTTGTGGATTAGTCGTACCGTATTATTATGTTTGAAGCACGGTACGCACCCTCCAGTACCGGTACCACCAATCAAATCAAAGTGATCGCACGGCTTTGGAAGGCGAGTAAGGAGTGGTTGGCCATTCTTCTTCCGTTTCGTGTTCTCCTCGACCATGACCTTGTGCATGATGTCTTTGAGAATGAGCAGCTCAGAAAGTCCGCGAATGCCGCCACCATCTGTGGAGGGTCACCAGTTAGCGAATCCAGTGGCGAGTATGAGAGAGAAGTGCACGGGGCTTTACCTAATGCAAGCAACTTCAGAGGCGATTCTCCACTGGAAGAGGTCATTGTTTGAAGGGAAGACGTCGATGTCCTATGGCGGAGTGACACAGCCAATCTCGGCATGAGAAGAGGCTGTGCTCGGCAAAGCGAACAGTGATTAGCGCTCACCGCCAACCCACCGCTGCTGCTAGTTGTCACAGATCGTCGAGTGCATCGATGATAACGATGCGAGCTAACAGTAAATAAGTTATGAATCCAGCGAGGACACATTTTCAATCATCAATATTGTAGTTTCGCTATCTCTCTCTCTAAATGTTCGGTTCGCACTCTTGGCCTTGGATATACTTCCTCCTGACGTTCTCCAGCAATTACATTTTTCTGAGTGTTCGCTCCAATGAAAATTTGACGAACTCAAGCACGATTTGCATTGAATTGTACGCCAAATTGTGTACAGGAATGGCAGATAGGACCTAAATAACTATGTTCAATTAACTCACGAGTTTCATCCTCAAATTCTCGCTACCACCACCACTATGTGTGAGACGTGACCTCCATTGAAAAAGGCAAATTTTGGAGGGTTGGAAGACGGGCGAAATGGCTGGTGTAAGTATGAGTTGAACATTTGGAAAGTCACTAAATTGATAACTCACCAATGATCTGAGCCTAACCCAAGTTCGAAGTTCAAACCTTATTGCGACAACGACGACTGCTGAATGTAGCTCCCAGCCGACATCGCCTCCGGATGGGTTGTCGTATACAACTGACCGAACCTAGCGCAAACGCTTGGATTGTTGATTTCTCAACAAAGAAGCCTATTCAGTGGCATTCACTGACGAACGCGGAGCTGGGGGTATTCGAAGGGCGGGATTGGTGTGGACGGAGGAAAGGGTAAGAGGGGTTCATCGTCCAATAACTACCGACAACGTCACTCGCAGCTCGCATGATCCGTTCCCAGATTGATTGTGCCGCCACTATTGCTGCCTGGTCCTCGACGACCACTGTCAATATCGGAGTCACCACTACTCTTCAAACCCAACCGAGGCTGACAGTCGTAAAAGTGATAAAACCTCCCAAATCTGCTGACAACATCTTGATGGTCGAGGTAAGGTGTAGTGGCACCAATGGTTAGAGATTAAACACAGGGAGTGATTTTGACAAGCATGCTGCCGAATTTGAGTCATCGATCCGACGACAGAGGCGACTGAAAGAGGTCTTTGTATTTGCTTGCACCATAGTAGACGGATTAGATGAGAAAGCTGAACATGGACAAGGGTGGTTGGGTGAAAAATCCGCTGTTGGTTGGCAACTTTCCAGGCGAGGAATATATTTCGAGATCTCTGGTCAGAGCTGAGACGCTACTCCCAATAGTAAGATAAATCTGCTCCATAATTCGAAGCACAGACGGTGGTCCGCTGAAGGAAGGCCAGTTGTTGCTTGAGAGCAAGATGCGATGAACAAAACAAAGAACGAAAGTCGAGTGAAGGAATTCTGGATCACCAGCACTGTTCTCCCACGCTCCTTGCCTCGTTTGGCGTTCTCTCAACTAGAGACTGTATGTTCCAACATGGGATGTTCTCGTCTCTGTCCTTGACTTGTTCACACTGGTAATTCAACCTTGTTCTTTTCTCATCTTAACTCTCACATCTCGAACGATAGGTCTTGCGTCCAATGCTAATAGTACTCTCTATGCAACCTGTGCAGCACATCGCCATTTAACATGTCCGCCTTCAAATCTTCCTTCCTGGACACGCCTTCGAATCTGTGCCCATGTATAGTCGACGACAGCGACCACCCCTCTTGACCTTCGTTCTTCTCAGAGACAAGGCGGACTTCGTGAACGGTCCCCCGCGAAGCCGGAAAGGCAGGCAGAACTCTTGCAACAAGGGACTCACCACGACTGCAACGAAGAACGCCGTTAAGCAGCGACTGCCTGTGATGATGGTCGACGAACCATATGACAGGCGTAGTCGCCGTCTTGGCTCATCTGAAGTGCCTCGAATATCTGCTGGTGGTTCAAGTGTGGCATTGGCTCTCTGCGGTCGGCGTTTCCCTTGACTAGACGATGTCATCTGTCGGCGCATTGGCAAGGGAAAGGTGGCCAGGATGAGAGGATGACGAGAACCGTTGGGAGGACCTAGTTGGTACATCAGGTCGTTCCGAGGTACAATTTTGACTCTGCTTAATCTTGAGCTCAATATTCATCATGCTTTTACAGTTTCAATCCAGATCGCACCAACTCTCAGCCGCCTTCTTTGCAAAGCTGCGGTTATCCACCTCCAGCACGTTAGAAAGCACGCTTATATGAGAGGCTGAAAGCTCGCTACGAGAAAAGGTACTAGGCTTCCATCTTCCCTTCGCATAAATTCACTAATATATATTGCAGTGTAATTCAAGCTAGTCTTCCAGATAAACTCAAGACTCTAACCTCTGCAAAACCCAAGAATCTTGCAGTATCCTAGTCCGTGGAAGTGAAGGCAACCTAAATGCATGATTCTGCGCTATGAAACCAATGGAACGGCAGATACAGTTCTTGACCTGTCTTCCACGTCAGAGGGGCAAGTCAAAAGAACGATGAAACCATCTCGGGCCACGATATTGACACCGCTGGCGGATGAAATGTGATCGAAGGTACGACCACCTCCATCATGCATCGGAGCAATCCTCGACCACATCAAGACAGAACGCCGTCCAACCCCTCTTCATACCAGAATATACGACTCACAGCGACCAATACGTCGGCTCACATCCCTCTCTCTACGACTACCGCTGCGGAGGTTTGCTTGTCTGCCACCTTTGCTCTGCTGCAGGGAGGACTCACCAAGTCCGAATGTGGCCTTCATAGATGAAGGCTCTTTCTCGCGAGTTGTCCGTCCGGAGTCCCCGCCCTTGTTGACTCCTACTCAGGCGTGACCGAACTCATGTACAAGTGTCCAACATCGTTTTCCACCTACAACCTTCCCGTGTCCATACCCACAAACCATCAAAGTGAACCAACTCGCTACTGAGGTGGATGTGTGGGTGAAGAAAGCCTGCCCATACCGAGAGCCGTACCTGGCTCACCTCAATACCTGTCCCTTCATCAGCAGTGCTTCTCGTTGCCGTTGTGGACCTGCGGCCTTACTTCAACTCATTAGTTCCTCGTGAACTGGGACCAATCCAGGCTGGATCGGTGTTCTGGAGACATGAGATGGGGGTTTAGAGATCTCGTGTCGCCAGTATCGTTTGGGGACAATTTGAGGAGATGGTGCGATTATTGTTTTCCAGACACACGCCGACCGATCTTTTTGCCTTACAGCACATTTATCATTTCCGTGGTTCTATTATTCGGGATTATGGCTAGGTTCCATGCCCCATACTATCTCAGGCGACCGCTGAGATACTCGCACGCCATTCGCACACACACTACGAGAATCTGACATTCGATTCTCAGACCGACAGGTCTCTCTATAGTGCACTTACGAACCTGGACGACAGAAGGAAGTGTCATATTTTTACATCTCATAGGGGTAGAGGCGCTTTTCAGGCAGCTTGCGCTCCGTATAAGCTCCATGTTGATTCTTATATTTCCTTCCTCTGATTATTTTGCGTCGCAGCTTTTCGCCTCTTTCACGGTTTTGCGACACCACAATAACACTTCAGATCTTTCAGAATTTAACATGCTTCATCTAACACACCATTTACTACAACGATGTGATATCGAGAAGATGTGATAATTGACGTTCATTGATACCAGACCCATTGCGTCTTGGAGTAGATGTCCACCCAGCTGCTATTGCCACACGTACTGAGGATTTTTGGAGAAGATCGGACATATCTCCAACCATATTCCGAGCAGATTCCGTCGGTGCTTATACCACACCATCGAAATGAGCGCTAATCACAGCTCCTGTGCCGAGCATAGCCACATGTTATGCTGGCAAAGGCGACTCGCTGTACCTTCACCAGAGAGAGTGGAAAATACCGTGCCGATGTTCCACCGAGGTCATGGTTCTTTAGGATCAAGGGCTTTGGTGCGTACTTAGCCATCATTTCTCCCTAGAAGCGGAACTTCGTAATGACCTTTGTGACTTCCTCCTGCGATCCCACCTTTGTCTCTGGACAGACTGGCCTTCGCGTATTCTCATGATCGTATTTATACACACTTTGTGGTCCCTGGGGCTCACAGGCTCGATTCAGAGACTCCAATAGTGGTCCGAAGCGCATCTATTTTCTCCTATGACTTCGGCAATTCTAGACGCTGCCATTAATACTCCACGCACAATACCAGACAATACCGCTAAAACATCTCCATCCTTCAGACTTTGCACATGGACTCCGTCATATAATGGCGCCGGTCCAATCGTGTATGCCTTGCGCAGATGTGCGTTGCGACAAACAGTGAGCGAGTAAGCTGAGATCCAACTGTTACTCCGCCAATTGTTATTGACGTGGCCTCCCATAGCGGTTCATTCCGATTTCTGAACACCTTCTATCACATTGATTCTACTATTATTACCTTATCCTCTCGCACCTTCGCTCATACAGGTCGTCACCCTCCCGCAAACGCACCACTGACAAACCTGTCGTAGCCCCTCTGGGCCCTGGCTATTCATTCAAGTTGGAGGTGTAAACCTTCAGCGAACCTCAATTGGAGTAATTGCTCGCACGTTT
>Ga0247737_1000921_pt1 | contig 12415 bp, 8 predicted proteins | sample UWRJL028104C2_FD_180937 | JGI IMG/M metagenome (GOLD analysis project Ga0247737, IMG submission 180937) | Plant litter microbial communities from Arlington Agricultural Research Station in Wisconsin, United States - UWRJ-L028-104C-2 | ecosystem: Environmental > Terrestrial > Plant litter >...
GACCACCGCTTTGCTCTTTCCCTTTCCTTGCGCTTTGCTTATCTTCCGGGGCGGCATTCTGATTAGAAAGCTGACGTGCTGAAAGGCTGAAAGCAACAATATTGCTTATTCAGACTACCGTTCTACCGCAAGATAATTCGAAATACTGAATGGGGACAAGTCCCAGATTGTGAAGCAATTATAAAGAAACAAGGCTGTCGACTATAAGATGCGCACAAGGCTGACATTTTGACTCTTCACTCCTCAAAACAAAGCCCCACATTAACAACCCCAGATCCTCTATGCCAAGATATGTGACATGCAAGGCTGATAGTAAGACATCCAAAGGAAAAACTCTCTGTTCCGTATTATGAACAGCGCTTTTTTAAACGGCTGTAAACAAATCCTTAGTTTCTCAATGTTTCTGAATAGACCAAGTTATTTTGAGATCAGAGATATTATTTTTCATTTGGGCGCCATCGATTAGTTTGTCCCAAACCTGGCTCTAACACCTTCTCAGCCTTGCTCGCACGGGTCCATTAAAAATTATTTTTGAGCTTCACAAACTTCAAAGGCGAGGCCAACCCCACCAGCGTATACACCACAGTTATGACTACAGATATTCAACAGACACCTTTCGTCAAGCAGCTTGCTGCCAATGGTAAGGTTCCCATTCAAAACGTATAGTCTGCTTGAAATCTAACCACCAATTAAGACCGGCCAACTCGGGACAAGGCCGTTGACTCCCTCCGCACTTATCTCTCCGGTCGCCGCGAGCTTCCACTTCTCGAGCTTCTAAAATTATGGAAGGGACTCTTCTACTGCATGTGGATGTCTGATCGCCCTCTCACCCAACAGGCCCTGGCAACTTCTCTTGCAGACCTAGTTTCCGTCCTCCCTGTAGAAAACACCATACCTTTCCTACGAGCTTACTGGCAGACTATGCAACGGGAATGGACAAACATCGACGTTCTACGAATGGAGAAGTTCTTGTTGCTTACAAGGAGATATTTGGGTGCTACGTTTGAGCTTTTAAGGCGCGGCGGTTGGAAAGAGAGCAGTATCAAAAAACATGTGGAGTTGTTACAGGAAGGGCCGTGTAATGTGGATGATGTGAGAATCCCGAATGGAATGCGGTTTCACGTCATCGATATCTACGTGGATGAGCTGGAGAAAGTGGGGGCTTTGGAGGAGGAGGGCAAGAATGTTCCATTGGAATCATTACTTGCGCCTTTGAGGACACTAGCTAAAGAAAGTCCCACGAAACCTGTGAGAAGAAAGGCCAAGGAGGCATTAGACGATGAGAGGTTGCCTGGTAATGAAAAACCTGAAGAAGATGATACCCCGAAAGAGGAGGATGGTTGGGGTGGCATACAAGATTAGTGATGGCAGCTTTTCCAGAAATATTTGTTTGGGTCTTTCTGAGTATCACAGGATAGCGCAAGGAGTTAAGGTCAAAATACAATATTTTATTATTTGTTGTAGTTATACAGAAAGAACCGAATAATACACACCTGGGTATCATTGTTTCGAGTCTAGAACAAAAACGCCTCCAACCGTAATTAAGGCCCCGGTGCCTCATACATGTGTCCAGACTTTGTCAGAACCGTACCTAAACCTCTATGCACCTCGGCCTGGAAAGGCTCGAAAGGCACACGTTCGCCATCTATACTTATATATCCATCTACCTGATTCTTGGGAATGATGCGATACCCAAGCACTTTTCGATACGATACTAGAGGCATATCATAGAATGTGCCATTCTCAATGCCGAACATCATTTTAAGCTGAGTCAGACGACTGACATCGGCGTTCACAATGGTGAGATCCATATAACCGTCATTAGGTAGCGCAGCTGGGAAGAAATTTGCATCCGCAGCCATGTATGCCATCTGAGAAGTTAGTCTCATTACGGCAACGTGATACATGAACTTACATTTCCACAATAAAAGTTTCCCAATTTATCGTATGGTACCATTTCCCAGCCATCTGGCAGTTTATCATTCACAGTACCATATCTTAGAGGGGGTAAACCCTCGTCGTTGCCACTGCTAGCTGAAGCGTCATCATCCAACAAGTTCCTGTAGCCTCTTCTGTCGCTGGTGGACTCATGATTATCTTTCTCCTGTTTCCAGTGCTGTCTGATGGATTCCTTATCGTTCATAGCTACTTTAATTGCAATGTCACATGGGTATGTGGCTTGTTTAGATAATCTGATGAGGAAGCCATACGTGAATCTTGACTGACCCATCCATCGTATGTGTTCTGTCGCAAGATCTGACTCGGCCACGATTCCCAAACACTGTGACAGGAAGCTGAGTGTTCTAGTTTCCCCTTGGGTAATTGATACAAGGTCTAGAGGTGTCCGAATGCCTTTGATAATGGCCAGCGTGGCCAAACTCACGCTGCATGTCCCATTTAGGTTACAACTCATAGCGTTACCACTACCACAAGGTATATGGGCAACTGCAATCTTGGACAAGGCCTTTCTCGCATCGGGTCTTTTCCCAAGACCGTTGAACACTTCGTAGGAAAGCCCATCCCCAGAACAGGATACAACAACATCAAATGCATCAATGTCTAACTTTTCCACGATATTAATAGCCTCTCCTCCGAATTTAGTCTTGACCATGTCGATTGTACAACGCGCTGCCTTTAGTAATGGCTCGACATCTCGATAGTACCACTTCTCGGCACTGCCCTTGCCACTATGAGGATTGACCAGAACTTTCGCTCGTTTCCTCCTTTGTGATGGGCCGTATGCGCGATCGACAAGTTTGCCAACCCAGGCTGTCACATTCTCTATCGCTGAACTTTCAATGGGATATCTTAAACAGGCAACGCGCACTGCGGTTTTCGATGTCGGAGCAGCATAGTCAATGACCAGCTCTCCCTCTACAATTTCGGCCCAGACAATATTGTAAAATGGAATGGCGCGGGTATTGGCTGAACCTGCATAGGCTCCGTTAGTATAATAACACTGCAAAACATGTTCGACAGCACAAGTCAGAAATGGTTGACCTCATACCAGATGGCCATATCCCGCAGCAATTGCCCTGATTCTTCCCCTTCAAATCTTCATCCAGAACAATCAAAGAATCGGTTCCTAGAGTTAGGGATGCATCTCGCCCGACTGCCAAGGTGGAATCTCTTGTAAAAGAGGAGTCTTGAGCTTGCTCTTCGGATGTGATGGGATCGACAAACGGGTTCTCAGCTGCCATGTTTGTAATACTGATAGTTTAGCACTCTAAGGTAGCTTTAGAATTGCCATTGGCGTTTATAAGATGTTGTGTAGAGTTACTGTGGTTGGGAATGTTTCAAGGGTAGGCTCCGTAAGCCGTGTTGAATGGATGATGTTATGGTTCGGGTTCCTTCCAAAGCAGGTTCAAGCATAGCCGAGCTTCACCTGCTTTGTGCAAGGGAAACACGGGGATACCGCGGCGATTTATATGAATTTGGATGTTAAGAATTTCAAGGTTTACATTACTTGCAACAACGCACCTTTTCAATCCGAAACGCTGATTATTTCATAGGAGGACCTCTTATGCGCCCGCACAAAGATTAGGTGGTTAGGAAGTTAGGTAGTTAATTTACACCGCAAACAAGGTCAGATCCTTTAGTACGAGTATGGTTTACTACTCTATATCGATACCATGCAGGGGAACGATGACATTCAAATTTCTGACTCCAAAGCATCGAAATGGAGGTGTTTTATTTATTGCAGTGCCCTATATCTACTCAACGCCTTTCTGCTTTTCAGCGCCGATTCATGATTCACAATAAAGCGTGGCTAAAAGCGCACAACATCCTTGTGCTATCGCTACTAAACCTGACAACGCCTATTTGTGATATCTACGTCACCCAGAGCCTGAATGAATTTCGCAGGCGTTTATGGTAATCAGGAACGCAACCAACCTAAGCAGGTACATCTGAATAATGAACTGATATGTTCTTAACAGCCAATGCAATCAAGCCACTTCTCCTACCTTCCCCAAGCCTTTTAGAGATCCTAGGCTGAGTGCTAGGCCCTGAGATCGACTACGAATTCGAACGAAGCCAGTAACGGGACCATCTTCGCCTTCCTTCTCAATACTCAGGTTCGCCAGTGCATCCTCCCCTATTGATACAGTTAGTATTATTTGATTATGGTTGGTGCTCGAACATCTTACCAAAAACACTTCGAGCGTACAAGTTCGCACTCAAGAACTGACAGTCGCCTTTCAAAGAAGCCTCTGGGGTCAAGCAGCTCATATTTGTGCAAGCCATTAACTGTGTAAGGAAGTCTCGCAATGATTTGGCCTTCGAGTTGATGTTCACTTTGTTCTCCCATTCGAACTCGGTCCACATAGTCCGGAACTGAGTTTCAGTACAGACAGCTGGTTGAATGTAGTCCATTATGTCAACATGGACATCATTTAGGATGACCACATTGTTTTCTGTAGAGCTTGCACCATCGTAAACGACGTTTCCGAATATAACACCTGTATCAGTAGATGAGACCTTGATTGTGGATTGTACGTTAAGGAAATCATGGGGGCCAAGATTTTGCGTTGTTGGTCTTTCAACAACCTTGAGATCCCCAAGAGTGGCGAACTCAACAGAGAGATTTTGGAGGGTTTCTGTGGTTTGGTTGACAAGTAGAACATCCAGGACTATGTCGAACTGATGAACCTTAACATAGGCTTCTGCGTAAACGGGATCAGAAAAACCAGTGAGTTGAACGACTCGGCTTAATTTGGAGGAAAGATCCTCAACTGTTGAGTCTCCACCAGTGGCCTTTTCTAGGTCGAGCTCGATTTCGTCAGCTCCATCTCCAGCGTTTTTCTTTGCTAGCTGTCTAATAGATACAAGATCATCTACCTGAACGGCAGTTTTAGCCTTCTCGACGGCTTCTTTTACTGCTCGCTTCTTCTCTTCCACTTGCACCATATCTCGGAAAGCCTTTCTAGTGTCTGCTAAGAACACCGACTCGAGCTTCTTGTTCTGGGCAAATTCTGCGAGAGACCTTACACATGACATTATGCGGTCAACTGAATCCTCATCGATAGGTGCTTTGACGAATTGTGATTGTCCAACACGGATAATTGATATCATAATTAACATAGCCTGTGCACGAAGGCGATTGGTGAGCGCAGCATTCGTTGAGATTTCTGAGTGTCGCATAACGAGTTTGGTAAGAGTAGATGAAAGTACCGATGCAAGGTAGTAATCGCCATCGAGAATAAGTTGCCGGAGGGGAGGCTTTTGGGCAGCTTTAACGGCTTCTAACTTTGCAGTCACGGCTGATTGACTTGTAAGAGCACTCTCAGTCGCATAGGTACCATCGGCAAGGACTCTCCGTGATCCAGTTGGAGCAGCCTTCGAGTGGCCGTTAACTTGTTCGACATCTTTTAGAGGCTCGTTCTCGTCTGCAACTCCATCAAGAAGGCGTTGTTCTGAATCCAAAATGGGAATTTCCCCTAAACTGGCTTCGATGCGCTTCCAGGCATCGCGAATATCGCTGGCCTCCAAAGAATACTCTCCAACAATCCACAGAGCACCACGGTAGACCTTTCCTGCTCTCACCTCGCTGAGAGTTGAAACAAGTCGTTCAACGATAGATGGGCGCAATTTGGGAAACTTTTCTACAACCTCTTTGACAAAGGAGATCACATCTACTGCGGATGTAGCGTTGAAGTCCGCAATGAAATCCATCAACAGTCCAACAACACTAGCGGCTACCTCTGAGAATTTGATCGCGCACTGATGTATTGAGTGGATCAGCAACTGGCGGTATTCATTGTTCTTCTCGTATTCTTGGTCGACAGTTTTTGATAGTTCTTTCTTGAGTAAAAGGACGACCTCCTCGACGTTCTTGCTAGAAACCATTTCCATTGCTAATTCCAGAGCTTTCCTCCGGACATCTAAGTCGGGACTCGATAAAACACGTAGGATTTCCATAGTCAGGTCGTCTAAAACCCCTTCATTCTTCCGTCTTAATTGATCGACACGGTCCAAGACGATAAGCTTCACATTGTTGTCTGCCTCCTTGATGCTGAGTTCAATGAACTTGGATGCGGCAGCTTTGACTGCGACAGGATTGCTTGTTAACGCAGTGAGTGATGAGGCAGCCTCATATACTACTGTAGAGTCCCCAGCCTCAAGAAGATCAAATATCAATCGTAAATAGCGAGCCTTATTTTGAGAATTTTGAACAGCATCTCTTCGAATAAACTCGAGCTCAACTAATTGTAGAAGTCCGTCTGCGTTTGGAATGCCATCAAAAACGCCACTGAGATAGGCCAAAGCTTTATCATGGCTAATGCTAACCAAGGCTGCGAATGCATTCCTTTTGCAGGTGGCATCTGACTCTGTTTCCAGAAATGTAGCTATCAATTCAGGAGCGTCTGGGATCATGCTCTCGGAATGTTGGAAGATGGATGCAACAGCGAAGACAGCGTTTTTTCGTACATATGCATGGCGGTGCTCAAGACAGGATCTAGCCGAAGATAACAGAGGTTCGATCAGCTCGCTTTCACGTAGCTTACACAAGAAGCGTAAGGTATTGCCTCGAATATACTCGTTAGGATGCTGTAGATCATTGCGAATGCCGTTGCTATACTATCGTTAGCAGCTGTTTTTCTTCGGTTCTGCCGTACCCTTCTTACCAGACCAAAATCATCTCCTGCTTCAGCTTCCCACTCGCGTCCAGTTTTGGGCAGATCTCGTAGTAAAAATACAGCAGTTTCTTCAATGCTTTATGCTTCGAAGGCATAACGAATCGAATAATATGCATAAGTAATTGAGGCATTGGATCGCCATTCAACATTATAGTGAGGATCCGCTTCATGGTTTCCACCTTACTTTCATCTGTTCCCTTTTCCAGCTGCGTGCGCAGATCTGACATTGAAGGCACGTCCGCCGCATTATCCTGGTGTACCAAACTATACGAGTGTTCTAAGAAGGTAGCCATGTTGGCTGAAAAATATGTGAAATGGCAGCTAGGTGCCCTGAGACTTCAGTCTCAGTCAGGAGGCTGTAGTATTGAAATGTGGTGTGGAGTTATTCGTAAGTCGTGAAAAGTAGTTCTAGATTTGGGGGCAAATAATGGGCTGTGATTTGATTTGAAGTATCCTTGTCGCAAAAAGAGAAAGATGTGGCAGGTTGCGCATCAGGAGTACTAGAGCAGGAGGTATTGTAGTGAGCTCGACTAGGTGTTCATTTCAAGCGGGAGGGATCGCATCTTAGTGTGTGAGGGACATCGATTCCTGAGGCACCAGTTCTGGGCCGCCAATCGGTGGTCTCTAAACTTTATGGAATCCAGAAAGCTTCAGCCTTTCCACAATCATTATATATACAACGACGATATGGCAGATTCAACGCCTCTCGCTAATGAGCAGTTCTATATCAGATACTAGTAAGAGAGTACTACGAGACTGAGTTTTAATTCTAACGCATTGGTACAGCTCCGGTCACCAAGGTCGACACGGTCATGAGTTTCTTGGTGAGCTAAAAGCCATTTGTAAAATTGTTCTTTTGCATTCCTCTAACATTTAATTCCAGAGTTTGACTTCCGAGTCTTAGGAGATGGCCGAAGCGCGTCAGCACGATACGCCAATAACTCCAACTACAGGAATGATTCTTTGATTCGCAAAGAGAGTACAGTTGTCCGGCTTTATAACGAAGCTGAGCACCTAGCTAATGTTATGCTCTGATAGTGCACGTTAGCTCTCTCATGGTTGATGAGATCAAAAGGATAATTAAGACAAGCGAGATATTGAAGTGAGTCGTTTCTGAATATTATCGAATACAGAGGCTTACAATTGTATAGGGAAGATGATTCCAAGTGGCCCCAGAAGAACAAGGACGGTCGGCAGGAACTGGAGATCCGCTTAGGAAATGATCATATATCGTTCGAGGTAGGAATTTGCCTGACAAAATTGACGAGACACATACTTACTCGATGACTTTTAGACTGCGAAGATTGGATCACTAGTCGATGTTACGGAATCTCAAGATCCTGAAGGCCTTAGAGTCTTTTACTACCTGGTTCAAGATCTGAAGGCTTTGGTTTTCTCTCTCATAGCTCTTCATTTCAAAATCAAACCTATTTGAGAGACCGAGATAATGATAATACAGTCGAAGAAAGACCATTGGCGTTTGGCGTTACATACCCTGAGAAAATGGGATTGCAGGTACCTTAGGTCAAGAAAACTTGTCGTTGTTCTGCGTCCATACCTCTCAAAACATTGCTATACTGAATTCTAAGTGGTGAAGTTCCCGTCATCTCAGAAATGTATCTACCCAGGCAGTCAATTAGCTCCTCGATTGAGATATGAATAACTTAGTTTGGGAATCTACACGGATCTCTCTAGGGTTGCTAATCATTTTGAGAATTCATCTTGCTACTGCTATTGCAGTTTTTGCCAGGGTGTACGGTTGGCTTGTAAAAGCTTTCCGACACGTTAATCAACACTGATGTTTTCAATTAACTCGAGTCGGCTAGGTAAGCTGGTCGGCAATTGAATGTAAACGTAGCATTGTTTTGTCGGCGAAGCATTTCACATTGTTATACCGGGTTTTCGGAATATATCGCAGGGTAGGAAATAATATTAAGCTCTTTCTCACAAGATAGGGACGTGCCGAATTGAAAGCATTGAGCTTTGGAGAGTTGAAGCTTTTATGGGGACACACTTATGGAGATGGGATGGGGAAATGTATGCCAAGCCCACATGCGGGCCTAACGTCGGTCTCTCCTTGTCAAAGTCGAGCGCATTACTACAGAAAAGCATATGCACTTATCCTATCTCCTTACAGAAAGAACTCTATGATAACCACCATGTCCATCTAATTGCTTGGTGCAATCTTTATTTCTTTCACTTCCTCTTCTGTATCATTAGGTTCCTCTTCGCCACCTGCTCTGGGCCAGCGCAGGTCGCAAGACCATCATGCCAACGCCTTCACGGCCGAACAATGAGAGCATTGTCCCATCGCACACTTCTTGCCCTCCCGAAATCGATGATGATAGATCAAGTTGGCGGGTCCCGGAAATGGATGATATGCGCGACGAAGAGATCAACGTAGGGCCTGAAGCGCTTCAGCAGCCTACACCTCCCCCGTCGGATTCGCACGTAGTCGGCGATATTCCCGAGACACACTCAGATGCCCAGATTAAACGTATGGATATCGATGACGAAGCTCCAACTGTCGACATGCTCTCTCCTATGAGTGCAGAAGCAGAGAAGTCGGAAGCGAATGACATACCTACTTTGAATAATACGCATATCGGCTCGCCTTCACTGGGCTATGACTTTTCCAATATAAGAGTAGGTATTTTCTATAGAATATTGGATAAATTATCACATAGCTAATGGTGCTAATGATTAGCTAATACCTACCTCACCTTCATCATTCTTGCGCGCTGGCAGTAAATTCCATGGCACTCAACAATCGGAGAGACAAGTTTATGATGTGCAAGTTGAGATCAAACATGTTGATATGCGTGAATCATTTCTTTGCGGCTATCTGCGTATTCAGGGTAGGCAGCCTCTTCCTTTGTTAGCCAACACAACAGCTGCACGGTGCATGTGCATGCTGCATATCTCAGAGCTGTTGTAGAAACATGCTAAATATAGATTGCAGGTTTGACAGAAGACCACCCAACACTTACGACATATTTTGAAGGAGAAATAATTGGCCCAAAATACTCCTTTCTCACTCAACACCAAGATTGGGGGTCTTCTGATAAGGTAGATCTACAACACTGGGCCAAATTCTCTGCTTTCCAACCTTTCCAGAAGCAAGCAAAGAAAGGTCTTCCAATTCCTGGAATGATACAGCGGGAAAATATATTTATGCGGTGGAAGGAGCATTTCTTGGTACCTGATCACCGGGTACGGACTATAACAGGGGCAAGTTTCGAGGGATTTTACTATATATGCTTCAACCAGATCAAAGGGACAGTGAGCGGCATATATTTCCATGCAAAGAGCGAAAAGTAAGTTTTAATGCATACCCTTTGAAAATAAAATCACTCGCTTTCATCTACTTATGTTGGTTTGTTAGATTTCAGCAACTAGAGCTGAAGCACATCGAGGATAGGGGCTGTTTTGCGGCCATGGAATTTCGATGAATGATGAATGAACGATATGAGGGGATAATACGAATCGGGAACCGGCATAGATACGAAATGATAAGGAATTGGATATGCAGGCAACTTTGGTCTCTGGAATTGAAGCAAAGTGTACATAAAAGTATGGAGCCTGTACCGCTGTCAATTTCGGGTATGGGAGACGTGGCCAAACAAAGGAGTTTTCCACGGCTTCTGTTTCAGTCAGTGTGTGTGTGAGAACGAGAGAGAGGCACAGAGCTGGCTATGTAGGCCATCTGAATTTTTCTCATAGATGCTTGGAATCGCCAACAGCATTTAAGGCTTAGTTGCTTCTCGGGTGTTAGTAAATGAAAAGAACATGGCATTATAGCAAGTCTATTACATAACATTTGCCCTTAAATCTGCAATTTTCATTGCCCAATATTCAGTCAACTCAGTACTAAAAACAAACAAAGAATTGGGATACAAATATCTGGAAATCCTCAACAGTTGTATCCAATTAGTAGGGAAATTGCCCCTAAAAAGGTTTTGAATTTTGATCCACTGACAATGTGGTCTTCAATAAGGAGACCACGATTTGTATTATATCTCGAGACATGTAACACATCTAAGAAGTCGAAAACTAAATTCACTGCTAAGGTACAATGCTAATTGGATATGTGCGTCTGAAATCCCAGCTGTAGAAGGCGTCGAGCGTCTTAGAGAAGTCTACACAACAGGGTATGCTCACTTTTTGAGCTTCTATTAGAAACTAAACTCTTCAGACATCATGATCCAAGATAAAATAGATTGAAGTTTACTTTACTCTGTTCCGTATCACATCTAGGCAGTCGGAACTATACCAACGATGTAAGATGCCAAGTCGCAGCCTCGCGTTCCCCTTATTAGCTGAGCTCTGTGTACTACAGCCTCTTCTCATTTCACAAGCTATCTCCCAAACCTTACTCGAACAGAGATATCTAGAGAACCACAAGCACAAGCACAAATCATGGATTTCGCACCCTACCAAGACCAATCCCCCGAAACTCACCGCGCCCTCTCCCCACCCCCCAACGATCGACGGTCTTCCTCCATCTCATGCATCCGCTCCCCTCCACCGCAATCGCCCATAAAATCAAGTGCGCCAAACCCCTGGGCTCCTCCGACATCACAAGCTCAGACACATGCAGAAAACCCCTCCTTTGCCAACCGGGCATTCGGGAGTGCTGGTTTAGGGCTGGAGAGCGGACGGGGACAGCTGAATGAGTTTGAGACTAGCTTGCCCATAAGGTTGGATCATGAGGCGTGCTTGGCTTATTTGCTATTACCACCAGCCGGGGCGGTATTTTTGTTGCTTGTGGAGCAGAAGAGTGATTATGTGAGGTGAGTTTCTCGAGTTCCGCAGAAAATCAAAGGAAGTTGGGACAGGAGTTTCAAAGGGTTGTTCTGTGATATGGGACTTCGGGCTAAGCATTGAATATCTAGGTTCCACGCCTGGCAGTCTGCTCTTCTATTCACAGCAATTTTTGTTCTACATCTCATATTCTCTTGGTCATCATTCATCTCCTGGACTTTCCTAGTATGCGATATAGCGTTGATTGGCTATCTTACTTTGCGAGCATATAAGGATGGTAAGTTTTGTCACCTAATACCAAAACTAGACATATAAACTAATCGGACACAGCCGACACACTCGATCGATGCGAGGTACCCTTCTTTGGAAGACTTGCGAGCAGTATTTTGGATGATGAATGAAATTTATTTTGAGCTTCTGGAGCTTTACGGATGGATATACTTTTGCGATGGGACGATGTTCGAGAGATACCCTTTTTGCTTTCAGCTTATACCAGTCGTGTCTTAATCGCGAAACTAATAATTTACCAAGATCAATTGGTTTTCGTCACAGAAAGTGAGGTTTTTGCTAGAACTTTATTGGTTGTCGACTAAATTCTCAAAAGTGCTATTGAGCATTGAGACCACTAGCCGTATAAAGGCTTCTCGTAGATCAAAAGTACTAGTTTGAGAGATAGTTCTATGTTAATAAATATTACGGTATATTCACAAACAGCTAAAAGTGTCACTTCCCAAGCTTTTGCCACATGGTAGATAATTTGTATGCATTTCAATGTTCCTATAATGATGCTTAACAACGTATCGGTATATCAAAACTAAAAAATATCCCAAGAAACATCAGTGAAATTGATCTCAAATAGGTGAGTTCACTAATAGTGCAGTTGCCGTGCTCTGCCTCATTCTTATTTGTCTAGTCCTCAAAGTTCCAAACAACAGGAGGATATTCATTCTCCTGTCGACTCTCAGTCGTGCGCTTGCTGTACAACCCGTTACGCTCCCCGGCTAAAGATCTGT
>Ga0247737_1000922_pt1 | contig 12401 bp, 10 predicted proteins | sample UWRJL028104C2_FD_180937 | JGI IMG/M metagenome (GOLD analysis project Ga0247737, IMG submission 180937) | Plant litter microbial communities from Arlington Agricultural Research Station in Wisconsin, United States - UWRJ-L028-104C-2 | ecosystem: Environmental > Terrestrial > Plant litter >...
GTGCGGCTGATCGAGCTGACATTTGTCGGGCGCCAGCCGCAGATCATCGAGCATTTCCTTGCCGCGATCGTCGCCGACCCGGCGTTCTTTGCCCGCGTTGGCGGCGGCATGGCGCTGAACACGGCGGTGATCCTGTTCTTCTCCAACCTGTCGCTGGCGCTGACGCCACCGGAGCAGAAGGGCAAGGCGCGCATCTTCGAGGAACTCGTCGGCTATGTTGTGTCAGGGCTTGGGATCGCGGCGCTGGCCGGGTACGCGATGCATGCCGAGCACATCTACCGGTGGGGCAACAATATCGGCATGGCGGTGCAGACCGCCGTTGGCGTGCTGATGCTCGGATCGGCCATGCTGGTGCGGTCCTGGTGGCTACAGCCGGCCCATTACGGCGGTATGCCCGTCTGGCTGCCGGCGGCGATCTGCCTCGTCGGGCTGCTGGTCGATCTCTATACACCGCTCGGCGTCGCCAACGGCATGATCTACGTGCCGCTGATCCTGACCTCCTTGTGGTTCAGCAGCCGGACAGCAACCTTCAACCTGGCTTTCGTCTGCTCGATCCTGATCCTGCTCGGTTTTCTGGCGATCGACCGGCATGGCGACGGTTATGGATACGAGGCAATGAACCGCACCATCACAGTGGCCATGCTGTGGCTGGTGGCGGGGTTCGTGTTTTCCTTCCAGCGCAAGAGCGACAGCCTCGACGCCGAGCGCATCCGTTTCGATACAGTGACGCGCAACACGCCGAACGCGATCATCGCGCTCGATCCGAAGGGTACGATCTCGCTGTTCAACCCGGCGGCGGAGCAGATGTTCGGCTACAGCGCCGCAGAGGCGATCGGGCAGAACGTGCACGTGCTGCTGCCGGAGGTCTATCACGCCGGGCTGGACGCGTACCTGCAGCAGTCCCTGCAGACCAGCGAAGAAGATCAGGCCGGGAGGACAAGCAGCATTTCGGGCCTGCGCCGGAACGGCGACACGTTCCCGCTCGATGTGTCGCTCAGCGCCTTCAGGACCGGGCCGATCGTCACCTTCGTCGCCATCTTGCGCGACATTAGCCTGCGGGTGGCGCAGGAGAAGCAGTTGCGGACGATGGTCGGGCAGTTGCAGGCCTACACAGCCGATCTCGAGCGCAGCAACACCGATCTCGACGAGTTCGCCTATATCGCCTCGCATGACCTCAAGGAGCCGCTGCGCGGCATGCACAATCATTCGCGCTTCCTTCTCGAAGACTACGAGACCGTGCTGGATGAGGACGGCGTGCGGCGGCTGAACCGCATCGTGCGGCTGAGCCAGCGGATGGAGAAACTGGTCAACGACCTGCTCTATTTCTCCAGGATCGGGCGACAACAACTGGCGATCAAGCGCACTGATGTGCATGCCATCGTCAAAGACGTGGTCGCAACGATGGACCTTTATCTCGAGGAAAGACAGGCGACGGTGCTGATCGAGGAGCCGCTGCCGGAGGTGGTGTGCGACGCCCTGCGGCTGACCGAGGTGTACCGCAACCTGATCACCAATGCCGTGAAGTACAATGACAAGACGCAGCCTGTGGTGACGATCGGGCATGTCGAACGGTTCGCGGACGCGCAGGGACGCTCCGCGCGGGACGTCTACTTCGTCCGCGACAACGGCAAGGGTATTCCGCTGGAATTTCACGAGGACATCTTCCGAATCTTTAAACGGCTTGAAAAGACGCAGGACAGCGATGACGGGACCGGCGCCGGCCTGACATTCGTGCGCAAGATCATCGGCCGCCACGAGGGTGACGTCTGGCTGGAATCCGAGGTCGGCCAGGGCACCACCTTCTATTTCACACTGGGTCACACACGGGAAAGCCAACATGTCGCAACGTGAATCACAACCGATCCTCATCGTCGAAGACAGCGAGGACGATTTCGAGGCGACGATCCGCGCATTCAAGCGCGCCAATCTGAAAAACCCGGTGGAATGGGCTGCCTCCGGTCAGCAGGCGCTCGACATGCTGGCGACGATGGCGGTGCGCCCCGGCCTGATCCTCCTCGATCTCAACATGCCCGGACTGGACGGCCGCAAGACGCTGGAGGCGATCAAATCCAACGCGGCGTGGCGCAAAATCCCGGTGGTGATCCTGACGACGTCCGACGACGAGCGCGATATCGAGAGCTGCTACGCGCTCGGCGCCAACACCTACGTGCAGAAGCCGGTCGATCTCGACGGCCTGTTCGCCGCCATACAGCGGCTGAAGGAATACTGGTTCGAGATCGCCATTCTGCCGCTGGAGGGATGAGGCCATGGGCGAGAGCAGCGCGGTCCTGATCATCGATGACAATATCGACGACCGCGAGGTCTATCGCCGCATGCTCCGGCGTGCGCCGGGCGCTGGCTACGTCGTGTTCGAGGCGGAGACCGGCGAGGAGGGCCTGGCGCTTATGGCGCAGAAGCGGCCGGACTGCGTGCTGCTCGACTACTCGCTGCCGGGCCGCGATGGCGTCGGCGTGCTCGAGGAGATCCTCAAGCTCGATCCGTCCGCAAACGTGATCATGCTGACCGGCCAGGGCAGCGAGACGGTTGCCGTCGAGGTGATGAAGGGCGGCGCGCGCGATTATCTCACCAAGGACATGCTATCGTCGGAAACCCTGCACCGCTGCATACAGAGCGCCGTGATGCATGGCGATCTGGCGGCCAAGCTGGAGCAGAAGCAGCAATCGCTCGAGATTTTCACGCGAGCCATGGCCCATGACCTGAAGGAGCCTCTGCGAACCATCAAGTCGTTCAGTCGGCTTTTGCAGGCGTCCGCATCGCTCGCCGACGAGGATCACGACCTGCTGGGCTACGTGCTGAGGGCCGCCGATCATATGGAAGACCTGATCGTCAAGGTGTCGGGTTTCTCGAAGTTGGAGGTATCCGGCGAACTGGAAACGAAGTCGGTGGCGCTGTCGGTCGTCCTCGACCAGGTGGAAAGCAATCTGCGCGAGCAGATCGGCAGTCGGCGGGCGGAGATCACACGGGATGTCCTGCCCGAGGTGATGGGCGACACGACGCTTCTGGTCCAGCTGCTGCAAAATCTTGTCTCCAACGCCGTCAAATATTGCGAGGCGCCGATCCCGTTCTTGCGGATTTCAGCCGAGAACGATGGGGCGGTCTGCCGGCTGTCCGTCAGCGACAATGGCCCGGGCATCGCGGCCGGGCATCGCGACCTGATCTTCCAGCCGTTCAAGCGACTTGTCGGTCGCGGCATCGAGGGAACGGGGCTGGGGCTGGCGATCTGCCGGCGGATCGCGCAGCTGCATGGCGGCGCGATCTGGTGCGAGGACGGCAAGGACGGCGGCACGACCTTCATCGTCGAGCTGCCGCTTGCCCGGCCTGATGCCGCGGCCACGCCAATCGACGCGCTCGGCAGCGAGCGAGCAGGGCAACGGCCGGCGGGTATGGGCCGTGTCGCGGAGGTTCTTCTGGTCGACGACAGCCCCGCGGATGTACAGCTGCTGAAGATCAAGCTGATGAGGCGGGAGAAGGTGAGCTTCAACCTTCATATCGCCAGCAACGGGCGGGAAGCTCTGCGGCTGCTGGAGGCACGGTCAACGGCCGCTCACGATCCTTTGATCGACCTGATGCTGCTCGACGTCAACATGCCGATCATGGACGGATTCGAGGTTCTCGAAGCCCTGTCGGCGGACGAAAGGCTGAGGCGGATTCCGGTCTGCATGCTCAGTACATCAAGCGATCCGGACGACATGCAGCGGGCCAAATCGCTGGGTGCGCGGGCCTACATGGTCAAGCCGCCGACGTTGCAGCAATTGCAGCTCGCTTTGGAAGATGTCGGCACTTTGGATTTGCAGCCTTGCGGAGATGCCCTAATTCTTTATGCAGAGCAAACAAGGCACCCAGCAAACGCAACGATATGACAGTTATACTCACCTTCATCTCCGCGCTTCTTCTGTCCCCAATGCAATCCGGGCTTCCCTCTATGGTATCAGGCATACACCACATCACGCTTTTGACCCGGAAGGTTCAGGCGAATGTCGATTTCTACGCAGGCTTTCTCGGGATGCGGCTCGTCAAGCAGACGGCCGGCTTCGAGGATGCGACACAGCTGCATCTGTTCTATGGCGACGCGGAGGCGACACCCGGCTCGCTTGTGACGTTCCTCGTCTGGGAAGATGGCGCGCCGGGCCGCGCCGGTTTCGGGCAGCTGAGCGAACTGGCGCTGGCGATCGATCCTTCCAGCATCGGATACTGGCTGACGCGGGCAATGAGCCACGGCATTCGCACCGAAGGGCCGGCCGACGAATTCGGCGAACCGGTGCTGCGGCTGAAGGACCCCGACAATATCATCGTCAAGCTCGCCGGCGCGCCCGCGATCAAATCACCGGCAGTCTGGACCGGCGCCGGCGTGCCGGCCGAGCATGCCATCCAGCGGGTGCGCGGGACGACCATGCTGACCGAAACACCAGCGGAAAGCCGCCGTTTCGTCGAAAGCCACTTCGGCTATCGCTTCCAGGAGAACCGCGGCAATATCGACCGGCTGGTTTCGCAATCCGGCGATATCGTCGATATCAGAAATGCGAAGGGCTTCTGGTCCGGCGCACCGGGGACCGGCACGTTCGACCATGTCGCATTCCGCGCTGCCGATGACCAGGCGCTGGACGAAGTTCATAACAAGCTTCAGGCCGAAGGCGCGTCGGAGGCAGACATCAACGTGCACGACCGCAAATATTTCCGCTCGCTCTATGTGCGCGAACCGGGCGGCACGCTGATCGAGCTGGCGACCGACAAGCCGGGCATGACGGTGGACGAGCCGGCGGAGACGCTCGGTGAGAAACTGTTTGTGCCGAAAGACCCGATCACGGATCTCAAGGACCTGAAGGTGGTGCTGCCGCAGTTCTCGATGCCCGGCGAGCCGCGCGTAAACTACCGCGACCTGCCCTTCGTGCACCGCTTCTACACGCCGCCGGATCCCGACGGAACGGTCCTGGTGCTGCTGCATGGTTCGGGTGGCAACGAGACGACCCTGATGCCGCTGCTGCACAAAGTGGCGCCGCGGGCAACGCTGCTCGGCGTGCGCGGGCGGGCGACGGAGGAAGGCATTCCACGCTGGTACAAGCGAATCACGCCGTTCTCCTTCGACCAGCAGGACATCAAGAGCGAGGCGGAAGCATTCGCGGCCTTCATCGACGGCGCGGTCAAATCTTACGGGCTGGACCCGAAGAAGCTCGTCTACGTCGGCTATTCCAATGGGGCCAACCTTCTGAACTCGCTGCTCTATCTGCACCCGAACCTGGTGCACAAGGCGGTACTGCTGCGCTCGATGCCTGTGCTCAGCGACTACCCGCATGCCGACCTCAAGGGAACGGACCTGCTTGTCATCAGCGGCAAGACGGATGCCTACGGCAAATATGCCAACGATCTCGAAACACGACTGAAGAGCTCCGGGGCGACGGTCGATTCGAGCATCATTCCCACCGGGCACATGCTCGGCGACGACGATGTTCCGGTCATACAGAAATGGCTATCGCACGAGGAATAAGCGTCTCAAGCGAACATTCGGCAGGTGCTGCGAAGTCTAGACCAAGTTCACGGGCCGGCAATGAAACATTGCCGGCCCGTTGGATTTTCATGCCCACATCCACAGGTCGAGCATTTTCGTATTTACTCGGAGACAGGGCATCAAATGAAGTGACGACTAGGATTTACATATGAAAAGATCGATGCATCAGTCTATTTCCATAGAGAATCCAGACCAAATCTCGGCGCTCTTCTTTTCTACTTCTATGCGCTTCGCATGTGCGAAGTGAGACGCACCGCTTATGTGGACCCATTCATAGATTTTCGAGCGATGACAAAAACTCGAACAGAATATCTTCGATACAAATTCAAGAAACTAAGTGATTTATTTTCTTGAACACAAAGAACACGCCACCAACAAATATTTCCAGAACACGAATTATTACAATTACTATTCTTGTATTATGAAATATCTAGGCGTCAAATCCGATATATATCGATTAAAAATATATCAGCAAGAAATCACCACATTGTTTTGGTTTTTCGGCAAACTGTAGTGGTTTGCTGCAATGCAAAATGTTTCTTGCCGGGCATTGGGGAGCGCCCTACCCTTTCCCCGACTTCGACTGCAGAAGGAAAAAGACGCATGCCTCCTCAGCCCGTGGACATCAGCCTGATCATCTCTTCGAAGAATCGGGCATATGGACTGAAGAATTGCCTGGATGCCGTTTCCAGCGCTGCGCTTCATGCAGATCACCTGGCACTGGAACTTGTCTTCGTCGACAATGGCTCGACCGACAGTACCTCCGAAATCGTCCGCGAATGGGCAAAGAATTCCGCCATCAGCACGCATCTCGTGCATGAGGCCAAGCCGGGATTGGCAGCCGCCCGCAACAGCGGCATGACGGCAGCGAAGGGCAATATCCTGGCCTTCACGGACGACGATTGCGAAATCCTGCCCGACTATTTCACCGTGATCGCAGCACTGTTTGCCGGCGACAAGCAACCTGTGCTGCGCGGCGGCCGAATCGAACTTGGCGATGCACGCGACCTGCCGGTGACGATCAAGACCGACCTCGAGCCAGCAACGCTGACGAGCGAGCTGCACGCCGGCGGCTTCGTCCATGGCGCCAACATGGCTTTCCCGCGGACATTGATCGACACGGTCGGGATATTCGATACCCGCTTCGGGGCCGGCTCGCCGTTCCGCTCCGGCGAAGACACCGATTATGTGCATCGCGCCTTCAACACCGGCATCCGCGTCGAATACCTGCCGGATTTCGCGGTCAAGCATTTCCACGGGCGTCGCGAACTCGGCGACGTCAAGAAGCTGCAGAGCGGATATGCCTTTGGCAACGGCGCGCTCTACGCAAAATACCTGTTCGATCGCCGTTCGAACATGCGGGGCATGTTGCGCTGGGACATTCGCCAAGCCGTGCTCGAAGCGATCGGTCGGCAAAGGCTGAGCGGCGAGCTCGGGCTGACGTACCGCAGCCAACTCCGCGACAATCTCACCGGCATGATGGCCTACTGGCGCGGGCAGAAGGCTGGACGAGCTGCCTGATCGGCCTTTCCGCCGGACTCAACAGACGCCTTCGTGCGCCAAACCGATTGGATACTGAATGCCAGATACGGCAGTCGCCCACGCCGACCTGAAGAAAAAGACCGCTCTCTCCGTCCTCTGGTCGGTCGTTCGTGTTGCATGGAGTACGATCGCGACGTTCGTGATCTTCGTGATCCTGGCGCGCATTCTCGGACCGGGCGATTTCGGCACTTTTGCGCTGGCCAGCCTGTTCGTAGAGATCGGCCGGGTTCTCGCCTATGCCGGCCTCGGCGACGCCATCACGCGGCAGCTCGATCTCGACGAAGAACTGGCCGATACTGCCTTCTGGGCGACAATCGCGTTCAGCGGCATCGTTGCCGCCGTCGTCTTCGTGTTTGCGCCCTATTACGGCGAGCTGGTCCGCGATCCGAAAGTTTCGGAGATCCTGCGCTGGCTGGCGCCGCTGCTGCCGGTGTCGTCGCTGGCGGTCATTCATAACGCCCGCCTGGCGCGTGAGTTCGGCCACAAGAACCTTGCCGCACAGGCAATCGCCGCCAGCCTGCTGTCCGGCATCACGGCCGTCGCCTGCGCCTTCATGGGCTGGGGCGTCTGGGCGCTGGTGGCGCAAACCGCGGTCAATGCTGTTGCCACCGTGCTGCTCGGTTGGGTTGCCTATCCCTGGATGCCGAAGTTTCGCTTCAACATTCCCCTCTTCCGTTCGGTGTTCCTGTTCAGCATCAGCCTCGTGGTGACGCAGTTGATGTGGATGCTGCTGGCGCGCGTGCAGGACATCTTCATCTCGCGCTGGTACGGCCCGGTCGAGGTCGGTCGCTACCGTATCGCCTGGCGGCTGATTGAACTGATCGGACAGGCCGTGCTGGCGCCAATCGGCAGCGTGGCGCTGGTGACCCTATCACGGCTGCAGAACGATGCCGTGGCCTTCCGCAACGCCTATAACAAGATCGTCGGCGCCGCCGCGCTCGGGACCATTCCGCTGCTGCTCGGTTTTGGAGCGCTCTCCAACGATATGATCGCCATGCTGTTCGGCGACAAGTGGGGCAATGCCGGCGATATCGCCACCGTGCTGGTGCTTATGGCCGTTCCATTCGTGATGAACTTCTTTGCCTCTTCGGCGCTGTCGGCCGTCAACCGGGCGGAATCGATCCTGTCGGTGGCGGCGCTGCAGCTCGCCGCGACGCTGGTGCTGACTTGGCTGCTGGTACCTTACGGCGTGGTTGCCGTCGCTGCGGGCTACACGCTGCGCGCATGGCTGACGCTGCCCTACCAGCAATATGTTCTGTCGCGCTACGCCAACATCGATGCCAAGAGCACAATGAAGGCCGTGGCGCTGCCGCTCTGCGGCTCGCTGGTGATGGCGGCCTGCGTATGGTTCGCGCATCCCGTGATCGTCGATCACGTTCAGAACCGGTGGCTTGCGCTCGGCCTCAGCATCGGCCTCGGCGCCGTGGTCTACCTTGCATTCCTGCCGATCTTCGGCCGGTCAGTCATCCGGCCGTACATCGCGCTGGCAATGTCGCTCAATCCATTTCGCAAACACGCGCAGGCTTAGTCCTGCGCCGTTACCCTCGGACCTCTTGTCCCCAAGAACAAGGAGCCTTCAATGGAATCCAATCTGACGATCATCAATTGCCTTCAGGGCGTGATCGAGAAAAACCTGTCCGACGTTTTCGACCCTTCGGAACGCTACGCCCTTCTCGACTTCCCCAACCATTACAATATCGGCGACAGCGCCATATGGCTGGGTGAGCTTGCTTATTTCGACAAGAAGCGCTCTCGCCCGACCTACGTGACCGAGATCCCGACCTTCGATGAAGAGCGCATGCTCGGTGCCATCGGCGATGGCCGGATCTTCCTGCATGGCGGCGGCAACTTCGGCGATATCTGGGCGGGCTACCGCCAGTTCCGCGAAGGCATGCTGGAGCGCCACAAGGGTCGCCCGATCGTGCAATTGCCGCAAACGATCCACTTCAAAGATCAGGAGAATATCGACAGCACCGCGCGGGCAATCGAGAAGCATGGCCAATTCACACTTTTGGTGCGCGACAAGAAGAGCCTTGCCTTCGCGCAGCGCTGGTTCCAGTGCGAAACCCGCCTTTGCCCCGATATGGCCTTCTGCATTGGCCCGGTCGCCAAGCCGGTGCCGCAGCACGAGCTTCTGCTGAACCTGCGCGAAGACCAGGAGGTCGGCACGCCGCAGGATCTGACGGCGGCGACGCTGCGCTCGGGAACGGTGAAATCCGACTGGCCGGACGAACCCGCCGACTTCCAGAAGCAGACCAAGCATGCCGCCATCCTCAAGGGGCTCTTGAGCGGCAAGATCGGCGGCCGGGCGCGGATGACCGAGCTTGCCTATCGCGAGCGCGCACAGCAGCGCTTCGACCGCGGCGTGGCGCTGCTGGGCTCGGCACGGCAGGTGATCACCGACCGCATGCATGGCCACATCATGTGCGTGCTGATCGGCGCCGATCATTGCGTGCTCGACAACAGCTACGGCAAGACCAGCAGCTTCATCGAAGCGTGGAATACCTGCAACACGGACAAGGCCGCACTCGTGCCGACCGTCGACGATGCGTTGGCCGTCCTCGATGCGCGCCGCGTTCAGCCGCAGGCCGCTGTCGCCTGATCCCGATCAGCCTCGCCGGGCGACCATGATCCCGGCGAGCACCACCAGCCCGCCGATCGCCTGCATCGGGCCGATCGGCTCGCTCAGGAGTATCCAGGCGAGGATCGCCGCCACGACAGGCTGCAGCAGCAGCGTCAGTGATGAGAAGGCGGCCGGCAGGTAGGCGAGCGCATAGGTGATCGCCACCTGGCCGCTGGCATGGCTGATGAAGGCAAGGCCGAACACCATGGCCCAGCCATAGGCCGTTGCCGGCAGCAGATGATCCTCGAGGAAGTATCCGAACGGGAACAGGCAGACCGCAGCCGACGCGGTGCTCCAGAGCATGATGCGGATGGTATGGAAGCGGCTGCGCAGCCGGCCGATCGCCAGGATATAAAGCGCATAGGAGATGGCTGCCAGCACCGCGCCGCCATCGCCGCGCAGATCGCCCTCACTCAGCGCTCCCGGTCCGCCCTTGAGGATGACGACGCCGGCAACCGCCAGCACCAGACCGATCACGAAGACGCGGGTGACGGCAGCCCCCAGAAACACGACACCGATGGCCGTCACGAAGACCGGCGCCAGATTGGCGAGCAGCGTCGCGTTGGCGACCGAGGTGATGGTGATCGACAGATGCCAGGTGATCAGATCGGTGGCGAGGATCACGCCGGGCAGGATCAGCAGGCCGTAGTCCGACCACGTGTGCGGCTTTGGGCCGGCATCGTTTCGCTTGATCAGCGAAAAGATGAAGATCGGGATCAGTGCCAGCGCTACGCGCCAGAAGCCGGTCGCCATCGGACCGACTTCCGACAGGCGGACAAAAATCGGCGAGCCGCCGATCGCCGCGCCACCCAGAATGAGGGCAGTCAGCGCCAGCCGGTTGGAGGGCGGCGATTGAACGACGGCGGAAGAGACTTGCGACATGATTTCCCGGCTTCTTGCGTCGCAGCTGTTGTGCGACGGCATCTTGCTGGCGATTAGCAGATGGCGCCGACGAGGAATAGCCGGGGAACGACCCAGGCGGTCAAAATATGCAGTTTCGCGCAACTGCCGTCGTCAGTTCCGCTCGATGGGCCATCAGCCGGAGACAACGGTGGAAAACGCTGGATCGCCACGGATGGTGTTGCTCACCGTGCAGATCTCGTCTTCGGCGAGATGGGCGATCTTCTGGCGGGTTTCCTCGTCGATATCACCCTTGATCGAGAAGACGATGTTGAAAGTCTCGACCCGCGATACGCCTTCGCTCGCCTTCTTGCCTGTCACGTCGGCTGTGAGTTCGGTGACCCTGTCGAGAACGCCAAGCTGGCTTGCGGCCATGCGGGCGCTGAGGACAAGGCAGGCGGACAGCGATGCGTAGAGCAGATCGAGCGGATTGAAGCCCGGCTGCGACGGCCCGGTGACAATGTCGATCTCGCCCTGCGTGGCCGAGGTGACATGCGGAAAGCCGGTTCGCCCGAGTACAGCGGTGGCGCCAACGGGGCGGGTGCGAACCTTTAGGTCTGCCATGAGTTATCCTCTGGTGATCACTTCGCACTCTAGATAGGAGCTCCGCATGCTTGGCGCAACGCGCATTTTGAACCCCTTACGGCGCAAATGAACGAGGCGATCAAAGCGAGATTTGCGTCGCAACAGGCGACTCACGGCTTTGTGATGCCGCACCGTCAAGCTGAATTTACCATCCCTATTTCTAGGGATAGCCCGGCATCCTGTTGAAGATGCAATATATTGATGCACTAAAACAGATGCGACTCATTGGAGTGATCCATGCGAGAACTTGAGACAGTTGCTGCTACATTCCCCGTGATGATCGAAACGGCGCCGTTCGGCTACGTTCGCAAGGTCTACGTCGACGACGAGGCATGCTGGGGGCTATTCGATCAGGATGGCGACGTGATCTTTGTCGGCGATGCACCGATCGACTGCCACAGCTACGCCGCCAAGGAACAGATTCGCGTTCAGGTCATCCATTAGCCGAGAACGGCCTTGAGATGATGACCCGCGCAATGGCCGCCGCGCCTACACGACAGCCGGAAAGTATAGCGCTTCGCAAGCCGGCGCTTTCATTGAGGCGTTTTGCCATCGCCAGTATTACCATCGTATCGACACATTAAGAATGGAACACTTGCTGACGACGCCGGAACGGACACTTCAACATTACGTTCGCCGACGGCAATCGAGCGGCAAGGCATGATGGAAGCGCTTGTTTTAATCAGCCAAGAGATCATCAGCACTTCGTTAAATCCTGCCGCCTATCATCACGTCTCTACTGATTTGCGGAGTACTGAGATGCGGGAGATCTACAGGCCGTTCGTCACCAGCGATGATCCAGATCGGGATCTGCGTTGTCAGGACGCCATTCAGTTCGCCTTCGACGATCTGGCACAGGCATCCATGGCTGCGGGCTGGACTGAGCGCGAAAGCTTGGAAGCGATCCTTTACCTGGCCGAAGATCGGCTGCGTACGCTGGCCGCCAATGACGACAGCAAAGCCTTGCTCGACATCCTCAAGAAGATGATCCAGGCGCCCGCCGCCTGACGGCGCAGCCAGTCGGTCTGTCAGGCGGATTTCGCCAGCGGCGCATCGACACCATCGGCAAGTATCTGGGCCTGGGCGAGCGACGTGTTGTGCGACGCCATCAGCAACAGGCAGAGCGCCACGGCGCGCGGCACTTCCTGCTCGCCCGACGCCCACCGGCGGCTGGTGATCTGATCAACACCAAAGAGCGTTTCCACGCCAGCAGTGGTCAACCCGAGG